>JFJP01037469.1_pt1 | contig 27631 bp, 25 predicted proteins | sample 431651 | NCBI WGS metagenome assembly JFJP01 (sample SAMN02602958, study PRJNA72255) | Microbial mat metagenome, whole genome shotgun sequencing project. | biome: fresh water; feature: sink hole; material: water; isolation source: purple microbial (photo- and chemosynthetic) mats found in... | reverse complement strand
AAATTAGATTGCATTTTTCTATTTCTAACCCATTGATAATCAAAGATAATTTTTGAAAGGGAATTTTAGAAATGACCTTTTTGGACCGCGCTCTTTTATGCCCTTGGAGGGGATTTATCCACGAAAGGCACGAAGGGCACGAAATTTTTTTTGAAATCAAAATTAGATTGCATTTTTTTATTTGTAACCCATTGATAATCAATGATAATTTTTGAAAGCGAATTTTAGAAATGACCTTTTTGGACCGCGCCCATTCTTGTCCTTGGAGGGGATTTATCCACGAAAGGCACGAAGGGCACGATTTTTTTTGAAATCAAAATTAGATTGCATTTTTCTATTTGTAACCCATTGATAATCAAAGATAATTTTTGAAAGGGAATTTCAGAAATGACCTTTTTGGACCGCGCCCAAGGTTGTATTCAGAACTTGTTAGAATTTCTACTAAGGTTTTATCGTAGCTAGAGTTGCAAGATCATATTTTTGGGTAAAACCTTAGTAGGAAATCAATTGGCGGAGTCAAAATAACCTTATTACCAGATGATGACCTATGAATTTGTAAAATAAAATGGATGAAAGGATAAGTTTTGTCGAAGATTAGCTTATTCAGCAAAACCGATTTATCTGCCAAATCCGTGTCATCAGCATCCATTTTGACCCAAATTTTGCCCGACGCTGGCGGTTTGCATATCTCACCATCGAACGCAACTTGGTATCAGAACAGCCAGGATTTGTCAGAAATGGTTGCTTGGGACATTGCATCACCGAAAGCAACTTGGCATTGGTCATGGACTGGGAAAATGGCACGAGGCCGTTCGCCGCTGGGCCCCTCGGAATTGCTTGGGGGCGTTTCCAGGTCCGGTTGGGGAGGCTTGCGGGCGGCGGCGGGCTTATCGTGGCGCGGGAAATGCGATGGGACAGAAGAGGCGATCCGCGGCCAGGACCATGGGCCAAAAAGCGAGGGGGCCGATTGGGGGCCCGATGCCCGCTTGTGGCCAAATTTGTTTAACTTTGGCACAATAAGGACCGACAATCGGCAAACCTCAATCCCATAGCACAAAACAATGGAATACAGAATCGAAAAGGACACGATGGGCCAAGTGCAAGTGCCCGCGGACAAGTACTGGGCGGCGCAGACGGAGCGCTCGCGCAACAATTTCAAGATCGGCAACAACCCGATGCCGATGGAGATCATCCGGGCTTTCGCCCACCTGAAGCGGGCGGCGGCCTGGGCCAACCAGGAGCTGGGCGTTCTGTCGGCCGAGAAGGCGGACACCATCGCGGCGGTCTGCCAGGAGATCCTGGACGGCAAGCTGGACGCGGAGTTCCCGCTGGTGGTGTGGCAGACGGGCTCGGGCACGCAGTCGAACATGAACGTGAACGAGGTGGTGGCCAACCGGGCGCACGTGCTGCGGGGCGGCCGCCTGGGCCAGGGTGAGATGTTCATCCACCCGAACGACGACGTGAACAAGTCGCAATCGTCGAACGACACTTTCCCGACGGCCATGCACATCGCGGCCTACGCGATGCTGGTGGAGACGACGATACCGGGCGTGGAACGGCTCCGGGACACGCTTCGGGCCAAGTCGGAGGCGTTCATGGACGTGGTGAAGATCGGCAGGACGCACTGGATGGACGCGACGCCGCTGACGCTGGGCCAGGAGTTCTCGGGCTACGTCTCGCAACTGGAGCATGGGCTGAAGGCGCTTCGCAACACGCTGTCGCACCTTTCGGAGCTGGCCCTGGGGGGCACGGCCGTGGGCACGGGCATCAACGCGCCCAAGGGCTACGCCGAGGTGGTGGCGCGCAAGATCGCCGAATCGACGGGCCTGCCTTTCGTAACGGCGGCCAACAAGTTCGAGTCGCTGGCGGCGCATGACGCGATCGTGGAGAGCCACGGGGCGCTCAAGCAACTGGCCGTGAGCCTGATGAAGATAGCGAACGACATCCGCCTGATGGCCTCGGGCCCCCGGAGCGGCATCGGGGAGATCCTGATTCCGGAGAACGAGCCGGGCTCGTCGATCATGCCGGGCAAGGTGAACCCCACGCAGGTGGAGGCCCTGACGATGGTCTGCGCCCAGGTGATGGGCAACGACGTGGCCATCACGGTGGGAGGCAGCAACGGCCATTTCGAGCTGAACGTCTTCAAGCCGATGATGATCCACAACTTCCTGCAATCGGCCCGCCTGCTGGGCGACGCCTGCGTTTCGTTCGACGAGCATTGCGCGGTGGGCATCGAGCCGAACCGCGCGTTCATCCAGCGGCACCTGGAGAACTCGCTGATGCTGGTAACGGCGCTGAACCCGCACATCGGCTACTACAAGTCGGCCGAGATCGCCAAGAAGGCGCACAAGGAGGGCAGCACCCTGCGCGAGGCGGCCCTGGCCCTGGGCTACCTGAGCAACGAGGAGTTCGACCTGTGGGTCGATCCGCGCAAGATGATCGGCAGCCGCTGAAAAGCCGCCCGCCCTCGACTGGCTTATCCGGCGCGGTTTTTCCCAACGAGGCCGCGCCGGATTTTTATTGACAGAAACAACGAACCGCAACCGGCAACAAAAACATCCCCCCCCCATGAAACGCCTTTCCCCCCTGCTGCTCCTGGCCCTGCTGGCGGCCTTCGGGCACGGCTGCGTCAAGGAGACCTACGACCTTGAGCAACTGGACGACGAGCTGGCCTTCAACCCCAGCCTGGCCATCTCGCTGGGCAGCGCCTACATGACCTTGCAGAGCTTCGTGGACAACGGCGACGAGTTCGTGGAGGTCATCGAGGTCTATGCCGACGCCGAGGACGCCTACCTGATCCACCTGCTCTACCGCGACACGGTCTGGAGCGCGCAGGCGCAGGAGCTCCTGGCCTTGCCCGACGTGGCCTTCAGCCGCGACTGGGCGTCGAAGTCGGTGGCGGCCACGGACGTCGTGGCGCTGGACTTCGGCGAGGGCCGCTCGCTCTCGCGGCTGGACCTGAAGGGCGGGCTGTTGAGGCTTTCGGCCACGTCGGCCCTGCCAGGCTCGGCGCAGGTGAGCATCCCTAGCCTGACGGACGCGGCGGGCCAGCCGTTCAGCGCGACGCTGTCGTTCAACGCGGCGCAGCCCACGGTGCTGGACCTGGCGGGCTACAGCCTGGGGCTGGAGCACCAGGGCGAGCGCGACCGGCTGGTGCTGGAGTACGAGTTCTCGCAGAAGGACGCGCAGGCGCAGGCGCAGGTGAGCTTCGCGATGGAGGACTTGCGCTTTTCGCGGATACAGGGCCTTTTCGAGCCTTTCGGGGTGGAGCTGGGCCAGGCGGACATCAGCGTGGGGCTTTACGACAGCTTCGACCTGCTGGCCATGTACTTCGAGGAGCCGCTGATCCGGGCCGAGGTGGTCAACAGCTTCGGCATCCCGGTGCGGGTGGACTTCCTCACGGCCACGAACGACCGGGGCGAGGTGCTGCAACTGCTGGCGGCCAACCAGGACAACACCGCCCCGGCGATGGGCACGACCCAGGTGCTCTTCGACAAGGACCGGGTCAACGGCCTGCTGGAGTTCATCAACGAGCTGAACAACGACGACTACGCCAGCCGCGAGAAGATCTTCATCGCCATGGAGGGGACGGTCAACCCGGGAGGCCAGGCGGCTGAGGGCTTCCTGCTGGACACCAGCCGGCTGAGCATCCGGGCCTACATCGACCTGCCGGTGCATGGGCACGCCACCGTGGCCACCGTGCGCGACACGCTGGCCTTCGACATGTCGCAGTTCTTCGACAGCACTTCCACCGGCTACGACCAGTACGTCGAGTCGGCCATCTTCCGGTTCAACTTCTCGAACATGATGCCCATCCGGATGCGGCCCGAGATCATCCTGGGCGGCTACTCCATCGGCGCCAACGGCGACACGCTGCGCGACGCCAACGGGCAGCCGGTGGTGGTGGGCATCGACACGCTGCTGCGGCTGGACGAGGTCTTCCTGGAGCCGGGCACGGACCCGGACGGCGACGGGGTGGTCAACCAGGCCTACGTCCATCCGCCGCTGGATTTCGTGTTCGACCGCGAGCGGGTCGAGCGCCTCAAGCAGGGCCGGTACTTCCTGCTGCGCGGCCAGGCCGCGACGACAGACGCTCCCGCGCGGAGCGTGAAGTTCTTCGCCACCTACGGGCTGGGCGTCCAGATCGGCGTCCAGGTCAACCTCCAGGGCAGCACTTCCGACCTCTGAGCCTGCCCGGGCATTTTCCCCTCGTCTTCCCTTCCTCCTCCTCCTCCCAAAAAACGAACGCTTATGAGCTCTTCCCTCCTTCGCTTGGCGCTGCTGCTGTCCGCGCTGGCGGCCAGCGGCGTAGGCCGCGGCCAGATCAACACGCTCTACAACGTGCCGACCGTCCCGCAATCGACCTTCACCAACCCGGCCTTCCAGCACTCGTGCAAGTTCTTCCTGGGCCTGCCGGGCCTTTCGCAGACGGGCTTCGACATCCGCCTGCCGTTCACGATCGACGACGTGCTGCTGCGGCAAGGCACGGGCCTGGCCTTCGACCTGGAGCGGCTGGCCTCGGGCATGGACCGGGTGAACGAGCTGGGCGCGCGGGTCAACACCGACCTGCTCTCGCTGGGCATCCGCAGCCGCAAGGGATTCTACTACACCTTCAACCTGTCGCTGAACGCCGACGTGGCGCTGGACATCCCGCGGGGCCTGGTGGAGCTGCCGCTCCATGGCAACTGGGACTACACGGAGGGCGAGAACCACGGCAGCCCGCGCCCGATCGACCTGGGCGGCCTGGGCATCCACTCCACGGTCTATACGCAGGCCAGCTTCGGCATGTCGGCCCAGGTCAACCGGCGGCTGAACGTCGGCGGCCGCGTCCGGGTCAACCTGGGCAGCACCAACATCACGACTTCCCGCTCGGAGCTGCTGATCGAGACCGACCCGACGACTTTCTTCTGGAACATGGACAACTCGCGCATGACCGTCGATGCCTCCCTGCCCCTGGGCGAACTGCCGCGCGACGCCGAGGGAGCCCTGCTGCTCGACTCGCTGGACCTGGGCCAGGCCCTCTACGGCGGGCTGGACGGCCTCAGCCCCGCGGAAGCCACCAAGGAGACCCTGAACAAGTACCTGCTCACGGGCAACTACGGCCTGAGCTTCGACCTGGGCGCCAGCTACCAGCTCAGCGACGCCCTCTCGGTCTCGGCGGCCGTGCTCAACCTGGGTTTCATCCGCTGGAAGACGGACGCCTACCGCCTCGAGGGCAGCGCCCAGGGCCAGATCGAGGGCATCGACCTGACGCCTTTCCTGCAAGAGCAGATCCTGGGCGACGGCAACGCGGCCGACTCGGTGGTGCGCCAGCTCGAGAACCTGGCCGACGAGCTGGTGGACAACCTCAGCTTCAGCGACCAGGAGCGCCGCTACACGACCTTCACGCCCACGCAGGTGATGCTGGGGGCCAACTACCACTTCAGCCGCAAGGTCAACGCCGGCCTGCTGCTGCGCAACGAGATCCTCCGGGGCAAGGTGGATCCGAGCCTGACCCTTTCGGCCAACTTCAACTTCTTCAAGGCCTGGACCGCCGGGCTGACCTACACCCTGTTCAACCAGAGCCGCTTCGACCTGGGCCTGGCCCTGGTGATGAAGTACGGCCCCATGCAGATCTTCGTGCTGAGCGACAACCTGCCCTTCACCTTCGCCCGCACCCGCTTCGCCGGCGAGGTCTATGGCTTGGCCCTGGGCGACATCGGGCAGAGCCTCGAGGGCGCCCTGGGCTCCGACCAGTTGCTCCTGCCCTACCAGTCGCGGCTGTTCAACCTGCGCTTCGGCATCAACTTCCTCTTCGGCTGCAAGGACAAGGTGGACCGGCCCTCGTTCAACAACTCGGCGCTGTTCTAGCCTCCCAGCCCAAGGCGAACGCCCCCGCCCGCCGCGCGGCGGACGGGGGCGTTCCGTTTTCGTGGGGCTTCATGCCCAGTTGCACTCCAATGTGACAGACTTGCTTTGAAGCGTCTTTGTTTTCGCATTGAACCCCTACGGGGTTCTGGTTCGCGGCGGTCCGCCGCTTCCCCGGATTTCATCCGGGGCTATCCACATTCCATCCCTACGGGATGGGCAAGGCAGCCCGCTTTTGTCGAAAACTGATGTTTCGGAGATTTCACGAGCGAAGGCAGCTTGGCATCAGCGGACGCGGCCGCATCCCTCGAGGCTCTCGTCCTCCTCGAAGACCAGGCTGATCGAGTAGGGGTGGCCGGTGTCGGACATTCCGTCGGAGCAGCTTTCCTCGCGGACCAGCAGGAGCAGGCCCCAGCCGTCCATCTCGGCCATCAGCTCCAGGGTCTGGCCCGTCTGGGCGGCCAGCACCTGGCTCAGCTTGGGCTTGCTGGCGTCTTGCTGGCCAGCGCGGTAGTTGAGCTTGCGCGTGCTTTCGCCCAGGGGCGTGTACTCGGCGAAGTCTTCGGTGAAGGCCAGGGTCCAGTTGGGCTCCACGCCGAAGAACTGGACGGCCTGGAGCTCCTGGGCGTCCCAGGTTCGGACGCCGGCCGGGGCTGGTTGCCGCGGGCTTGCCGCGGGCTGGGCCGACGCGGCCCGCAGGCTGTCCTGGGCTTTGAGGCTGTCCTGGGCCGAGGGGCCGCCCGCGCCGGGCGAGGCGCAGGAGGCCAGTGCCAGGGCGAGCATCCCGATGATCCATTGTCTGTTTCTGCTGGTCATTTTCCTTTTGTTGGGGGGTGATGCTTTCGCTGCGCCCTCATGGGGGCGGATTCGGTTTTCTGTCCAAAGATACGGAATGGGTCGGATCGGGCCAGGACGTGGCGCCTATTTATACCGGTTTCAAAGATGCCCTGGGCATCTTGGGAAAACCGCAGGCCCAGGGCGGGCTCCCGCGCTCGGCGATTCGGCCCGCCGGGGCTTGGCCTGCCCCAGGCCTTCTCCACTTTTTGGGTCCCCTAGGGGCCACCGTAGCGGATTTCATCGTAAATTTAGGGCACAAGAATTTCAACCCACCCTCGATGCCATGCTGAAAACACGGAATGTCCTTTTGGTTTCGGCGCTGCTTTCGGCGCTGTCCTCCTGCCATTCGACAGGCGAGGCTCCTGGGCAGGAGCTGGTCGAGATGGAGGCGCCCATGGTCCAGAAGAGCGACTGGGGCGACGAGCCGCCGTCGCCGCCGCCGTCGCCGTCGCCGCTTGGCGACCAGGACAACGAGGAGTACGAGCGGATCCGCGAGAACCCGTTCGTGGCGACCCTGGCCGAGCCGGTCTCGACCTTCTCGATCGACGTGGACCGGGCGGCCTACGCCAACGTCCGGCGCTTCCTGGTCGGTGGGCAGATGCCCCCGCCCGACGCCGTGCGCGTCGAGGAGATGCTCAACTACTTCCGCTACGACTACGCCCAGCCGCAGGGGCCGCACCCCTTCTCGGTGAACCTGGAGCTGGCCGAGTGCCCCTGGAACCCCGGCCACCAGTTGCTGCACATCGGCATCCAGGGCAAGACCGTGCCCACGGCCGACCTGCCGCCCAGCAACCTGGTCTTCCTGCTCGACGTCTCCGGCTCGATGAGCGACCCGAACAAGCTGCCCCTGCTCAAGGAATCGCTGGCCCTGCTGCTCGAAGGCCTCCGGCCCGCCGACCGCGTGGCCGTGGTGGTCTATGCCGGGGCCGCCGGGCTGGTGCTGCCCTCGACGCCCGCCTCCGAGCGCGAGGCCATCCTCGAGGCCTTCCAGAAGCTCGAGGCCGGAGGCTCCACCGCCGGGGGCCAAGGCATCGAGCTGGCCTACCAGGTGGCCAGCCAGAACTTCATCCCCAACGGCAACAACCGCGTCATCCTGGCCACCGACGGCGACTTCAACGTCGGGCCCAGCAGCGACGCCCAGCTCGAGCGCCTGATCGAGCAGAAGCGCCAGGCTGGCGTGTTCCTGACCGTCCTCGGCTTCGGCATGGGCAATTACAAGGATTCCAAGCTCGAGAAGCTCTCCAACGCCGGCAATGGCAACTACGCCTACATCGACAACCTCCGCGAAGCCCAGAAGACCCTGGGCACCGAAATCTGGGGAACCCTCTTCTCCATCGCCAAGGACGTCAAGATCCAGATCGAGTTCAACCCCGCGCAGGTCAAGGGATACCGCCTCATCGGCTACGAGAACCGCATGCTCGCCGCCGAAGACTTCGACGACGACACCAAGGACGCCGGCGAAATCGGCTCCGGGCACAGCGTCACGGCCCTCTACGAAATCATCCCCGCCGGTTCCGACGAAGCCGTGCCCGGCCATACCGAGCTCGAGTACCAGCGCCGGGAGGTCCTGCCCAGCGACGACCTCATGAAGCTCAGCCTCCGCTACAAGCTGCCCGGGCAGGACCAGAGCCTGCTCGTCGAAGCCAAGGTCAAGGCCAGCGACGCCCGCTCCGGCAGCCCGTCCGAGAACTTCCGCTGGGCCTCCGCCGTGGCTGAGTTCGGCCTGCTGCTGCGCCGGTCCGATTTCGCCGGAAACGCCCGCTACCCGGCCCTGCTCGAACGGGCCCGGCAATCCACCGGATTCGACCTCGAGGGCAACCGTGCCGAGTTCATCCGCCTGGCCGGCATCGCCCAGGACCTCGACTCCGAAAATCAAGAACCTTGAACCTAAGCCCACAACGTGATGAAGATCCTCAGCGCATTGGGACTGTTCCTCCTGGCCGCCCATCTGCTCTGGGCGCAGCCCCAGCCCAGCTTCCAGTTCTACCCCAGCGTCAGCGTTTACGACCTGCCCACCTACGACGCCGCCTTCAACCTGCTCTTCACCCGCAACTTCGAGTACCGCGACACCCGCGACGGATGGGTCGAGGTCGAGCGCATGAAAAAGAGCGGCTCATGGGTGCTCGACTACCTCTACGTGGCCACCGTCATGAGCTACCCCCTGAGCATCGAGGAGCGCGACTCCATCTGGGAGGAGCTCAAGAAATACTCCCACCATACCCAGATGCCCGACCGTTCCTACATCATGGAGCCGGGCAAGATCCTCGAATTGTACGATGTCTATCAGGCCAGCTCATACACCCTGCTCGACCTCAACCGCGACAGCATCGTGGACCTGATGATGATTCCCCGCATCTACTCCGGCCAGTTGGGCTGGAAGATCTTCGCCAACCAGGGCGACCACTACGAGTTCATGATCACCGGGGCCGGCAGCTTCGTCGAGTTCATCGAGCAGGACCAGCGCATGACCCTCCGCTACCTCTACACCCACCTGGCCCCCGGCGAGCCGATCTTCACGCAGACCCTCGAATGGGACTTCCAGAACCAGGACTGCTGGCCCACCCCCAAGCTCTACTACGCCCGCCAGACCCAGATGCCCGGGGCCTTCTACGAGCAGCCGGTGCCTTTCAAGCTCCGCCGCAACGCCGACGTCCACACCTCCCCGCAGGCCATCTACGGCCAGATGGACGTCGAGTCGCTCCGGCTGCCCCGCACCCACACCATCGAGGGCAACATCGTCGCCCAGTTCAAGAAGTACGCCGGGGGATACGTCCTCGGCCAGCAGGACGGCTGGTCCTTCGTCGTCTTCGAGCCTTCCGACAAGCTCTACCAGTCGTCCCTCTCGCATTCCATGGACTTCAACTGCAACGGCCCCGGCGCCCTTTTCGAGCCCAACTGCGACAGGCCCTTCATAACGGGCTGGATCCCGAGCACCTACATCGCCGGAGAGGATGACTTCACGGGATTCGACTGAAAGCGCTTCCCTGGTTTCGCACCGTCCGCAGGCGGCCTTTCCGTGCATCGGGCGGCCTCGGGGCTTTGCCCGATTTCCGCTATGTTTTTGTCGCATCCTTCCTCCTTTCCCATACCCAGTTGCGTTCAATGGTGATGCGTGCCAATCGTCAGCATCCTGCGAAACTCGGAAGCCGCATTCAAGCCCGAACGCGGCTTGGGAATGCCCTGTTCGCGCCCGGCGCAGGGGATTCCGGGCGAATCCCGAAGTGGATGGAGTTGTTGTAGCCTGCCGCGCCCGGGTTCGAGGGCAAGCCTGAAGGGGTGGCATGGTCCGGCCCTTCCTCCCGACGAGGACGATTCCACCCCCTTCGGGGTTCTCTTCTTTGGCCTGGCTGCGCTTTCTACAATCATGGCACCCCCTCGGGGTTGGGTGAGTCTTCAAGGCAATCCATCACCTTTGAACGCGACTGGGTATCAACCCATGAGTGCGGTCTAATAAGGCGTCACATTTCCAAGCCCCTATAAAGAGCCGACAAGTACGATATTTGAAAATTTGTTTGCTTTTTTATTTTGAGAGCTGAAATTTGAGCTGGCTCTGTAAGAATTAGAACTTGCAGGACAAAAGCGCAAAAACTTGCCAAGAAATCCCCATACTTTTCACCCTTGGACACAACCAGCCTGTAAATCCGTCCAAAATTGATGCTTATTCCCATTGCAAAAAAGCGAACAGGCTCACTTTGAATTGGCCTCTCACCTTTAATTTTCCTGCCTGGGTTTTATTTTTAAACTCTTTGATGGTGGCTTCCACATTCGGCCTTATTTTTCGTCTCTCCTTGGGTATTTTGTTTATGTTGCCATTGCGCCGGTTTCTCAAATGGTCTTCTTCCGTAAAAAAGTATCTCCCATTGTTTTTAAAGATGGCGCATTCGTTTGACAAGGGGCAGCCGGCACATGTCCCAGTATCATTTGAACGCTACTTGGCATAAAACACAGATTGTCAAAAAAAGGCCGTCCCAGGGAAGGGACGGCCTTGGGCGCGTTGTTTGGCGCGGGGCGCTCAGAAGGTCAGGCTGGCCGAGGCGTAGAAGTTGCGGCCGGGGGCGTAGATGGGCACCTGGCTGGCGGCGACAGGGCGGCTCAGGTGCTCGTAGTAGTGGACGTCGAACAGGTTGCTGGCGCCCAGGTCGAGGCGGAGCCAGGGGCTGGGCGAATAGGCCAGGCGCAGGTCGAGCAGCGAGAAGCCCGGGGTGCGGGTCTCGCCGAAGGGCGCGCTGACCCGCCTTTGCGTGGCCACCTGGCGGAATCGCAGCTCGGGGGCGAGCTTGCCCGACCAGAAACTGCCCGAGAGCGAGTAGCGGAAATCGAAGGGCGCCACCTCGGGCAGCGGCTCGTCGAGCTCGAGGTCCTGGGCGTAGGTGTAGGCCATGCCCAGGCGCTGGCTCAGGCGGGAGCCCAGGCGCTGCGTCCAGTTGAGCTCGGCCCCGGCGCGGAAGACGCTCTCGATGTTGACGAAGCGGCGGACGCCGGGGCTCGTGGCCTGGTAGGGCTTGAGGTCGGGGTCGATGGCCGAGCTGATCAGGTCGGTGGCGCGGGCGGCGAACAGGTCGAGGCTGAAGGCCGTGGCCTCGTCCTCCCAGGTCAGGCCCAGGTCGGCCTGGTGGTTGACCTCGGGGCGGAGGCCCGGGTCGCCGAGCATCTCGTAGGGGTCGAGGCCAATGGCCAGGAAGTTGGTGTAGCGCTCGGGGATGCTGGCCGAACGCTGGGCGCGGCCGAGCCAGAGGCCCATCTTGAGGTGCTCGGCCAGTTGGCGGCTCAGGCCCAGGCTGAAGCTGGGGTTGAACTGCTCGACCTCGGTTTCGGCGTTGGCCTCGACGAACAGGGCCGCGGGGTCGCCCAGGCTGGCCTGGTTGAGCTCGCCGCGGGCGGAGGCCACCAGGTGGGCCACGCCAAGGTCGCGGTGGAACTCGGCGAACAGGCCGGACTTGAGCACGCGGGCATCTTGCCAGACCTTGTCCTCGAAGGTCTTGCCCATCATGGGGCCGATGAGGAAGCTGCGGAGGCGGTCGCCCTGGGCGGCCTCCAGGCGGAAGTCAGCCCCGGCGTAGAGGCTGGCGGGGCCCATGCGCCAGACGCCCTCGGTGCGGGCGCCATAGTTCTGGGTGTAGGCCTGCGTGCTGGCGTTCATCATCCTGGGCGACAGGGGCTTGAGCAGGTTGTCCATGAGGTGGTCCACCAGCGAGGCGAATACCGTGGTGTTCCAGGAGCTCAAGGCGCGGCCCTCGAAGCTGGCGTCGTGGCGGAGGTTGAGCATCCAGGTGTCGTCGGAGCGCAGGTCCATGGGCGCGGCGGCGAACTCGGTGTCGCGGGCGAAGTTGCGGAAGGCGGAGGCCTTGATGACCTGGCGGTCTCCGAGGCGGTAGGCCAACTGCGCGCCGAGGCTTCCGCGGCGGAAGGCGGCGTCAACGCTCTGGCCCTGTCCGTCGAGGTAGTCGTCGCCCTGGGCCCACGAGGCGAAGAGGCTGGCGTCGAGGCGCTGGCGGCTGAGGCCGAGCTGGGCCTCGCCCCGGGCCAGCCCGCCGTTGGTCTCGAAGCCGGTGGAGGCCCTGCCGTAGAGCCTGGGCTGGGCCGAGAAGCGCGGGGCGGCCGGCACGTAGTTGAGCGTCGCGCCCAGGCCCACGCCGTAGCGGAGCGCGTGCGGGCCTTTGAGCACCTCGACGCGGTCGAGCATGTTGGGGGCCATCTGGCTGGTGGGCGGGTCCATGCGGTTGGGGCAGGCGGCCAGGGCTCCCTGCGCGCCGTTGAGCACCACGTTCAGTTGCTCGAGCTTGAAGCCGCGGAAAACCGGGTCAAGGCCATACGCGGCGCTCTTGCGCACGCCCGCGAAGGCCGGGTCCTGCATCAGGAGCGAGGCGCCGTCGTGCGAGAGCCGGTCCTGCTGCTCGAGCGAGAGGCTCTGGCTGGGGCCGGCCAAGGGGCGCGCGGCCATGACCGTAACGGGGTAGAGCTGCACCACCAGCCCCTGCCGCCGCACGGCGCCCTGGTCGAGCGCCTGGCGGACCTCGGCGGACGAGAGCGCCCACTGGCCGTAGTTGAGGTGCGAGAGCCGCAGCTCGGCCTCCGGCTCGAAGCGCAGCTCGAGGAGGCCGTCGGCCGCCGTGAAGCCCGACTGCCCGGCATACTGGAAGGACGCGCCCTCGATGGGCAGGCCGGTTTCAAAGTCGAGCAGCAGGGCCTTCTGCTGGGCGAGCGCAGGCAACTGGGCCGCGAGCAGCAAGGCCGCGGCAAGCGCCCCAAGGCGCCGTAAGAATGAAAGTTTCATCTTGAAGTGTTCTTTGATGTAAGCAAATGGTTTTCAGACCGAAAGGCAATGCCAAGCCATACCCCGCAGACCGCGGGGCCAGACACCGCGAGGCATCCGCCCCACGGCGCGAAAGGCGTGGCGCGAAGGACGCGGCGCCTCATCGGGGCCGCGTCAGGAACAGCTTTCGGGCGGATGGAAAACCTCGACATCAAAGTCGGCCAGGACAGGGCAGGCCCTGGGTCGGAACCTCGGGCGTGCGGCCTTGGGCGCGGGCTGGGCCGCGCGCAGGCCGTCGGGCGGAAGGTCGTAGGGCATCTCGGGCCCGCGGGCCAGCAGGGGCGGCATCATGGGCTCCGGGGGCTCCGGTTCGAGCTCGCGCAACTGCTTGGCCAGTTGGCATTTCCCACCGCAGGCCAGCTCCGGGCGGTCGCGGTTCTCGCAAAGCGTCCGGGCGATCTGCTCGCGGCGCAGGGCGAAATCGACCAGCACGGCCAGCTTGGCCAGGCTAGGGAGCATGAGCAGGAAAAGGAGCGATATGGAAATCCAGTGCTTCAACTAGGGGGCGGAGTTTGGTGGCCAGGCGGGGCCAAGATAGGAAAAAGCCCTGCAAACGCTTCCCGCCGTCGGCAATCAGCGCACCACGAACCACTTTCGGGCGACGCGGTCGCCCTGCGAGCTGGCGATCTGGACGCGGCACTCGAACACCTGGCCGGGCGCGATGGAGTCGGCCCCCAGGTCGAGCCGGAGCTCGCTGGTCTGCCGGAGTCCCCTGCCAATGGCCTCTTCGAGGAAGGCCAGCTCGTCGCCGCCGAGGAGGCGCCGCTCGGGCTGGTCCTGGAAGCGCAGGAAAAAGGCGGGGCGGCTCTGCAAGTCGGACTGCGCGACGACTTGGACGCGGCTGAGCAGTCCGTCGGGCAGGGCCAGGGTGTCGGCCTCCAAGGCGGCGCCCTGGAAGCTGAATTGGATGAAGCTCTCCTGGAAGTCGAACTCCGAGTCGGTTCGGCATCCGGCGGCCAAGGAGGCGGCCAGCAGCAGCGCGGCCAGGCCGAAAGGTATCCTGTTCATGGTGGGTTGGATGGGTAAGTGGACGGCCAGACCAACGCAAAGGACGGCCAGGCATTGCCCACGGGGCGGCCCGGCGGGGGAAAAAACGTCAGGTTCGGACGAAAAAAAGCTCGGATCATCCGAAAAATGAGCGACATGGACTTGGAATCGGAAAAAATTCTTAATTTCGCAGCCGCTTTTGCCCCGAGGGCAAGCGCTGTCCTATTGTTTCATTTCAGCAAAAACATTTTCTGTTCCCCTATGGCAAACCACGCATCAGCCAAAAAAAGAGCGCGCCAAAGCGAGAAGAGACGGATCCACAACCGCTACTACCACCTTACGGCACGCAACGCCATGCGCAGACTCCGCGGCATGACAAGCAAAGAGGAGGCCCAGGCCCTGTACCCCAAAGTCAGTGGCATGCTCGACAAACTGGCCAAGACCAACATCATCCACAAGAACAAGGCCTCGAACCTGAAGTCGAAGCTGGCCAAGTTCGTGAACTCGCTCGGCGCCTAAGCCAAGGGCCGCCCCAGAGCGCGCCCTGAAGAGGGCGCAACACCCGGCAAACCTTATTCAAAAAAAGAATCAGAATGTACGCAATTGTTGACATCGCAGGCCAGCAGTTCAAGGTAGAAAAAACCCGCAAGGTTTACGTGAACAGGCTGGACTCAAAGGAAGGTGAGCAAATCGAGTTCGACAAAGTGCTTCTCGTCGAGAACGACGGCAGCATCCAGGTCGGCGCTCCCACCGTAGCCGGCGCCAAAGTGACGGCTAAAGTGCTTTCGCACTTGAAAGGCGACAAGGTCATTGTCTTCAAGAAAAAACGCCGGAAAGGGTACAAGGTGAAAAATGGCCACCGCCAGTACCTGACCCAGATCCAGATTGAAGACATCCAGGCCTGAGCCTTTCCGGATGCTCAACCTTTGAGACAGGGCCGGGGCACTTGACCCCACCCACCCCTATCCACAACCGCAAAATCCTCTTACAGCATGGCACACAAGAAAGGCGTCGGCAGTTCACGGAACGGACGCGAATCGGAAAGCAAGCGCCTCGGCGTCAAGAAGTTCGGTGGTGAGAAAGTTCTCGCCGGGAACATCATCGTCCGCCAACGCGGCACCAAGCACCACCCCGGCACCAACGTCGGCATCGGCAAGGACCACACCCTCTTCGCCTTGGTCGAAGGGCACGTCAAGTTCGTCAAGAAGCACGACAAGCGCTCCTACGCCACCGTGGTGCCCATGGCCGCCGCTCCCGCCGAACAGAACTGAGCCCACCGGCCAGCCCTCTTCCGGCAAGACGGAAAACCAACCTCTAGCGCCTTTGGCCCGAACATCGGCCAGAGGCGCTTTTTTTGGCCCGCCCCGCCTCTACCCCAAGCCCCCCGAAGGCATCCCGATTTTTCCTAAATTCGCCCCCGAAAACACCCCTGCCCGGCAGGTGCCCCGCCCGCCAGGGCAGTCCCATCCCACCCAACCCATCATGCTGCAAATCAAGACCATCAAGGAATCGCCCGAATGGGTGATCGAGCGTCTGGCCGTCAAGCGCTTCGACGCCAAGGAAATCGTGGGCCAGCTCCAGGCCATCGACCAGGAGCGCCGCAAGACCAAGGCCGAGCTGGACAACGTCCTGGCCCAGTCCAACCAGATCGCCAAGACCATCGGGCAGATGTTCAAGTCCGGGCAGGCCGAGCAGGCCACCCAGGCCAAGGAGCAGGCCGCCCAGCTCAAGGAGCTCAGCGCCCAGCTCGACGCCCAACTGGCCGAGCTGGAAGCCCAGCAGCACAAGCTGCTGGTGCAACTGCCCAACCTGCCCCACGCCAGCGTGCCCCAAGGCCGCTCGGCGCAAGACAACGAAGTGGTCCGCGCCGGCGGGCCCGAGGCCAAGCCCATGCCCGAGGCCCTGCCCCACTGGGACCTGGCCTCCCGGCTGGACATCATCGACTTCGAGCTGGGCGTCAAGCTCACCGGGGCCGGATTCCCGGTCTATAAAGGCAAAGGCGCCCGCCTCCAGCGCGCCCTGATCAGCTTCTTCCTCGACAGGGCCGAGGCCGCCGGCTTCCGCGAGGTCATCCCGCCCCTGATGGTCAACGAGGACTCGGGCTTCGGCACCGGGCAACTGCCCGACAAGGAAGGCCAGATGTACCACGTGGGCATCGACAACCTCTACCTCATCCCCACGGCCGAGGTGCCCATCACCAACATCTACCGCGACACCATCCTCAAGGCCAGCGAGCTGCCCGTCAAGAACGCCGGCTACACGCCCTGCTTCCGCCGCGAGGCCGGCTCATACGGCAAGGACGTCCGCGGCCTGAACCGCCTGCACCAGTTCGACAAGGTCGAAGTGGTGGTGGTGGCCCACCCCGAGCAGTCCTACGCCATCCTGGAGCAGATGGTCGAGCACGTGGAGTCGCTGGTGCGCGACCTGGGCCTGCCCTACCGCATCCTGCGGCTCTGCGGCGGCGACATGGGCTTCACCTCGGCCCTGACCTACGACTTCGAGGTGTTCTCGGCCGCGCAAGACCGCTGGCTCGAGGTCAGCTCGGTCTCCAACTTCGAGGAGTTCCAGTCCAACCGCCTCAAGCTGCGCTTCAAGGACGAGGGCGACAAGAAGACCACCCTGGCCCACACCCTCAACGGCAGCGCCCTGGCCCTGCCCCGCATCGTCGCGGCCCTGCTCGAAAACTTCCAGACCCCCGAGGGCCGCGTCCGCGTGCCCCAGGTGCTCGTGCCCTACACCGGCTTCGAGCTGCTCTGAAATCCCCCCCGCCGGATGCTTTTTTGATTTTTGGGGATTTTTTTTAAATTTACCCCTGAAAAACAAAATGGCATCGGCCAACACCGAAACGAAATTCCTTCATCCACAAAAAAACCATACCATGCAAACCGGAGCAAAAGTCATCTTGGCCGCCATCGTGGGCGCCATGGCCGGAACCATCACCGGCCTGATGCTCGCCCCCAACAGCGGCAGGGAAACCCGCGTGAAACTCAGCGAAAAATCCGACGAAGTCCTCGAGTACCTCAACGACTTCGCCGCCAAGCTCAAGAAAGTCAACGAGCAGGTCGAAGAGGCCCTCGACGAGGACGAGGACTGATCCTCACCGCCAGCTTCGCCCTATCTCCCGGCGGGGGCCGGCCCAAAAAGCCTGCCCCCGCCCCTTTTTGCCAAAAAACAGCCCCGGCCCGCCCACCGCGGGACCGCCAGGGCGACAACGAAACCAACCCCAAGGCCCATGGCAAGCAGCGAAATCAAAGAATACATCGACCTCAAGGTGCTCAAGCTCCGGCTCGACGTGGCCGACGGCATGGCCAAGGCCCTCGGCAGCGCCGTCTGGGTCGCCGTCTTCGGCAGCGTCTTCCTGATGTTCTTCTTCTTCCTGAACCTCACCGTCGCCTTCGTCCTGAGCGACCTGATGGGCACCTACGTCTATGGCTTCGGTGCCGTGATGGTGTTCTACTTCTTTTTTTTCCTGCTGTTCCTGGTCCTGAAGGGCCCTATCCAACGCCCCCTGCGCGACAAGGTGGCCCGTTCGTTTTTCAACAAGGAGGATGACGATGAAGAAGAAGATTGACCCCAGCAGGATCCGCGACTACAAGGACCTGATCCGCACAAAAGACCTCGTCGAACGGCAGTTGCGCGAGAAGGAAGGAGTCGCCAAGGACCTCCTCCAGTTGCTCAGCTCGGCCAGGACCCTGCTGGTCAAGAAGAAGCAGGAAGACCTCGAAGCCAAGGCCAGCGACCCCAACTCTTTCGAGAACGTCGTGCGCGGCTTCATGAAGAAGGCCAGCCAGTCGGTGGCCGACAAGCTCGCCGGGCAGGAGAAGCAGAAGGCCGTCGTCTCGGCCGTGGCCGCCGGCGTAGGCATGATCCTGGCCGGGCTGATCATCAAGCGCGTCAAGGCTTTCTCGCCCCCCGAAGAGGACGAGGACGGCGACGACGACGACCCGCACGCCGCGAAGCGCCGGAAAAAAGACAAAAAGAAAAGAGGCTGATCCGCGGATCGGCCTCTTTTTTTTTTCACAACCCCGGCTCCTGGGTCCAGCTTCTTTCGTCGGCTAGGAGCGTGTTTTGAAACGGCTAACCATCCACAAGTGCTTGCTGTTCAGGCATTTCGTCATAGGTTCTACCGTTGAGGAGACGGCCGCTGGCTTTCTTGTTTCGCCCGCCCCACTGCTTGAAAAAGAACGCGACACTCGATTTTTCGCATTGCTCCTGAATGTCGAGTACCCAATCGGCATCCATTGGCCTAGGCTTGTGCCCACTTTCTCCACCAACGATGACCCAGTCGATGTTCTCAAGGTCCAGGTTCGGCAAAGGCCCGATCAGCGGTTCGCAGGACAAGAATTTGACCCTCGCATTGGTTTTCCGAAGAAAATCAATCCGGTTCACGACGCTTTGGTTTTCGACGGAAACACCCATCCAAATGTTGTGCGTCCATTTGAGCGATTCATGGACTTCAAAAAGCCGCTCCGCCCTTTTCGTCAGAACCTGGAAAACGTGATGGGGATTTTCGTTCATCACGCGAAACACCTCCTTTATGAAATCCAGCGGAATGTCCTTGTGGAAGAGGTCGCTCATCGAGTTGACAAAAACAATCCTTGGCGACTTCCACGTGTAAGGGAGACTAAGCTGGTCCGGATGCGCCCTGACTTGAAAGGCATCCTTGTATTTTTCAACGCCCATGGCCTGAAGCCTCCTGGACATGATTTCCGCATAGCAGAACTTGCATCCACTCGAAACCTTCGTGCAACCCGTTGTCGGGTTCCATGTCATTTCGGTCCATTCGATTGAAGATTGCGCCACTTTGTTGAGTCATTAAATTTCAACTTTAGGAATAAACTCATAGTCATAGATTTGCGGCAGAATCTTGTCGCGCAAGATGTCGTGTTTCTCTTTTAGGGTTTTGAACAAGTCTCTGGCCAAATCTTGGTCTTGCAATACTTTTTTGATTTGCCAAAAGCCTGCGTCCCATGTTCTTACTTCGGCCAGATGCGTTCTCAGTTGGTTTAGGTTGGCAAAGTAGAATTTGTAAACTTCCTTACCCGCTTCCCAAACGGCCTTGGCTTCGTTGCTCAATTTGTGTCCTTTGATCCATTGGGCTAGAAAACGGTCGGTCGCGGATGCCAACGAAAGTGAAATATCGCTATCGGTGATTTTCCATGTCTTGAGTTCGGACAGCAGAAAAGGAAAGAAATGGTTTTCGATTTGGTAGAGCTCCTTCTCATATTCGACATCTTTCAAGGCCGCGGTTTGGTTTGAATTGCTGAACAAATTCCAAACCGTGCAGTCGTTTACAAACTCTTGCGAAAGTTCCTCTTTTGGGATAAGAAATTGATCGCGGATTTATCCAGGTCGCCTTGGGAATGCGCCTTACGGCATGAACAACCATTGATTTTTCAAAATTCTTGGGTGTTACGGACAGTGCGCCTGCGCTTACATAGGGCGCGGATAACAAGGCTGTAAAATTTTGGTTTTGAAAATCGTTTCCTTTACACATAAACGATGCTAAAAACCCTTTTGCAATTCGGTCCCGTCTATCTTTGTTATCAGTTTTCAATGTAATTGCGGAACCGACGGGCGGGAATTTAATGTTAGCCCTTGGCCTATCAACCCATTTGCTTAAAAACAAATCTCTGTTTTCTGATGTAATCATCTTGTGCCCTATTTTATCGACTTCATCATTGAAAATGTCCACAACAATATTCTGATTTTCAATTTTGATGCTCTTGGACAAATTCCAAATTAGGAAGCCAACTGGAAAGTTTCCTCTTGTTCCAGAAAAAGTCAACGAACTGAAAATGAAGCCCCGCTTGTATTCAAACTGGAAAACATCATCTCGGAATTTTTGATCATTGTTTGAATTCAAGTGTTTGATTTTAGAGAACAGACCAAAATGGGCGTCTTTGCTCTTAAATTCCTTCTTGATTCGGAAAATGAATTGCGCAAATAGCTCTCTTGATACTTCACCCAAATTTTGTTGGTGCATGACTTTGCGAACCACCGTATTGCTTACGTCTTGTTTGCTCTCCCCGCTTGTTCCTGCGGTTTGACTAGTCGCAAAAGGCGGGTTGATGAGAATGATCCATTTCAATTTGGGGTTCGCGAGGTCTTTGCGCAGTTTTTCGGGCAATTTCCAAGTGATGCCAAAGCCAATGTTGTTTTCCAAAAAGACGTTGCCGACATCATCGTTCAAATAGTCGTATTGGAAAACGGTCGCGCTGGGGAACAGCTTTTCGCAATGCTCCACTTCGGTTTGGTAAAGTGTTGACAAATACAAATATTTATAGCTTTCATTGGGTAGATAGTATTCCAAATTTCCGGTTCCGGAAGCCATGTCCCAAATGCGGTATTCGCCCGATTTCCACCACTCTTTGCCGATTGTCCGTTCGATGTACTCAAGCGCCTTGTTCGCGAAGCGTATCGGTGTGAAAAATTCACCATGAAAACGCCGCATATCCTCGTCGGTCAAACGGTCGATTTTGGACAAGATGCCGCGAATGGTGTCCGATGAAGTTACCTTTTCGTAGAGTTCCCAGAAGAACTGGTAATCCTTCATCAAGATTTTTTTAACGCGCACTTCGCCGTTCCCGAAATCAAAATACGCTTTGCCTTCTTCTCGGCTCAGATGCGTTCTACCCTGCTGAATGTCGCAAACAAAATACTTTGACGTTTTGAATCCATTTTTTACCGAAGGTCCAAAAATTCCATTCCAATATTCAAAGACCTCTTCAAAGTTTTCTTCTGTAATGATTTTTTTATCAGCAAGATCGAACTTGTGCAAAGGGTCCAAATACTTTGTCAACTTCTCGCTGAATACGTTGTAATCGTTTTCGTTTTCGATGTCGTAAACGTGCAGATTCCGAAATTCCACATCATCGATCAGTTTTTCAACCAACCGCTTGTCGGGTATGCTTGGGCTTAGATCCCAATCGTAACTTTCAATGTCCGAATAGTATTTTTCCATTTGATGGTTTCGGTTAGGATGGCTTCGTTCTTGTCGGTCAGACTCAAATAAGTCGGGATTGCTTTTTGTGTAAATCCGAATTTAAGCCTATGGATATAATACAATATCTGGGCTAAAACCATAGCTCTAGCCTTTAGGTTCAGCATGTTTTTGTCGTATTTGAACTCGAACAGTACCTGCGGTGTATATAAGTCGTGCCTGTCGGAGGTGTCGTAACTGATTTTGAAATGCTTTGCATAAGCATTTTTTACGTCTTCCTCGGTTTTGGCTTTCGCCAAATCGTTTTTGAATTTCGTGTATTCTTTGTTCATTGGTCTGTTCCAAAAAGTCGTTGAATTACAGGTTCTGCTGCTGCCCCAAGTGCATAAAAGATTAGTGTCCTGACAAGGAATGAAATCCGCTATCAGTCGCCCCCAATCGGCATTGCCATCGCGATGCGCATTCGAGCAAGAAAGCCTGTTCTTATGAGGTATGAAATTGACAAACCTAAGGTAACAATATTTTTTGAGGAACCAATGGCCTGGATGGCTTTTCAAACGCGGCTGTTCGTCGCCGCTTCGTGCCGATCGAGGAGTGGGTGGCCCGCCAGACGGCAATGACGACGACGACCCGCGCGCCGCGAAGCGCCGGAAAAAAGACAAAAAGAAAAGAGGCTGATCCGCGGATCGGCCTTTTTCTTTTTTCACTGCCAAGGCTCTTAGTGCCAGCTTCTTTCGTGGGATAGTGGGGGGGATACCCAGTCGCGTTCAAAGGTGATGGATTGCCTTGAAGACTCGCCCAACCCCGAAGGGGTGGCAGGGTTGTGGAAAGCGCAGCCCAGCCAAAGAAGAGAACCCCGAAGGGGTGAAATCGTCCTCATCGGGAGGAAGGGCCAGACAATGCCACCCCTTCGGGGGCTCTTCCAACCCGCTTGCGGCAAGCTACGACAATTCCATCCCTTCGGGATTCGCCAAGAATCCCCTGCGCGGCTCGCGAGCAGGGCGTTCCAAAGCCGCGTTCGGACTTGAATGTAGCTTCCCAATTTCGGAGGATGCTGACGATTTGTGTTTATCACCATCGAAAGCAACTTGCTATGAGGCGTGTATTTGACCATAAGTGCAAGCTCTTCAGTTCCAATACACCCAAAATCTTGCACTTGGCCAAAGAAAAGTGGAATTGATTTCTTGAAATCTAGTTGATCGCGGGTTTTTCAGCAGACGCTCTGCAACATGGTGTTTGTTGTTAAAGAAGAACACAAATGCTTCGATTTGGACCCACCGAAGCAACTTGTTGCAGGCGCTCAACGGCTAGGCCTTCTCGCGGTGGAGCGCCGGGTCGATGGTGGCGGCCATGCGCTCCGGGTCAGCGTCGAGGCGCAGGAAGTCGCGGACGCGGCGGGCCTGCTCCAGGGGCTGGGCCAGCAGGTCGGCGTGGCGCAGCACGAGCACGTCCATGTTGTGCTGGGTGGGCAGCCAGGCCTCGAGCCGCCGCATCTGCCCGCGGTAGGCCTCTTCGAGCGAATAGGGGTAAACCTCCTGGTTTTCAGCGGAGAGCTTGCCGTCGCGGGCCAGCATCCGCTGCTGCGACATGACCACTTCGCGCAGGTCGCGCAAGACCAGCAGCACGCGGTAGTTGTGCCGTGCGGGCAGGTGGAAAAGCTGCTGGAGGATGACCTTGACGGCCTTGCCCTGGGCTTGCGGCAGCCACGCCTTGTCGCGGTGCAGGCGCTTGGCGGCCTCGTGCTCGTGGTAGCCCCTGGGGTTGTTGGCGTCGGCGGGCCGGTGGCCATCCGCGAAGAGGGCCTGTCCGCCCGCCTCCAGCATCTGCATCAGCAGCGAAGTGCCCGAGCGGGGCAGACCGGAGACCACCACAATGGCCTCCTGGCGGGGCACGCGCGGACGGCTGGCCAGGACCAGGCCCGCGAGCGAGGCGATGCCCGTGGGCTCCGGCGCCGGGGCCGCGGGCGCTTCCGCCGCCGGGGGCGCGGGCTCCTGGGCGGCGAAATGCGCGCGATGGGCGCGGGCCTTCTCGTGCTGGCCGCTCTTTTCGTAGAGCTCGACCAGCAGGTTGCGGGCCAGGCCCAGCCGTGGCGCGAGGGCCAGGGCCAGCTCGAGCGCGCTGGCGGCCTCGGCTTCGCGGCCAAGGGCCAGCATCGCCTTGCCCAGGAGCAGGTGCGCGTGCGGAGCGTTGAAGACCAGGCCAATGGCCTTGAGGGCGAGCTCGATGGCCTGTGGCGGATTGCCGAGCGCCAGCTCCACCTTGGCCAGGCCGAGCCAGGCGCGGTGCGCGTCGGGGTCGGCGTGCAGGCTGCGCCGGAAGGCCTCGCCCGCCTCGAGGCCCCTGCCCAAGGCCAGGAAGGACTCGCCCAGGCGCAGGTTGAGCCAACGGCCGTGCGGCTTTCGCGAGGCCAAGTGGCGCAATTTGCCCAAGGCTTCTTCGGCTTTGTCCTGTTTCAGAAGAATCTCTGCTTCCATGACCTCAATTTGCAGCAGGTTGGATTGCTCTTGCGCCGCGCGGCGGAGCGCGCGGCGTGTTTTGCGGGCCGCATCGTCGCGCTGGTCGGGCGATGCCGGGCCAGCGTCGCGCAAGGCTTCGCCCATGCGCTGGGCCTGCGCCGGGCTGAGGAGGAAGCGCTGGACGTTTTGGCGGTAGAGGCCCATGGCGCGCAGGGCCTCGCCGTGGCGGCCCAGGGCGGCTTGGGCGCGGATCAGGCGCAGGGCGAAGCGCGGCTCGTCGGGGAAATCCGCGGCCAGGCGGGCGAAAATTTCGGCGGCCAGGGCGTGGCGACCGGAGCCGGCATAGACGCGCGCCAGGTTGTAGTCGAGCTCGCGGAGCGTGTTTTCGACGGCCAGCTTGAGGTCGGGGCCGGGGTCTTCGATGTAGCCCAGCTCGATGAGCTGCTCGAGGGCCTCGGCGGTGTCGTAGGTGTTCTCGCGGGCGCCCTCGGGGTGCCTGCCGTCGGGGCCGGGCACTTGTTCCCAGGAAGGAATGCGGGCAATGGCGGGTGGCTGCTCAAAGATCTGCTCCAGCGGCAGGCCCTCCATGTCCTGGCCGACGGGCAGGCCGAAGAGGGTGAGCAGAGTGGGCGTTATGTCGAGCAGGTTGGCGCCGTAAACCCGCTGGTCGCGGCGGATGCCCGGCCCGGCGGCGCAGAGAATGCCCTGCCCGCGGTGCTGGTACGACGGCCCGGCGGGCTCGTCGGGGAGGCTGGCGGGGCGCAGGTGGTCCGAGTGGAAGCCGTGGTCGGAAATGAGCAGCACATGCACCTGTGGGCCAGCGAGTTGAAGCAATCGGCCCAGCATCATGTCATGGAAGCAATAGGCAGCCTCGACCACTCCGCGGTACAGTTCAAAGTCCTCGGGCGAGACATGCGGCAGCCGCGGCGGGTGGTAGTCGATGAAGCCATGCGAGAAATGGTCGAGGCTGTCCCAATAGACGGCCACGAAGTCCCAAGGCTGGTGCTCGAGGATCCAGGTGGCGGCGTTCTGGATGCTGGCGGCCTCGGCCAGGATCTTGGCCAGTTGGTAAGGGCGGCTGTCCTGGGCCTGGTCGATCTCGGCCAGGCGGGGCACGAAGGGCAGGAGCTGCGCCATCGAAAGCTCGGAGGGATGCACCCGAAGCTCGGCGAAGAAGCGCGCCAAGTCGGGCGGATGGACGGCGCCCGCGGGCAGCTTCCAGTGGCCGGGCGCTTGGTTGACCAGGTGGAAGTGGTTGGAAACCATCACTCCATCAATGGGTTCGGCCGGATGGGAGGGCCACCAGCCGACCACGTGCGCCTTCTTGCCGACTTGCGTGAGGATGTTCCAAATGGCCTTGACCCTGCGCGAGAGCGAGGAGACCGGCCGCACGCCCCGCCCGCCTGCCGCCGGTTCCGAAAAGCCGAGGATGCCGTGCTTGTCGGGGCGCACGCCCGTTGCCACGGAGGTCCAGAGCATGGGCGAGAAGGGCGGCTCCAGGGTCGCCAGGTCGCCCATCACGCCCTGGTTGACCAGGCGTTCGAGCGTTGGCATCAAGCCCTTGTCCATCAAGGGGTTGATGATCTTCCAGTCGGCGGCGTCCCAGCCTACCAGCAGGACCTTCGGGGATTTTGAGTTTTCCATTTCCGGGGATGTGCTTCTGGCTGTTTTCGGATGCTCAGGAACCTGGCTCCTCGGGCTGGGCAAGCTCCTGGCTGAAGGCGTCCGCCGCGAGGCCCTGGGCCCGCTTGGCGCTCCGCCATGCCGCCAAGCCCCTGTAACCCAGCGCCAAAAGGCCCAGACTGCCCTCGGCCGGCACTTCGAACGGCCGCCCATCGGGCCCCAGCAGCCGCTGCTCGTGCTCGTGAAAGTCGCGCAGCAGCCTGTCCGCGCGCGCCGGGTCTTCCTCCTGGCCCTCGTTGTTGGGAATGTCGTTGGTCTCCATGTTCAAAATCGTCGGTTGAGGTTCATCTTGGCGCAAGCCGCGGGCCAAGCCGAATGCCTGAACGGGACAAGGCCCCGAAAAGTTGCCCCGCTGGCCCGCGGATCACTGCCTGTCATACTGCGTTGGGGAAGCGTGCGTTTCCAGCTCCGCCCATCCTGCTTCCGGGTGCGGAGGGAAAGTGGTGACTTTTGCTTTTTCAAACCAACAACAAACTTTGAAAACATGAAAAATTCAACTCTTTCGGCCATGCTCATTTTGATCTTTTTCTTCACCCTTTCGGCGCATGAATTGCTGGGGCAGATTTTTCATGGAAAAACAGTTGACAAGGACAATGGAAACCCGATTGCTTATGTGAACATTGGCATAAAAAACAGAAACATAGGGACTGTCTCGGACAGCAGGGGGCAATTCAGCATCGAATTGGACGGGCAGTACGACAACGACACGTTGTTTTTTTCTTGCGTTGGATACCATCCCTTTGGGATAAGCGTACAGGATTTGAAAGCGGCGCAATCCATTGAAATCCGATTGGAAGAGAAGGTCGTCGCGCTGCGGGAAGTCCTTGTTCAACCGAGAGACTACATTCGCAAAACCTTGGGAATCAAGGCCAGGTCGAAATCCATCGCTATTGGTTTCGAAGAAAACAGGCTGGGATACGAATGTGGCATTTTGATCAAGGTCAAAACGACGGCAATCCTTGAGACTCTCAATTTGAACATCGCGTCATGCTCCTACGATACCGTCTTTTATCGAGTCAACTTTTATAGCCTCAGAGAAGATGGGGATTTTGAAAATTTCTTGCAAAAGCCAATTTATTTTGAGATTTCAAAAGACAAAATCGGCGACAAGATAGCCATTGACCTGAAGGAATACAACATCCATGTCGAGGGTGATTTCCTGGTTACGGTAGAGCATGTCAAGGACTTGGGGATGGGGCATCTGTACTTTTGCGCCGGCCTTTCAAAAAAGACATATTACCGGAAGACAAGCCAAGGAGACTGGGAAAGCGTCCCCATCGGGGTTGGCATCAACATCGACGCGCAAGTGGAAAGGTGAGGGAACCGGGCAGCTTGTGCCCAAGTTGCTTTCAAAGGAGATGGATTGCCTTGAAGACTAGCCCAAGCCCGAGGGGGTGAAATCGTCCTGGTCGGGAGGAAAGGCCAGGCAATGCCAGCCCTTCGGGGATACCCTCCAAGCCGCGTCCGGCAGGCAACAACGATTCCATCCCTTCGGGATTCGCCCGGAATCCCCCTGCGCCGCCCACGAACAGGGCTTTCCCAAGCCGCTTTCGGGCTTGAATGTAGCTTCCAAATTTCTCGGGATGCGGCCGAATTGCATTTGCCACCACTGAACGCGACTGGGTATCAGAAGTCCTTCGCGAACTCATCGCCCTTGCCCGCGACGCCATTTTTTGATAACTTGCCGCCCTAAAAAAGCGCCGCATGAGAGTCGTCGTACAGAGGGTGGGCCAGGCCAGCGTGGAAGTCGAGGGCCGGAGCATCGCGCAGATTGGGCCAGGGCTGCTGGTCCTGCTCGGGGTCGAGGAGGCTGACCAGGAAGAGGACGCCCAGTGGCTGGCCTCGAAGGTCGCCCGGATGCGCATCTTCGAGGATGCCAATGGGCTGATGAACCTTTCCGCCCTCGAGCTGGGGCTGGAGGCCCTGGTGGTCAGCCAGTTCACCCTCCATGCCAGCACCCGCAAGGGCAACCGGCCCAGCTTCATCCGCGCCGCCCGGCCCGAGAAGGCCGAGGCCCTCTACCTGGGCTTCGTCCGCCAGCTCGAGGCCGAGCTGGGCAAGGCCGTCCCCACGGGGCAGTTCGGCGCCATGATGCGCGTGGCCCTGGTCAACGACGGCCCCGTTACCATCAACATGGACAGCCGCGCCCGAGAGTGAGCCATCCCAAGCACCTGTTTCCGACACAATTGAGCTTGCCTGCCAATCTCGTAGGGATTGAATTGGAATAGCCCCGGATGAAATCCGGGGATGGGCAAACCAGCGCGGACCAGAACCTTGTAGGGCCTGAATGTGGACAAGACCGTTTATCCTGGGAATCCATTCCGTTTGATAGCAGCTAGGTGAGAAAGGTGGGTCCAGCATAAAAACCATTATTTGCATTTTTTTATTTTTAACCTATTGATAATCAATGGTATTTTTTGAAAGCGAATTTTAGAGATGACCTTTTTAGACCGCACCCATTTTTAATTTTTTTCTGTTCTATTCCTTAATAGTGGGACAAAAAGAAATGCTTACATTGCACCATGAAAAAATACGAAGCAATATTGGCCAAGATCGCGGGGCTCA
>JFJP01027044.1_pt1 | contig 27677 bp, 37 predicted proteins | sample 431651 | NCBI WGS metagenome assembly JFJP01 (sample SAMN02602958, study PRJNA72255) | Microbial mat metagenome, whole genome shotgun sequencing project. | biome: fresh water; feature: sink hole; material: water; isolation source: purple microbial (photo- and chemosynthetic) mats found in... | reverse complement strand
TTCCAAAATGTTTCAATCTTTCTGCTGCATGCGAAAAAGCCTCTGATTCTGGAATTTCTTTCGAAACGATTTCTGCGAAAATAATTTGAAATGCGAGGTTTATCCCAGTGTTTTCGATAGATTTTCTGAATTTTTCTGCCTTTCATGAAACATTTTAACCATAATTTAAGAAAAAATGGTTTACTTGGTTTATTTTCTTTTTCTTTTTGAGTTCTGCTTCTTCCTGAATTTGTGTAACATCCATTTATTTGTAAAAATTAGTAAAAAATCAAAATATAATAATAAATTTTTCTTTTGGATTTTTTAATAAAAATTTTTTTGAATTTTTAAATAAATTTTTTGTTTGTTTGAATTTTTTTATAAAAAAGGAATCCTTTGAATTTTATTTATTATTGCTCAAAAAAAAACTTCTGAGATTTTCCCAATCATCTTTGAAAGTATCCCTTTGCATTGTTGTAATCTTTAATAATTTCTCAATAACCTTGATTTCCTCTTCATAATTCTGTTTTTGCGTCAAAAGATCAATATATAGGTTTTTCATATAAAAATTAACTCTTCTACCAATATAATGAGTTTTCAACTCCTCAAATGAATATTCTTTATGGCTATAAAGCCAAAATGAATAGGCTATTATTAAATCAAGTACTCCCAATAAACATGTAAGAGGTTCAATAATATCCCAACTGAACGCCACATATGTCCCATATTGTATTAAAGCAATTTGAGCTGTTAGAAAACCAAGAAAGTACTTGACTCTTCTTTTACCTTTTGTTTCAAGTTTATTGACGACTTCTTCTTTGTGTTGCAATAAAGTTTGAAGTTTGTTTTCGAGATGCTTCACTTGCACCTCCAAATCTTTCTCAAAGACTTTTTCCTTGAGAGCCATTTCACCTAAAATCTTTTTGACTGAGATTCGGAAATAATAGGCATCGATTTTTGCAGTGTTCATGCTCGTTAATTCATGAAGGATTGATCGAAGAAATTTGGCCAGAATTATCGAATGGACTCTCTCTATAAAAAAAATGTTCGATATTCAAATAATAATAGATCTTTTATATATTTTAGAGAAAATTCCAACAAAGAACAACAAAAATGTTTTTAATATTATATATATATTCAAACAATTATCTATTTATTCGAATAACCATGAATATACATAAACATCTGACAATGAAGTGTTTTATTATGTCAATAAATAAATATATATAAAAATAAATATGTTCCATAGATATCATCTCAAAATAAATGAAATACTTTATAAATTAATTACTTGTGCCAAGACGTTTCATCAGGAAATAAGCTTCTTTTTCTTCATTAGTGAGGTATTTGTTTTGAAGATCGAAACATTGAAAGTGTTTCAGGTCTATAGCGGTAACGATTTTGTAAAAAGATTCGTTATTCAATTTAAAAATGAAATCATTAAGTATAATCTCTCGAATCGGCGTCATTTCGGAGAATTCCGCCATTGTAAAAGGCTCATATACATTGATTTTCTGAATATCTGGGTATTGTTTTTGAATATTCTGTTTAAAATCAGATAAACTTGCTTCTGGAGTTAGATCAATTTTTTGGTTTTTGAGTATAAAGAAAGGATTTGGAGCATAATTCAAAGGGACTATATCATGATAATGAGAAATTGAGCTGAAAGGCTTGTAAAATTTCAATGTAAAAGAAGGATTTTGGTTGAAAACAAAACGTTTTAAATACCTACTCATTTAAATTTCTAATAAAAATAAAAATTATTTCAATTTTTCAAAAAAATATGAAAAACAATTAATTTTCTTCTAGTTTTCCTCATATTTTTAATATAAATTTTTCTCCATTTTCAAAGTTTCCAGTGACTTTATTGAATTTTGGCAATTCAAAAATCTTCTCTTTACGAAATTCTTTTGTTTTTAATAGAAACAACAGCTTTTTTTCATTTGTTTCAACAAATTCCTCAGTTTCTTCAGGAAACACTTCTTTGAGAATATTTTCAATAAAATCGAAAGCTTTTTCTTTGTTTTGTAATTCAAACAAAATTCTTCGCAAATACAATTGCGCGGCGTTTTTATCAAAGATTTCTTTGAAAAAAACCAATAATTTTCCGAAAATATTCAAATCTTTTGAAAAAGGCTCTTCGAAAATATCCGGGATTTTCTTGGTATCTAAGTAACTCATCGAAATCAAAGGGAAATTCTGATATTCTCCAACAGAAAATAGCATGATTTTCGATAGGGTTTCAACAGATTGGAACTCGCATTTGAACTCTTTTGCCTTTTGTTTATCATTGAAATTTGTAATTAAATCAGGATTTTGAACATTTGAAGTAAAAAAATTCTGAAAAGCTAATGTATCGATTTCATAGATTTTACAAAGGATTTTCGCATAGTTTTCACCAGGATAAAGATTCAAATAAATTCTTTCGTTCGAAGTTTGAACCAGTTCTAAACGTTGGTCTTGGATCAAAGCGAAGTTCTTTGAATTTTCAAAGGAGTTTTTCGTGAGAAAAGATACGAGGTCAGAAGGAAGCTGAGGAGCATAACAAGCGAAATATAATTTTAATTCATTTTCCTTTTTCGGGGCAGTTTTTTCTTCTTCCATAGATAGATATTTTTTAATTATTATTTGAAAAAATTACAAAAAAATCAAATTTTTTTTGAAAAAATGGATAATAATAAGTTTTTGACCAAAAAAAATAAAATTTAAAACGTTTATTTTTATGGCAATTTGATTCATATATTTTTATATTTAATAAATAAATATAAGCTCAATTAGATAATCAAATGTTTGTTTCAAATGATGATTACCCTTTTTTCCGAGAACCACCCGCAAGATCCTATACAAAAAAAAATCGATTTAAACTCGAAAAATTTCAAAATACTTTTAGTAAATCCCAAGAATTCATCCTTTCTGAAGAAAATCAACCCAAAACGGACAAATCAAGAACTGAAAAAAAGCTCAAAAAACATCTATTCAAAGCTCCAGCAAATCTTTTAGACTCAATCAACGAGTTCAATAAAACTGAAGATTTAAATAAAAATGCATTCGAACTTACCGAAGAAAAATTATCGACATTAATCCGTTATAAAAAGCTTGAAAACGCTAATAAAGCTAATCCTATTTTTCATCTCCCTCCTATCGTTACAAAGCCAGCTGATCCGGAAACCACTTTTCTGACATTTGGTGAATTGGATGAAATAAATGATAGAATTTTGCAAAAAGGCCAATTTTCGAGTTTAAGTGGAAAAAAAAACAAGGGTTTAAAAGGGGATAATTTGAATTTAGAGTTAACTTATAATAAAACTCAATTCCAAAAATTCCAAACGATTTGCAATGAAGAGGAATTGAGTAGTTTTAAGCATTTGTTTCAAAACATAAGCAAGCATAAGTTAAAAGAAAGCAAAACCCCGAAAATAAAGATGTATTCATCACAAGCACTGTTTTCTGATGGAAATAGTTCTTCTAATCTTTTTACAGAATTTCAATTGCCTCAGAATGAAAAAGAGAAAGCAAAGGAAAAAGAAACAGAAAAGGAAAAGGAAATAGAAAAAAAGAAAGATAAATTTAAAAGAACAGTTAATAACTATGATAATTTATATTTCGAGTCTTCAATTTATTTTTATTCCTATGAACAAAACGGTTGGAGGCCCGAAATCAGGGAATTATGCACAATGATTTTGTATGAAAAAAAGCTTTTTATTTATAGTGGGATCGGTAGAAATATCATGGATGATATTACAGCAGCCGATTTAGGTTTTTTCTTTAAAAACATTAAAAAAATTATCTAGTTTATAATATATAAGGTTCTTTAACTTGGGAAAAAGTGACTCAAACAGGAGAAGTTCCGTCTTATGGAAGATATGGGCATACATCAGTGTTATACAATAAGAAAATGTACATTTTTGGAGGAGAAAAAAAATATAATTCTCATTTGAAACAACATGAATGTTTGAACGATGTGAGATATTTCAGTCTTGGTTTCTATTATTTATCAATTCACCCTTAATTTTCTTTTATTTTTATAAAGAACATTTCAAATGGAAATATATTAGACCTAATGGAGATTTAGTTGATGCCAGAAGAAATCATGTCGCAACAGTTGTTGGAAGATTTATGATAATAAATGGAGGAATTAGTCCTAAAGATCAATATTTGAATGATTTTTGGACCTTTGATTTCAGTACTATAAATAATGAATGAATGTAGTTTATATGTGAAATTAAGTGATAAATAAGTGGGTTAATATTCCAGTCAAAGGAGCAAATAAAAATGGAATTGCTTTTCACACTTGTTGCTCTGTTTTTCTTTTTGAAAGAACGAAAATAGTTTTGAATAAACCTCTGGAGTCATTATCGGATGATAATGGGAAAAAATTGGTAATAATTTTATAGAATTTGGATGATTTATTATATTTAAAGATTCAATACGAAGGAGTTTATTTTTTTGGAGGAAAGAATGGAAGTTACATTTCTAATGATCTAACTGTTTTATTAATAGGTTCATTATTTATCTATTTTATTGATAAATTGATGTGATTTATATTCAATTTTAGTTTTATTGTATTGAATTTTGATAAATTCAATTTTATTATTTTAAATTAATGAATATTGTTTTAAATGTTTGTTTAGACCAAAACCCAATGTCCCTCATTAAACCAGAAATTTCAGGAAAGCCTCCAAATCCTCGATATGGTCATTCAATGGTTTTTAATGAGGTTCAAAACATTGTGATAATTTACGGTGGGAGAAATGATTATGAAAATTGTTTTTTTGGAGATGTGCATATTTTAAAATTGAATGTTCTTTGTTGGGTTACAGTCAAAACACAAGGGATTCCAAAAGCTCCTCGGGCTTCTCATTGTGCTTGCAGTTTCAGTATATTATATCATTTTTATTGATATATATAAAATGATTATTCGATTAAATAAGCTACGAAACTTATTGTTTTTGGAGGTTTGAATCTGAATGGATTAACGAATTCTGATATTGTTATGATAGAATTGGGTTGATAATATTGAAAATTGAATTAGTTTGAATTAGATTGAATTTTTTTAGATAATTCCCAAGTAAAGAAATTCGTTTCACTCGAAAATAATGTTAGAACAATTCAAATACAAGAAGAAATATTCAACCCAAAAGAAAAAAATCTTGATGGAACAGAAGCAAAAATCAATCCTGTTGGTTTGGAGGATCTTAAAGCAAAAGCACAAATGCTATATTTTGAGGAAGAAGAAAAGAAAAAGATGAAAAAACAAAAAATAGAAGTTCTTATGGACTCTTTAAAATTTCAAAACTTTAAGAGTTTTTTACCACTACCTAATCATAAAATGGGTAATAAAGGAGGATTTGCTCCAATAGAGAATGAGATGATAAAAAGTTTTCTTTATTTCAATGAAAGTTTAATTTAGTTCTTTTTTAATAGGTCAACCTAGTCCAAATAAAAAAGGAAAAAGAAAAACAATTCTAATTAAAAAATAAAAAGTAAACTTTTTTCTTTATTAAAATCACAAAATTACTTTGAATTCATTAATTCTTTTTTATAAACGATTTTTTATTTTTAAAAAAGTAAAATGTTTCCTTCCCTCAAATCTTTAAAGGAAATAAAATTTTTACAAATTTTTTTCAGACAAAATATCTTTTTAGAACAATTTTTTCTTTTTCCAATTAAAGAAATCCAAATGAAGACCATTTTCATTCTCAATTTTTTTCTCTTTGCTTTCAAAATTTTTATTACTCAATTCTTCCTTTTTGTTTTCTTGCAGTTTTTTGACCAATTTTAATTTATCTTTTATCATAGCATTCAATTCATCTCCATCTTCTTCTAATAGCTTATTTAGATTTTTCTCAATTTTTTCATTCTCTTCTTCTTCTTTCTTTTCTTCCAAAACTTTTTTTTTTGATTCATTTTCATTTTCTTTTTCCTTTAAGTTTTTTATTAATTTTTCTTCATTTATTTCTTCCTCAAGATGAATTTTTTCATCATTATGGTTATTTCCGTTTATTTCTTTATTGTAATTTGTTTCCAAAGTATCATCTTCGGGATCTTCTATTAATTCATATGTTTCTTCTATTCTATATTCAATGGGAGGAGACCTTTTTACTCCAACAATAACATCACTTTTTTCTACTTCCTCTTCTTTTATCTCTTCGTTTATAGTTTTTTCTTTGAACTCTTTGACTTTTTTTTTCTTTTCACAATTTACTTGAAATAGTTCTAAAGCCTAAAATTTATGAAAATTTATGAATCTCTTTTAAATATTTTTTTTTTCACCTTTTTGTGTAGAGGAGTCCCATAATGTTTAGTGAAAGAAATTTCCTCTTTGCAGACGAATTTACAAAGGACGCATTCAAGATTATTATCTTCTTTGAGTCTTGCTAATTTCGGAAGTTTTTTATTTTGGATTCTTTGATTTAATTTTTCTTTAAATTGCTGGCTTTTCTTTTTTTCATCTTCTTCCTATCCAAATCAAATATAATAAATTAATGGAAAATTGCTTCATGAAAATTCTTGTTTACTTTTATTTGTTTTGCCAGATCTTCATTTTTTGTTAACTTTTTCATTTTGCGATAGAAACTAAAAATTTTTATATTATAAACAAACAAAAAAATTGAAAAAAGTCTTAAGTTTAGATTTTTTTTTTTTTTATCGAAACTAATTTCTTATTTAAAAAATTCAACAGAAGAAAAAAAAAAATTTAAATTTATCTAAATTTTTAAATAAATTAGAAAAAATGAGCACTTGGAGAAACTTGTTGACACCCAATATTTCAAAATATATAGATTCTCAAAACCGAGAAAACTCTTTTTTCAATAATGTGGAAACACCATTGAATATTGCTTTAACTTCAAAATCACATCGAATCCCTCTAATAACGAATAGTTCAAAAAGAATTGAGACAAGCGAGTTTGGAGATGCAAAAAAAATGAAATATCAAGAAAATCTTGATAAAATCCAAAAGGAAATAATGGCATTAAAAAAACAAAATACTTCAATTGATAAGGATTTAATGAGTTCAAATAGAAATGAAATATCAAATAATGAAAATTTGTTTACTTCAAAGGAAATTCCAGATTTTAATGAGAAATCCTTTGTAAAAAAGCCCAATGATCTCATAAATTATAATTTCCTTAAAGATAATTCACATAACAAATTGAAAAAAAGTAAAACTTTTTTTATTTAACTAATATGAAATAACAAAAATAAAATAGGCAGTTTTTATGAAAGAAAAAAATTAACAACCAATAGAAAAAGAAATCCTTCATATCTCAGCCTTAAGGATTTTAATTTATCGACTGATGAAATAAAACATTCAAAAAGTAATTAAAAAAAAAATTATAATTGTTTTCAAATAAATATTGTTAATTTTAGACTTGAATACCGAATTTAAACGAGTTGAAGAACAAGAGGAAGATCTTTTAAGCAATAATAGTGTTAATTTTAGAACGCAAAGTTTAGATCATTTAGATTATGGGGTTTTATCATATTATGAAAAATCTTTTATACATATCGTTCAAAAATAGATAAATTTAACTAACTTGGTTAAAGACTTGCAAGAAAAATTAAAAAAAGAAATCCATTTGAATGAAGAAGTTAATAAGAAATTAAAGAAATCGAACAAGGAAATCGGACATTTAAGATCGCATATAACCAAATTAGAAAAGGAATTCGATCTGATGAAAAATCAAATCAGCAGTAGACAAATAATGATTTTTTTTCTCCAAATTTTTAATTTTTAGTTGTTTCTCCAAATAGTGAAAATAAATTAATGAAAATATATGAATTGACAACTCATAATAAAGAAGAAAAAAAAAAAAATGAGGAAAAAATTAAAAAAGAATGCGAGGAAACTATTCAAGATCTCAGGGTTTAATTAAAAATTAAATAAATTAAATAATTAATAATTTTTAATAAAAGACAACAAAAGGTGAATTATTAGATGCATTGGAAAAAATCCTACAAATGTACACTTCAAACAAAGAGAAAGAGTCCACATTATTCAATTCTCAAAGCAAGATAGAAAATTATCTGCAAAAATTCAAACTAACTCAAAAGAAATTTCAGAAAAAGAAAATTTCAATTGCGAAATTAGCACATAACTATGATTTACCATTACAATCAAATTCTAACAGCAAATGCTCTTCATTGAAGGAAAAGGGAAGCAAAAATAGTCCTTCAGTTCAGTTAGAAGGAAAAGAAAATGCAAATACGAATGTGAAAATGGAAACTTCAAATAATTTAGTTTATACACCTTCAAATTTTGAGTCTTTAAGTTTCTTTGAAAATTTAAAAGAATCGAAAAATTCAAAACAACCATAATTTAGCTTGAATTTTAGATATTTCTTCAATTAGTAGAAAATCATAATAAACATATAGGTTTGTTGCGTATATAATATAATATATTCTGTTAATAATTTTAAATGAAATCTACAAAATAACGAAAATGAAAATTAAGAAAATAATTCTCATTTTAAAAAAAAAATTCAAATTGTTTTGTTTTTAGGAAAAAAAATTAAATTTTCCAATTGATGTTTTTGGAAGAAAAAAAAATATATGACATTACATATTAAGTTTCAACATCATACAGTTTTTGTTAGACTCTTTTAAAATTAAACAAATTAAATCTTTTCTTTTCAAAAACTTAATAAAATCCTTGCAAATAAATAAAAAAAAAAAAAGATACAAAAGTAGCGAACAATGGCATCTTTCTCAACCGAAAACGAAACCAAACTTTTGGAAATTGAAAACTTTTTGGCAAATAATTCCTATCTTTCAGGAGGGTACTCAATATTTCTTTTTAAAAAATTATCAATTTTCTTCTTTTTTTTAAAAAAGACCTCATCCAAACCAAGAAGATTCTCTTGTGTTTTTAGCTTTAAAAAGTCACTAATTTTCTTAAAACCTTAAACAAAACAATTTTTCTTCTTTCTTTAGATGCCCCTGCACTTAATAAATACCCAAACTTCTTTTATTGGTATGCGACTATCTGCAACTTTAACCCTGAAGTCGTGAAATCATGGAGCCAAGCAAAAAAACCTCAAGCAAAGCCAGCCCCAGAAAAGCCAGCACAAGAAAAACCAGCTGCAACTGAAGTCAAGAAGGTTCATATAAGAAAAAACTTGTGAATATTTTATTTAAAATTAGGATGATGAGTTCGACTTATTTGGAGGAGATGATGCCCCAACTGAAAAAAAAGAAGTTAAAAAGCCTGAAGCTCCAAAAAAGGATAAGAAAGCAGTTGTAGCTAAATCCATTGTCGTTTTTGATGTCAAGGTGAAATTCTTTGATAAAAATTCAAGAGAAATGATTTTTTTTTAAGGTTTTTGATGAAGAACAAGATTTGGATGTTTTGGCCAAAAAGATTCTTGCTGAAGAAGTTGACGGATTACTCTGGAAAACTCAGTATAATAAAAAACCTGTTGCTTTTGGGATGAATAAATTGGAATTCCAATGCATTATTGAAGATGAAAAAGTCAGCACTGACGATTTGTTCGAAAAAATGCAAGCTAAATGGGAAGAAGAAATCCAAAGCATTGATATCGTCACATTCCAAAAATATTAAATAATTGAAAACACCATCATTTAAAAACAAAATTTAAATAAAGACAAAAAACAGATGTTCGTTCAAATAAAGTAAAACCCAATTTTTTTTAAAAAAATTAAAAATAATGTGAGTTTTTTTAAAACTGAAAAAAAATTAAAAAAATAGTTTTTTTAAATTAATTTGTTTTTTCTTTCCTTTTTTTAAGGTAATTATTTAATAATCCAACATATTGAGGTGGAACTTTCTCCCCTTTCAATGAATCCAAATAAATTCTCTCCAATAAATCATCTTGTGTCGTGAACTCAATGTCATTCTCTGCATCCGCTTCCTCATCATCAAATTCAAATTTATATCTAAAAAGAAATACAAAAAATTTCATAAAACATTCTTAGTATAAAACTTTTGTTTTTTTTTATTTTCGTTAGGGAATGTTTTTTTTATTTTTGAATCTCCTTCTCCAAATAACGCCTGTTTTATTTCCTAAACAAAAAATTCAATTTAAAATAAAGAAATCCCAAATTATTCTTGCTTCATCTTCCTCTTCAATTTGCAATTGCTTCATTGATTTTGAAGCCACAACTTTATCTTTCATAGTAGCGAATTTCGATTCCATCAAATAAACAACATAACATGAGAATGTAATAAAAGAAAGCATTGGGAAGGTTTCATTCATAAATCTTTTGAATCCCCTCTGTTTCCAAAAAAAAAATTTAAGGGGAAGATTCCTTATTCTCGTTTTATATCGATTCCAAAATGATTGTTGAGCTTGATAATAATCTTTAGGTTCTTCAATTAGTTTCTTTTGAATGAATTCTTTAGTATATTCAGGTGGTCTCTCATTTATTTCAATTTTTTTTTTTAAAAACTGTTTGATTGAATTCTTTGGGTCATTATTCATTTTATCCTTTGATTAGGATTTTTTTTTTTTTTTTTTTGAACAAATCGAAAATAACATTTAGGATAAAAAACGAAAATAACATTCAGGATACAATTTTTTATAAAATAATAAATAAAAAAATGTTTTGCAAGACATTGAGAAAATTTTTTTCCACAAATGCTGTAATTGAAAATAAACCTTTAATTTTAATATTTTTTAAACTTTTTAAGGAAGAACTTCAAGTTGCGCTTAGAATTTTGAAGTCTCCTGATGAAGGTTAAAAATCAATATCATCATGAAATAAAAAGAATTAAATTTATTTTTTTGAATTTTATTAGGAATAGCAATCCTTGAGTTAAATAATCCAAAAAAACGAAATGCGCTTTCGAGAAAGTTGATGGATGATGTTGATTAAAACATGTTTTTAAAATTTAAGATGTTATAAAGCTCAAAACAAACATTGATTTTCTCAAAAGACAAGCTGACATAAAATGTGTTATTTTGAAAAGCAAAAATTCTGGTATGTTCTGTTCTGGAGCTGATTTAAAAGTAGAATTAATTTATTAATAATATCGAGAATTTCTTCATTAAGGAAAGAAAAGACATGAATAACTTTGACACTGAATTATTTGTAGCTTATTTGAGAGACACCTTTGATGAATTTTATGTCATTTTTTTATCACATATTCGTTTTTTTAAATAAAAACCAAGAACTTGCCAATGCCGACTATCGCATGCATTGATGGTGCCGCCTTTGGAGGGGGTTTAGAACTGGCTTTAAGCTGTGATATGAGAATCGCAAACAAAACTTCGCTTTTGGGACTAACAGAAACTTCATTAGGATTACTTCCTGGGTTATATTTCAATAATTGAAAAAAATTAAAATAAATTCCATAATTAAAGTGCTGGGGGAACACAAAAATTATCAAGAATCATCGGAATAGCTAAAGCAAAAGAGCTTATTTTTACTTCAAAGAGACTCACAGCTTTAGAAGCTCTGCATCTTGGAATTTTAAATGATATTTCTGAAAATGGTGAAGACTGCTTTGCAAAATCTTTAGCAATGGCCCAAACAATTGGTAATATGGGGCCTCTTGCTGTTAGAATGGCTAAAAAAGCCATAAATGAAGGTTATGAAGTTGGTTTAAAAACAGGTCGATTTTTAATTGAATTAAAAAATAATGAATTTATAAGGTTTGGAAATCGAAAAACTGTGCTATAGTAAGCTAGTTGTAACTGAGGATAGACAAGAAGGAATGAAAGCTTTTATGGAAAAGAGAACTCCTGTTTACACTGGGAAATAATTTAATTAAAAAAAAAAGGTCATTCTGATTAAATTATTGACTGAAAAATAAAAAAATTGGTAGATAATGGGTTTAACAAAGATTAATTGATTTTCTTTTAATGAAAAAAAAAACATTTTAAAGAGAATTAAAATAATTTGGATTTTAATATTATAAAATTTTTATTCTGGATAATTTTCATTTTCTTTGTCCCCTTCATTAACTGCCTTTATATACTCAGAATATTTCGAATTTTCTGGGCTTTTGAATATTTGCGTATTATTCAGCAAATAGCTCGGGATTGCTGCAATAGTAGATGGTATATCATAAGCTCCAGGTCCAGGTTCATTCAATCTCTTCCAAGCTTTTTTCTTTAAACTTGACCCGAAACTTTTTGCAAAAAATAAAATTTCTATTTAATTTTACGAAACATATACGTATATTTTGGTCCAGAATCAAGAACGGTTGTATAGACATTATATTGACCAGGTCCCGGATTAAAATTTTTTGAGACTGGTACCTTTTTCGTTTTGGAAATCATTGAGCCATTCGGATTCGTATTTTTTTTAGAATTTTCTTCAAAAGAATATTTTCCTGGGCCTGGGGTTACTTTTTCTAATGATAAAAAATCATCATGTCTTCCGAGAATTGGGACCTTATTGAATGAATTTTTTTATTTTGATTTGCTATTTTTAATACTTTAGGCCCTTGGTTCTTCGAAATTATTTCGTACTGGCCTGGTCCGGGATCTGATGTCTCTTTGCCGAGATTAGCCCGTCTTCCTGTTGCAAAGCTATTGATATTTTTTTTAATTTCTTTGAAAAAATAAATAAGTGCCTTATTCCGGAAGAGTTCTTGTTCTGAGGTTCGATGTCATAATAGCCAGGTCCAGGATTTTCATTAGAAAAATTCAGATTTTTAGAAGATTTTTGAAATCTAAATTAACACAAAAAAGTAAGCAGCATTCTACTATAAATGTTGACCTTATGTCAGGAATTTTAGTTATATGATTGGGATTATATGCCCCGGGTCCTGGATTATGCCTCGCTGAAATGTTTTCATCCATGAGATTCTTGTATTTTCCTGAGATAGTGATCTGAGGAGAATTAGCATAAACACTTTTTTCATTCACAGAAAAATGTCCTATATGCACACATTTTTTAGTTTTAAAATCTCTTGTTATATGATATAAAAACCTGGTCCTGGCGCCTCTGCAAATTTCATATTCAGACTTTTTGGTCCATAAATAAACCTTAAAAATAATGCAGTTTTTTAAATGAAAATTTAGTAAAATTTATTGACTTATAACTTGGTCCTTCAGTATAATTTGCCCGATAATTTAAATCATATGATCCAGGTCCTGGAATGTTCTTATATTCTTTATTGTAAAAATCATCTCGTTGAGAGGTTGAAAACCCAATTTCTTTAGTTAGTGAAACAGAAGTTTTGAGTTTTGATTTAGAGTTATCTGAATCAATTTTCGGGAAATTATTTTTCAAACCAGCCATTTCTTTATGATAAGTTCCAGGTCCAGGTGTCGCATTCATTATTTTATTTTCAGTTTTATATCCAAAAGAAAATGCAGGGAGGAATTTTGATTGGGGTAATATCGGGTCATATGATCCAGGACCAATCAATTTTTTTTCATTTTTCTCAAAAGGTTTTCCACCAAAAGTATAAGTAGGACTTCCTTTTCCCTAAAATTCAAATCTTTTTATAAAAAATAAATTAAAAATAAAACGAAAATTTACCATTGAGTTTAATGAAGTGTATTCCATTGGAGAAGGGTTTTTATTGCTAATGAAGACGTTTCTTTGAGAATTTGAGAATTTCCATTTAGGTAATGAATTTTTTACACCAATCACATCATAGGTTCCAGGTCCTGGTTGATATTTATCAATAGTGAACAAAGCTGCTTGAAAAAATGAAGCGAGAAAATTATTAAAAAATAAAAGAATAAATACATCTTTGGCTGGTTCCCATAGAAAAAGCACCATTAAATTGCTTGATTGCTGGCGAACTGTATAAGTCAGAAGGGGATATCAACCCAAGTGATTCTCTTGCTTTATTTATGGTGAAAGACATTGGAGAATATAACTTAATTGCAATATATTTATTTTTGTGTTAATTTTATGAAAAATATCGCAATGTTAGATAAAATAAGTTTTAATCCAATTTTTACAAAACCTCTTGACATTTTTTGTTTATTCTTAAAATAATCTCGACAAATGAGAATTATCATTAATTGAATATCTTGTTCTTGGATTGAAGTTTGTCATTCCTTTTCCACTTCCCATCACTCCAACTCTACCCTCAATAGTGTCAGGACTTTTGAAAATGCTTTCATTATTCTTTTTAACCTGAAAATGCCCCTTTTTATTTTTTTCAGCAAGGTCATTAAAACAATTCCATTTGCCTTGTTTTTCTTTCGAATCCTTCTCAATCAATTGTGATTTGAAAGCTTGTTTGAGTTTTTTAATTTTCTTCTTTTTCGATAATCGCTGAATTTCTGAATCATTTGGCAAAATTCTTAAATGTTCAGGAAGCTAAATAAATTTAGAATTTTAAAAAAAAAACTTTATTTGACTTTAAATTCTGTCATTTCTTCAATATTCCTTTTTTTTCCTGCTATGTCATTAGGACTGTTCCTGCATTCTCTCATATGATAAATGGTTACAAGTTCTCTATTATTATATTTTTTAAACTTCACATGATAACCTTCTTCTGATACTTTCTCAACAATGCAAGGATAATAATGACCATCTCCTGAATAAATAGCTTCACAATAACTTCCAGGTTCTAAAACACCAACATTTGGCTTTGGAATCAATTTGACAAACATTGAATGAACTTTATATGAATTTTTGTAGCCGATATAAGAAACTTCGGCTTCTTGAGTATCTGCATCTATTGATTCTATTTTAGCATGATACCATCGATTATCTGCTTCGAAATAAGTTTTACAAAGACGATCCACATTTTCTGGAATTAAAACCTCAACAGAAAAAAAAAAATCATCATTGTTTTGTATTGCTTTTATTGAACCTTCCTCATAATTAATTGCTCCTAATAGATCTTGACGCAATTTGCTTAAAGTATTGATCTGTTCGTCATCAGTTTCTATATTAATTAATGCCTCTAATTTCATCATATTGTTTTTGTAATTGATCAAGGTTTTGTAATGGTCAACTAAAGCTTGGTTTTCACTTAATCTCGGATGAGCTGGATCAGATTTTCTTAGTTTTCCTTCTAAAAGAGGTAGTTCTTTGCCCTCCAAAATTGGAAATTCCTTTCCTTCCGAAAGAGGTGATTCTTTGCCTTCCAAAAGAGGTGATTTCTTTTCTTGAAGCTATATTTAATAATTGCATTTATAAGAAAGAATGAGAATATTAATGAACCTCTGGCTTAATCTCCAAATTTTTAACTTCTTTTTCTTCTAATTTATTTTCAATTTCTTCCGCTTCTTTTATTTCTTCCATCTTGGTGATTTGGTATTTATTTTTTTAAATTAAATATTTTTTGATTTAAAAAGCAAAAAGTCAAGGAAAAAATAATGGGGATTTCTATTTTTCACTTATCTTTTGAGTTAATATTAAGATATCTGAATGTAAGTAAATCAGAAAAGGATAAAAAAAGAAGAAAAAAAAAATAAATTGGAATTTGAATATGTTTTTTTTTTTGAAGAAATAAATTTCTCCTTCTTAGTATAATTGATGAACATGCTCTTTAGGTTTTTTTTTAAAAATTTTAAGCGGTTTATTTTCTACTGCATGAGAATTTGCGCTTTTGCCTTGATTTCCACTTTCCGCATCTTTTTTTCCTCCAGCTATAAAAATTTCATCCTCTGCTCTTTGACCAAACCAATCTGAAATCACCTGAATTAATCCATCTTTTCGCCATTTTAATTGAACTACCCCATTCGCAAGTACTTCTAAATCAACATTAGGATCAAAATTCCAATCAGCTAACGTTTTCCATCTAAAATTTTCATTTCTATTAACATGTTTTCCATGCCATTGATGCCTGATAATCATATCTACAAATCCAACTTTTTTATTAAAAGCTTCTTCAGCCCCTACAATCCAATCAAAAACACTTTTCTCATATCCAGGAGACATCTTGTAATTTGGAGAAAACCCTCCATTAAAATTTCCTGTTAAACCAAATGCCATATGTCTATCTCCAAGACCAAGCACATTTCCTTGATAAAAAGGGGCTTCTAATTTATTGAGGTTTTCTTTTGTTGTTGCCCATCCATATCCTGTATCTTCTAAGGGATTTTTCATAGAATGATTGGAGGTGAAAGAATTTGAAACAAAACTTGGTCTTGTTTCTTCAATTTCATTGTGCATTCCTAAATATTGACATGATTTAAAAATTTGGACTATTGAATTTTTTGTCAGGCTACCTTTTATTTTACCTACCCAAAGAGGATCGATTAAATCAATATCATGGTCAATCCATGCAATATAATGACCATTCTTTTTGAATTTTTCATCAACTTTAAGTTTTTTCCATGCGATATTCAACAGATTCTCTTTAATGGATAATGGGTGTGGAGCTGAAATTTGGATTTCATATGGCTCATTATTTGGTTTGGTGACTTCAAATCGCTGGTTTTCAAAAGCACATTCAATTGTGATGAGTTCAACATTTTGGGTTTGAAAGGATTTTACTTTAGATTTGAAAGCTTCGTATAATTGTGGACGGACTTTATAATGTTTTGGATTATAATATGTCGTTAGAATGTAGAGAATTTCATTGTTTCCTTTCTTAGGATAAGGTTCTGAGCTTTTTGTTGAACAATAAGTTCCCATGATATGAATAGTTTTCAAAAAAAATTTAAAAGCAAATAATTTTTTTTTATTTAAAATTTTTAATTTTTCTTTTTTTTGTAAAAAATAAAATAATTTCCTGTAAATTTTATATAAAATTGGCTTATGTGTGAAAATTATGCAATTAGGTTTTTTACAAATAATATTTATTAAAGCAAAATTGATTTAGGCAAGACTCAGAAGAATTTTATGAGACAAATATGAGATTAAATAATCAATCAATAAATTCACAAATTAAAACCTTGATTTTTGGTAAAAATAATTCAGCAAAAATGATGGACTTTATTTTTTTTAATTTTTTTTTGTGAAGATAAAAGAGACCAGAGGCAAGAACTTAAAGAATTTCTGGAAAAGGAGTTCACAAAACCTTCCGAAGATTTTAAATTCTTAAATTTTCCTTTCTTCCTCAAAGAAAAAAATGATAAAAAATGTGGATATAACTTAAAATTAGTGAATCCCTCCAAAGAAAATATTGAAAATCTAACAATTCAAATGAAATATCGTTTACAAGAAGGAAACGGAGAAGCTATATATGAAATTGGTGTTGAAGAAGATGGAAATCCTTTAGGTTTAAACAAAGAAGACATGTATGCTTCATTAAGTTCAAAATAAAAAAAGCATATGTTTATAATTAATTTTTTATTTGAGAAACTTTATATAATATGGCATCACGATTGAAAGCTGATGTGGTTATCTTGAATATTCCAAATGGATTCAAAGGGAAAATGGCTCAAGTGATGGTCAGACAGAATCAAAAAGAAGGGATAAAAATTGATATTAGAATTGCTTTGATGGGGGATCATGGAAGTGGAAAAAGCACACTCGTAATTATTATTTCTATTTATTTAATTTAATTAACTTTTTTTATTTATAATTCATATCAAAATTTTGTAGGTAGGAGTTTTGACTTCAGGAGTATTGGATGATGGTGAAGGGTCAGCAAGAGCGAAAATCTTCAATCATAAACATGAGTTTTTAAGAGGACAAACCTCATCAATTTCATATCATGTAATTTATAAATAATAGAGATTATCACATTAAAAAATTAATAATTTTCCTTATATTTAATATATTTAAAATATTTGAATACAATATTTTTTCTAGGTTTTAGGTTTTGACAGTCAAGGAAAAATCACAAATCATTTAAATTTAGGAAATCAAACATGGGCTGAAATCGTTGATCAAAGCACCAAAATAATTCAATTGATTGATTTAGGAGAGAAAACAATTTACAATGGGGTATGTTCCCTTTATCCAGAATATGTTCTTTTGGTCATTTCGATCAAAAAAGGAATAACGAAAAATGTTGAAGAATATTTCAAATTAGCTACAGCCATCAAAGTTCCTTTAATACTTGTTCTAACACATTTGGATGCTTTAGATGAAGAAAAAATTGAAAATTTTATCTATCTCACTAAAAAATTCATCATGAAAAACTCAACACAAATTCCTTTTGTTATAAAAAATGAAAAAGATGCAGTTTTGTTTAGTAGGATCCTTCAAAAAGAAAATCCCATTCCTATTTTTTTGGTTTGAAATTGGTTTTTTTTAATTAAAATTCATTTTTTTTTAGATTTCGAACATGAAGGGGACCAATATGGAACTTTTTAAGACTTTTTTAAATTTATTGCCAGTTGTGAATTTATTTCAATTAAATACAGATTTATACACTGAGGTACTTATATGGATCTAATATTTAGAAATTGGTTAGTTAGTTTTTTATCCATGATAAATTCGAAGTGAAAGGGGCTATCATCTTGGCCGGAACTGTCATTAAGGGTTGTTTAAAAAAATATCAAATTCTCCATTTAGGTCCAGATTTAAAAGGGAAATTTTAGTAAAAATTCTTTCTTTTTTTTAATTTTTTTTTCTTTTAGTTCCATTGAAATTTTGGAAATCAGATGCTCAAAAGTGACTGTAAAATCAGCTATTTGTGGACAAAGTTGCACTGTAATGATAAAACTAGGAAAATCTGCCGTAATTTGGCTGGAAAATAATAAATTTAAAGACATTATAAGAAAAGGAATGGTTTTAGTAGATGGAAAATCGAATCCAAAGGCTGCTTATGAATTCTTAGCTGAAATTTGGCTTTGGGATCAAAATACTGAAGAAAAGAGTTTAAAGAAAAGTTATCAACCTGTTATCAATACTCAAACGACACGACAATCTTGCAAAGTGATAGAAGAAAAAATATCTAAAGAAAGCGAAAATCAATTAGGTGAATTAGCATTAATGAAAAAAATGTCGAAATCCATTGATAATAAAAAAAACAGATATTCTGAAGAGAAAAAATCGAATAAAGACATGAATTCTCTCAAAAAAAAATATAAATTAAATAAGCATTTTGCAAATTCTTTTCAATGTAATGAGGAAAAAATTCAATATGTTGAACAAAATGAAAAATTTGGCATAAAAGACCTTCTTAAAAGGAAAAAAAAAGATTCTGGTTTTAAAATTTGCCCAAGTAAAAAAAATCTGCTGCGATTGAGATTCATGTACTATCCCGAATACATTTTAGTGGGGCAAAAGCTTTTGATAAATGACACTTCTCTCAAAGCAATAGGATGGATCAAGGAAATATTTTATTAAATTTAATTCAAAATATTAAATTTTTTTTTTTTAATTTTTTCAAATTTTCAAATCAACTGATTTTTTTTTAAGCTTCATAAAGAAAAATAAAAATATTCTTCTCAATTTTGCTTTTTTATGTGTGGAGATTGTTGATTTTTTGAGGTGGTTGCGCCAACAACGAATCCCAAAGTTACTCCTATGCACAAAGCATAGAATGCAAACCAGGCCATCTGAATAAATTGAGAAGCAATAGCAATTCTAACTCCCAAAACACCCAACATAGGAATAACTAAATTGTCATCAAGTCCAATCACTTCTGAAAGAACTTCTCCAACAGCAACAATCAATGCAGTGACCAATGAGTTGTATTGTCCTAATCCAAACCATAATGCGATTCCATAACAAACAACAAAACATCCAATACTTCCTTCAAATTTACGAGCTGAAGTTCCTACTGGAATATAACCCCAGGCAGTGCCAATAGAAGCAGCAGCATCTCCAACAGAAAGAAAGAGGATTCCAAGAATGGCGAAATTACTTGGAGCAGCAATCATAGCAACGACACATCCTGGAAGAAAATAAGCAACTCCTGCTGCTTTATTAATTTCTTTCTCTCTTATCAATCCCTTAAAGGATGAAAGGTACCATCTTTGCACACAAGGAATCATCAAACGAGAGGCTTCAAGAACCCAGACAGCTAGGCATCCAGCAACAAATGCAGCTGCTGCATCTAAACGATTTCCTTCAGGATTGGTGGCGACAGCATCACCCATATAAGCTGAATGGAACCAACCAGCTTTTAGGCCAAAATGATATAAGGAACAATTGATACATCCTCCTATCATATGGAAACTTTTACGTTGGAGCTCAATGAACACTTTTCCTGTGCGCCCACCGATAGCCAAAGCTTTTTTACCGAAGAGCATATGAAGAAATAAGAAGAAGAACCCAAGGATGAAAGCTCCATAAATGGCTTTGTCTACATGGTCTGTGGGAACCATATCATTAGATAAAGTTTTCATTTTTTTATCTGAAAATAATTTTTTTTAATCTGAAAATAATTAAATTTTGGAAAAATTTTGGCTATAAATCTAAAAACATTGGAAATAAATTTAAAAAGGAAAGTATTTGATTTTTTTGAACAATTTTTTCCTAATTAAGAATTTCAAAATATTGTGAATATTTGTTTTCGATAAAATGTAGAGTTTGAGATTTCTATGATTAGTTTTTTGTTTATTTTGAATAAAAAGAGAGAAAAATAAGAGTTGCAACCTATTTTATTTGGTTTTATTCGAAGATGATTAAAATCCTCAAAAAAAATTTAAAAAAATAACTTAAAATAATAATTTAATTATTAAAGAATTCCATAAATTATATTTCGTTAAATGCCACCAAAACAAGCTCCATCTGGAGGAACAAAATTTGTGAAATCTAATGACGCTGTCGCTGATGATAGAAATTGGGTCGGTCGTATCCAAAATGAATTGAATTGCACAGCAATGTGGGATAAAGATTGGGGATTTTTGGCTGGAGGTGCTGAAAATATCTCCATCGATAAAGCAACAGTAAACTACACCGTTGATGATAAAATTAAAATGATTGAAGAAGTTTAAAAATTTGCTATTTGAATTTAATTTATAATTTTTTAGGAAATAAGGAGGATAAACTCAAATGAAACTTATAAAAGTGTGAATACAATATATGGAGAAGGGGTCAATCTTGAGAAATTTCCTGTTGACAGCTTTAATAATCAGAAAAGACCGGATTTGAAACCTCAGGATAGAAAATTACCAAAGGATTATAAGAGAGAGAAATGGAAACCAGCAGAAGATGAATTTGATGAGTTGAAAAATCTTTTCAAAAAAGGTAAAGCCAAGGGAAAATAAAATGAAAAATAACTGAAAAAAACTTTATGAGAATAATTTTTTTTGTTGTATATTTTCGACATGAAAAATTGAAAAATTTTGCTCATTTCATTTTTTTTTTTATCTTATGAGGCTAGAATATGATTTTTTAATATATTTAAAAATGGAAAAAATTCTTCAAAAAAATGTTAATTAAACAAAGCCAAACTTCATTTCCCCTGAAAAAAATTAAATTTTAATTCATTCATTAATTTCTAAAAGCACGGATTTGTTCTATATATATATTTATCAATTCAAAAAACATCCTTCAATTTTTAACTTCCCCCGATTTGGACTCCTGATCCTGTAAATGCTTTAAATCCTCCAGCGCTCCTATCATTACTGCTTCCACTAGCGTTAACATTTGTATTAGGGGTCATTTGGACATTATTGCTTCTTGTAGGTTGTGATTGACTGGAAGTAGCTGGTTGTTGGGGTCTTGGTTGTGGTTGTTGTTGTTGTTGTTGTGGTTGATAATACTGTTGTGGGTTATAATCATGATCATCTTCCTGATCAAAATAACCACCTCCAACCCCTGGTTGTTGTAATAGTCCTTCGATACTAACAGCTTTAAATTCTTTATAAGTTTGGAAAACGAAGTAAATTGCCACAACGTAAAAGACAATGCTAAACAAAACCATCATCATATATATATTTTTTGTGGAATTATCACTAAATAAAGAAATGTCTTCCTGCACATAAGTTCCTATCACTACGAATTCCAGGATGAAACAATAAAGACAAAGGAAAATGTGAATCACACAACCCATATGACTGATATGAGAATAAGCCATATAAATAGCACAACAAGCAAACATATCAATATAAACATCTCCTGAATTTAATGAAGAGAACATAAGAATAAGTTTGATGATCGCCATAATTATTTGAATATAAAATAAAATCTTTAATCTTGAGACAAAATTTTTGCATTTCTCATTGGGAGGATCAATTGAGGCACCATAAAAAGGCAAACACATATTTCTTTTTTGATTTTGAAATTTGTTATTTTTTTAAAAATTTTTTTTTTTTTTTAGAAATAATTCAAAAAAAAATATTTTTTAAACTTATTATTTAAATATAGTAAATAAAACCCTCAAAATTTTAAAAAAAATGTTTCTTCCTACAATCAATTTTTTAAAACATAAAAATAATAAAAACCGAAGTTATTTTTGGATTGTGAAAATAAAATTGTTTTTTTTAAAGTTGGGTTCTTTATTTTAATTTTTTCGAAGAACAATTAAACAATGTTTTTCTTTTTAAAATTTCTTTGCTTAATTTTTTTCTTGTTTTCATTAAATAGTTAAATTTTTTGAGATTTCAAAAATAAATTTTCTTAAAAAACTAACAAAAAATTGAAAAACAACTAATTGTTAACTTAATATTTTAATGTTAAAGTCACCTAACTCCTTAGACATCAATATCAAAAGCAGCACCAACAACGCAAACACTCATATCAATTTCAACTTTAATATCAACTCAACTCTTAATAAAAAATTCTTATCTCCTCCTTTCAAAATCCTCAAAGAACCTCCTTCTTCGATCACAGGTCGCAAAATTGATAACAGTCATGATAATATCCTGAATTACGAGTCCAATTCTTTAGTAAGATATCCAATCCTAATTGAAGATTCTAAGCGAAAAACGACCACCACAAAAGCGCAAATTTCTTTAAAGAAATCACCAAGAATTAAAACGAAATCCCTAGGGAAATTGACAGGAGTTTCTTTATTAGAAAAAGCTAGAATCACTTCAAAAACTAGAGCTTTATTAAGTCCGACATTGAATTTCGATGAAAAACCGAGAGTTACGCCAAAAGAACAAGTAAAACCCAAGAAAAAAAGCAAAAGCAAAAGCAAAGTCAGTTTAAAGAAGAAAAAACGACAGATTCCCAAAGATGTCAATCAAAACACCCAGACTCTCAAAGAAAATTTATCACATTTTCAGGAATTTGTCAAGAAAAATGTGAAGAAATATAACACACAGAAGGTTTTTAGTAAGCAAAAAAAGCATGAGGAAATTCAGCAAAGGATTATAAAACAACAATCCTTACATCTTCAGAATCAAGCCATTAGGAAATTGAACTCGAATTTTTCAAGCCATAAAAATGCTTTATCAGTTCCTAAATTTCCTTGGGGATTCGATCAGAAGAAATTCATTAATTTTTTCGAGAAAACTGCAGAAACGAATTCTTTGAAAAGCACACAGAAAAAACCAAATTCTCTTTGGTTGGATGATAAAACCAGAAGAGAACAAATGGGTCTTGGCTTTCTTAACGAAATGAATTTCGAAGATTTTCAAAGGATCGTCGACAAGCAAAAACATGAAATTAATGAAGAAATAGAAGATAATAAGAAGATTCAGAAGGAAACAAACCCAGAAATTATCAATTGGATGGTTGAAAAAAAGAAAAAAATTGAAGAAGAACGATGGAACTCCATAAAAGGCTTGTTAGAAGAGCAGCAAAGAATAAGGAAAAATATGCAGGAATTAGATATAAAAGTCGCAAATAGCAGAAACAGTGTTAAATATTCAGTAAATAATCAAAATAATCGATCAAATTACGCGAAATCTACTCATTATCAAACAAATCAAGATGGATATTCGAATCATTTGAATAATTATCAGCCCAGAGAATTAGTAGAAAAAGAAGAAAATCAGATATATGATATGATCCAAAATCAGTATCAACAAATGGTCTATAGCAGCAGTAATCGCAATGAACAAGAACAACAGGATTTCTCTTCCTCTAGGCATTTTAAATCAAAAAGCGCAGATTTACCTGGAAAAATCTTGCAGAAAAGAAGGAATATTCAGGAGAAATTCCAGATTCTTTCACAAAAAATGGCTAATACTCTAGGAGTCATCAAAGGTAATAGCCTGTCACCATCTCCAGAAACACAGAATTATCAACAAAAACTTGAAATAAATGATCAAAATTCCAATAGAAACTATCCACAAAATCAAAATCCTTCACAAAATGAATCAAACAACACTGAAAACTCTAAGAATATTGTGGAAAATCCGCTTCAAAATCAATTATTTGAATTGCAAAATCCAAGAAAACCTCAATCAGAATCACATAAAACTCCTCCTTCTAAAAAACAAAAAGAACAAGAAGCAATTTTAGAAGAAGCCATAGAATTCTCTTCAGAGGAAGAAGAAATGATCTTCATTATCAATACAGCTGCGACTTTGATTCAAAAAGTTTGGAAAGGCTACCGAACTCGTAAAATGTTGAATTTTTACGTTGTAATGGCTTTAAAAGAAATGAATCCTGAGTTTTCAAATACTCCTAAAAAAATAACCAAAGAAGAAACCCCAACTCCAAAAAAGCCCATAAGCAAAATAATGCGAAGATCCCATAGCCTCGATGAAATATACGAGCCTGGCAATTTATTCAAAGAAAATGAGTCAAATACACATAAAAATGAGAAAACTAATAAGATGGAGGCTATTTTTAATGAAGAAGAACGTGAAGAACTTAATAAGAAATTAAGCCTCTTGAACAATAAAAGCCCTGAAGAATTCGATTATTATCAATTAGGAGAGAAATTCGAAGAAGTTCAATTTGATATAAAGGCTTCTGAAGGAGTTCCTAAGGTTATTGATAACAATTTATTCTATGGGAAAAATAACGAGGCTAAATTGATCAATAATGCTACAAGCGAACTAGTTGTGAAAAAAGATCAAAGTGAACAAAATATAAGTGTAAATGAAAAAAATATCAATAGACAAAGGATGTTAAGTGATAAAAATATACAGATTTCAAATATGGGGTCTTTAAGCAATTTAAAAGAAAGAAAAGGGTCTTTGGAAAATGATCAACCAGAAGAATTGAAAGAAATCTTTAATGAACCACAGAATCTTATTATCAATAGAAATCCTGAGAAAAACCCACTAAAATGGGAAGAATTCATCGATTATATGAAATTATGTTGCCAAAGAACTGAACTTAACGAAACAGCTCAGAAATTCCTTGAAACTTTACAAACTTTGCCATTATCAAGTTTGAAAACTCTGGTTAATCCTTCTGAGCGCAAAGATGAGGAAATTCAGACTAGTATAAAGTCAATCACTCTTGGGAAAAATCTTCGAAAAAATCTCATGATCGAAATCGAAGATTATGAAGAAAGCGAAGAAAGTGAAGAAAACAACAGCAATAACAAAAATAAACAGAATGCGAAAAAACAGGCAAAAAAACAAGAAGAAATTAACTCAAAAAAATCAGAAAATATCCAGAAAAAAAAAATCATTGAAGAAATTAAAGAAAATGATGATCAAGAAAAAAATACAGATATCAATTTAATAAACTCGAAACTAGGAGAATTAAGACGAGCAGTGGGTTCTGAGCAGCTATTACGAACACAAAGCCTAAGTCTTAATCCAAGTCCTGCAGATATCAATAGAAGCTCAACAATCTTTGAATTAGACCCTTTCCGTGAATTTACAAGTAAGAAAATTCGAGAATTTTTGAATAAAGAAAACATGTTGAAATTGATTCGCTATAGAGAAAAAGCCTTATTAATGCGTCATAAAGCTCAAATTGAACTTATGAAGAAAATGTTGGATAATAACCGAGTTTCTCCACGAACTTTTCAATCGAAATCTGAAGAAATCGAGAAATGGGTTTCATTAGAAAGAGAAGATATGTTGAGAAAAAAACTCGAAATCGAAAAAGGATGGTTAAGTGCTGCTTTGACGATGAGAAGAACACAAAGAGACTTAATGTTTATGCAAAAATCCTTAGGAAAACAAGAAAAAATCAGTTTATTGAGCTTTAAGCACTCTTTTTCTGAAGAAGATTTAGAAATGTTTGAAGGAATTGATGATAAAGACAAAGGGAAATCAATGTTAGATCAACAGGTTCATCGATTGGAGATTCAGGATGAAGTTTTGAAAGATTCTAATGAAAAGAATAAAGATCCGATTCTTATTGAAAATAGCGGAGAAATCTTCGTAAATGGCAAGGTACTTCCCTTTAATTTCGAAAAAGATCAAATTGAAGAAAACTTGAATAAACAAATCACTTCTGAATCTTGTAATACAAATTCTCCGAAAATCCTTTTAGAAACAATCAAAAATCCTTTGGAACACTTTAAAAATACATTTGAACTAACCAATACACCTTTTGAAGCCTTCAAAATTCCTTTTGAAATCTATAAATCCCCATCAGACAAAAGCCCATCTGATTCATTTAAAGCTAATTTCGAGTCTTTGAAAATAAAATCAGAGAAAAACAACAATTATACGTCACAAGAGCCTGCAGTTCTTGATATTCTTAAAAAAAAAATCGCAGAAATCCCGAAAATTCTATCACATGAAGATTTTGGAACCTTATCAGGAAGTTCTGGAGCTGCTTCTTTATCGAACTCCAAATCAGAAGTCATGTTTTTAACCTCGAAAAACAAAGAAAATGAAAAGAAAATCGAACAAATTTCAGGGCTGATTTTCGAACAATTGGTCGATGAATTGAAAACTGATACGAAAATTCTCGATATGCTGAAATTACATAAGATCACTGTCCATAATTCGCAAAAAAGTCCGAAAACAGAAGGATTTGTTGCTGGAAAAGATATTCAAGAGCATTTTCCTCCTCTAAATTCACCTTCAAGAGAAGATATTGGCAATAAAAGACTCAAAGAACAGATAATTTCTCCCAAAAATCTCAGTTATTTTAATCTAATATTAACATTTATTTTAATTTTATTTGAAAATTTAGATCAATATCGGGTAAAGTCAGAACCTGATGAGAAAACCAATAAAGGAAATTATGGGATTTTATCGAATATTGAAGCAGTCAAAGAGTATTCAAATGAATTGATTGAACTCATAAAAAGTTTTCTTATTTATTTTTAAAAAAGGACAATTTAATGAATTTATAACATTAATAAATAGGAAAATATAAAGATAGTTTCATTAAAAATATCAATACGCCATTGGGATTGATCGCTTCTGAAAAGCTCAAGCTTCTCCAGTTAAATCTCAATAACGACACCAGTTCCTCTGAAGCTTATGAAAACTCTTATATGTACCCTGCTTTTTATAAAGAACCACTCCTTGGAGTAGAAATTTTCACTGATCTTGAGAAAGTTCTTTTCGTAAGACTATTAAAAAATTTTCTTTGAAAATAAAATATTTTTTTAAAGAAAAAAGATTGTCTTGCCAATAAAAAGCGAATTTACGAGCTTCAACAAATCCATAACAAAGCAATATTTGACAGTTTCAATGAAGCTTTAGATCAATTACGTCCCTATGGTTTAAAAGGTCGTCCTTCACCATGGAAACCCACTCCTCGACAAATGATCATAAAGCCTATTAGTGAAGAAAAAAACATGCTTTTGATTCTGAACAAAGCAAAGGAAAAATTATTGGAATGGAGCTCAAATTTGTGTGGATTCATTCATGATAAAGAAGAATCACAATTTTTGGAAGGAATTCTTTTAGATGATGAATGTTTGGGACAGATCAGAGAAGATAGAATGGCAAGAATGCTGGCTCAAGAGGTCATTGAATGTGAAGAAGATTGGGTTGAGTATGGGGATGAAGAAACTGAAGTGGGAGTTGAGTTAGGGGATTTGATATTTGAGAAAATGGTTTTAGATGGAATTGAAGCAGTTCTCTTTTTAAAAGAAAAAAGGAAGAAAGAGGGGTATTTTGAGGGATTTACCAATTAATTATGTG
>JFJP01037468.1_pt2 | contig 27688 bp, 23 predicted proteins | sample 431651 | NCBI WGS metagenome assembly JFJP01 (sample SAMN02602958, study PRJNA72255) | Microbial mat metagenome, whole genome shotgun sequencing project. | biome: fresh water; feature: sink hole; material: water; isolation source: purple microbial (photo- and chemosynthetic) mats found in... | reverse complement strand
CCATCGCTATTACTTCAACCTTATGTGGAAAATGCTATTAAACATGGCCTTTTGCACAAAAATGGTCATAAACGCTTGCTTATTTCGTTCAGCAAAGAAACTACTTATATGCGAATTATTATTGATGATAACGGTATTGGACGCAAAAAAAGCATGGAGTTGAATGCTATAAAAAATAAAATGTATCAATCGTTTGCTACACAAGCCATCGAAAAACGAGTGAAATTGCTGAATGAATTTGCCGGTAAAGAAATTACCGTTGAGTATATTGACGAAATTGTTGAAAATGAACAAGTTCATGGTACAACCGTTGTGATAAAAATACCAATACAATTATAAAAAATGAAAGCCATAATTGTCGACGACGAAAAACGAGCACGAATGAATTTATCCATTTTGCTCAATGAATATTGCCCTCATGTAGAGATTGTAGCCGATTGCGAAAACCTGCCTGAGGGTGTTAAGGCAATTCGCCGGCTAAAGCCCGATTTGGTATTGCTCGACATTGAAATGCCTGGGCATAGCGGCCTGGAATTGCTCGATTTTTTTGACGAAAATGAAGTGAATTTTTCAGTCGTTTTTACAACTGCATATAACGAATATGCTGTTCAGGCTTTTAAACTTTCGGCTGTGGATTACCTGCTCAAACCGATTAACCCAGACGAACTTGTGACGGCGGTGCAGCGGGTCGAGAAACAAAAACAAAAGTTTGAGAGCTACAAACTGCTAAAATCAAATTTGCAAAACGATGTTTTTGATAAAATTGCTGTTCCGTCAGGAAATTTAATTCTTTTTATTTCGCTTAGCGAAATAATATACATAAAGGGCGATGGAGCGTATTCAGATGTGTTTTTGCAGGATAAAACGAAACATACGGTAAGTCGAAATCTTAAAAATTTTGAAGAAATTATTTGCCTTAATAATAACTTTGTACGTGCTCACAAATCGTTTATAGTAAATCTCGATTTTGTAAAAGCCTATAATAAATCGGATGGTGGAAGTTTGGATTTAATTACAGGATTACAGATTCCTGTTTCTCCAGAAAAATCTACTGTTATTTTAGAAAAAATACAACTAATTAAGCGTTAAATAGTAATTTGTAATATTTTTAATATACTTGGTCTTGTCCCCCTCGCCTCAAGGACATAGCCGTCAAGCTAAGGAGTATTTTTAAGAAGGGGATATTTTATTTAGTGGATTTATGACCCCCAATCCGTCAGCTGACGGAGGGCTAAGACATATTCTCCTAAAAAAGATAGACGGGATTAAAGATACTGCGTCTTAAAGCCTCCGTCGGCTGACGGATTGGGGGTCGAAGCTTAAAATTAGCTTGACGGCTATGGCCTCAAGGAGAGGGGTTAGGGGTGAGGTTGAATAGTCGATTTTAATTCAACTCTCTTTAGATTCAACTTGCTGGGGAACGGTTTCTTTATTCCAATAATCATCTTCCTCCAAATCTTTTTCTTCTTCTTCCTCCCACACTTTTACGGGTTTTTGAGGTCCATCATTTCGGAATAAAATGGCTGCCAATAATCCTGTAAACAAACCCGATAAATGACCTTCCCACGAAACAGGGTCGTACACTGTCCACGGAAAAATATGCCAAACCATATTGCCGTAAATCAGTGTTACAACAAGCGAAATTGCTATAAGCGGTATATGTCGACGAATTAATCCACTGAATAAGAGGAATGAAGCAATAGCATAAATCAGCCCGCTTGCACCTACATGGCGGCTTTCGCGACCAATTACCCAAAGCAAAATGCCACTAAATAGCCACAATAAAATAAAAATTTTTAAATTAACTGGTCTATAAAAGTAAAATAAACAACTACTCAATAATAAAAATGAAAGCAAATTATTAAATAAATGACTCCAATTGGCATGAACAAATATATTAGTGAAAATTGTCCAAAGCCATTCTGCTTTGCGAGGGTAAATACCGGCTTTCGAAAAATTCCATTCCATACCGTTTTCCAATAAAAACACGAGTAACATTATAATCGAAAACAAAAATGGTATGAAAAAGACACGAATGTGGGCTTTAAATTTACTTTTCTCGAAGATTGATTCCATTTTTTTTGCTTTTTATGAATACAAAAGTATAAATAAGATAATAGATTATACTTCTTAGCTCAAAAAACTATTATAAAACATGTTTTTTTTGTAAAAAATAGCATTGTCGGGTTAAAAAAAAGTTTTAACTTGCAACACGAAATGAATTAAACACTACATGGCTATATTTTATGAATAATATTCTTAAATTATTGTCTGTTTTTTAGTTTGTAAATAGTTAAAAACCACGCTTATGACATACCTAAAATTTGATAAAACACTGTTAGTGAATCTCGATAAATCGCTATCCAAAGAGATGATTCGAACCAATAGAGCGGGTGCTTACAATAGCACAACCCTTATTGACTGCAACACTCGAAAATACCACGGACAGTTGGTGATGCCTCTTCCAGACATTGATGATTCCAATCATGTGTTACTTTCCTCTCTCGACGAAACAGTTATTCAGCATGGCGCCGAATTTAATTTGGGTATTCACAAATACAACGACAATAATTTTAGCCCTAATGGGCATAAATACATCAGGCAATTTGATTGCGAAGTTATATCGCGCACAGTGTATCGTGTTGGAGGCGTTGTGCTCTCGAAAGAACGAATGTTGGTTTCGTTTGAGCCTCGTATTTTGATAAAATATACTTTGTTAGAAGCTCATTCACCTACTATTTTGCGTTTTAAACCATTTTTGGCATTTCGTAGTGTCAATATCTTATCCAAAGAAAACGATGATGCTAATACCAATTTTTCGGAAAAGAAAAATGGTGTAAGTGTTTGTATGTATGATAAATATCCTTGTTTGTTCATGCAGTTTTCGAAAAAACCAATTTATACACACAACCCCGACTGGTATAAAAATATTGAATACTACAAGGAGCAAGAGCGCGGCTACGAATACCAGGAGGATTTGATGGTGCCTGGTTATTTCGAAATGCAGATGAAAATGGGTGAGTCGGTTATTTTTTCGGCAGGAATAAGCGAAGTCTCACCTCGCAAATTACAGGAGTTATGGGACGTTGAATTACAACGTCGAAGTGTGCGCGACAATATGTTTAACACACTAAAAAACTCTGCTGAGCAATTTTACAAACGAATGGGCGATAAAACTTATTTGTTGGCAGGCTATCCGTGGTTTTGTGCTCGTGCCCGTGATCAGTTTGTTTCGTTACCTGGCTGTACGTTGGTTGTAGATAGACCGGACTATTTCGACGCAATAATGAAAACATCGATAGAAGAACTCAAAAGTTTTATGGGGGGTGATATTACCAACGTAAAATTGCAAAGTATAGATGATCCTGATGTGTTGCTTTGGTTTATTTGGGTGGTTCAGCAATTTGCGGCAAAAAATTCTATTGAAGAAGCACAAAAAAGGTTTGGAGATTTTATTCAAGAAATAATTCAATTTATTCGTAAACAAAATCACCCTCGCTTAATAGTTCACACCAACGGTTTACTTTATGTAGATGGAAGGCAAAAGCCAGCCACATGGATGAACGCAGTTGAGGATGGTTATCCTATCACGCCACGAACGGGTTACATTGTCGAAATCAATGCTTTATGGTTTAATGCCTTGAAATTTGCCTCGGAACTAACGCGCAGTGCTGGCAACGAAAATGCTGCCGACTTGCTCGATTATCAGGCCGAAATGACCCGTGAGGCTTTTGTACAAACTTTTTGGAACGGATCGTATCTTTACGATTATGTTGATGGTTATTACAACAACCCCGAAGTGCGTCCAAATATGATATTTGCAGTCTCGATGCCTTACTCACCTCTCAATCGAAAACAACAAAAGGCGGTTGTAGATATTTGCACCAAAGAATTGCTTACGCCCAAAGGTTTACGCAGCTTGAGCCCCAAAAGTGGTTCGTATCGCCCAAATTACGTGGGTGGAATGTTGGAACGAAACCGAAATTATCACAATGGTCCCGTGTGGCCATTCACCGTTGGTGCTTATAGTATTGCCTATCTCAATGTTTATAAACAAAGTGGAATTTCGTTTGTCGAACGCATTCTTACTGGGCTCGAGGCAAGTTTAACCGAACTTTGCATTGGCACACTCCCCGAATTGTTCGATGGTAATCCACCATTTAAAGGGCACGGCGGAATGTCGTTTGCCATGAGTGTTGCTGGTGTTTTGCGTGTGATAGATGATTTAAGTAACTACAAATTAGAAGTAGAATGAAAGCGTTAATGTTTGGATGGGAGTTTCCTCCGCATATTTTAGGTGGTTTAGGCACAGCGAGTTATGGGCTTACAAGAGGTATGTCGTATCAGCCTGATATGGAAATAACCTTTGTAATTCCAAAACCGCATGGCGACGAAGACCAAAGTTTTCTAAAAATAATTGGTGCTTGCAATGTGCCTGTTGTTTGGAAAGAAAATAGTTGGGATTATGTCAATAGTCGCATTGGTAAAGTGATGCATCCAGATGAGTATTTTTGGCTTCGCAATGGCATAAAATACGATTTTTCGCGCATCTTTACCAACGATTTAGGCTGTATCGATTTTTCGGGTCGTTATCCCGATAATTTAATTGAAGAAATTTCGAACTATGAGGCTGTGGCTAGTGTATTGGCAAGTCAAGTCGAATTTGATATTATCCATTCGCACGATTGGTTGACTTATCCTGCGGGTGTTTTTGCTAAACAAATTAGTGGAAAACCGCTTGTCATTCACGTACATGCAACGGATTTCGACCGGAGTCGTGGACAAGTAAACCCTATTGTTTATGGCATCGAAAAACGCGGTATGGATATGGCAGACCATATAATGACGGTAAGCGATCTTACCCGCCAAATTGTAATTGAAAAATACCATCAAAATCCCGCCAAAGTTACAACTGTACACAATGCGGTAGAGCCATTACCCGATATTGATTCGTTTACCAAAACGCTTCGTAAAGATAAAGTGGTTACATTTTTGGGGCGTATTACCATGCAAAAAGGACCTGAATATTTTGTGGAAGCAGCCCATCTTGTTTTGCAAAAAACAAAGGGCGTTCGGTTTGTAATGGCTGGCAGTGGCGACATGATGGAAGCTATGATCGACCTCGCTGCTCGACGTGGAATTGCCGATAAATTTCATTTTACAGGTTTCCTCAAAGGGCGTCAGGTGCACGAAATGTTAGCCGAGAGTGATGTGTATATTATGCCTTCTGTTTCAGAGCCTTTTGGTATTTCGCCACTCGAAGCCATGCAAGTTGGTACACCTTCTATTATCTCGAAACAATCGGGCTGTGCCGAAATTCTGACTCATGCCATTAAAACCGATTATTGGGACATTGATGCTATGGCTGATGCCATATATGCCATTGTCAAAAATCCAGCTATGTACGAAAGCCTCCGAAATCTTGGTCGCGACGAAGTGAATAACATTAAATGGTACGATGCCGGATTAAAAGTGAGAGCTATTTACGAAAGTGTAATGTAATCAATTACGAATTATCAATTACGAAAATTATTGTTTTAGATACATAAAATGGTGATTAAAATTTTTACAAACTAATCTCTGTTCCCCTTTAGGGGTTAGGGGCAAAAAAAATATTCAGAATGAAAAATATATGCTTTTACTTTCAAATTCATGAGCCGGTACGTTTAAAAAGGTATCGCTTTTTCGAAATTGGTCAAGATCATTATTATTACGATGATTTTCAGACCGATGAACGTATCGACAGACTTGTCGAAACTTCGTATTTGAATGCCAATCGAACTATTGCCGAAATGATTCGAAGCTCGAATGGAAAATTCCGTTGCTCATTTGTAATTTCGGGTGTTACGCTGGAACTTTTTGAGCAATTTGCACCGCAAGTCATTGATAGTTTTAAGGAGTTAGCGCAAACTGGTTCGGTCGATTTCTTGGCTGAGCCTTATGGGCATTCGCTGGCTTCGGTTTTCGATGCAGAGGAATTCAAAAAACAAGTTACGCTTCATTCCGAAAAAATAAAATATCTTTTTGGAATAAAACCTTCTACTTTTTTCAATACCGAATTAATTTATTCCGACGAAATTGGCGAAATGGTATCGAAAATGGGCTATAAAACTATGATGGTAGACGAAGCAAAACACGTAATGGGATGGAAAAGTCCAAATTACGTATATAAACATGCTTATTTACCCAAATTGAAATTACTCGTTCGAAATTGGAGAATGAGCGACGATATGGCTTTCAAATTTACTATCAATAACTTGACTGCCGAAAAATACATAAGCTGGATTTCTACCCTTCCCGCAGGTGAAAATATTGTAAATATCGGAATGGGCTACGACGCTCTAGGAATTGTAAATAGCCCAGAGTCGGGTATTTTTGACTTTCTGAAAGCTTTGCCCTATCATGCTATGGAACAGCAAATTGCATTTGTATTACCTTCGGAATACACAAAAAAAGTAGATGCTGCCGATATTCTTTCAGTTCCTTATCCAATGAGCTGGGTGGGAAAGGATAAAGATTTAACACCTTGGACCGGAAATGACCTGCAACAAGAAGCGCTGAATAAATTATATGCTGTAAGCGAACGTGTAAATCTTTGCAACGATAAGCCCTTGCAGCGCGACTGGTTACTGCTTCAATCGTCAGACCATTTTCGCTATATGAGTCATAAGGATGCTTATGGGTCGAGTTACGAATCGGCATACGATGCTTTTATGAATTATATGAACGTTTTGGCTGACTTTTTGGAACGTGTTGAGGCACAATATCCAACTACTATCGAAAACGAAGAACTAAACGAATTGCTGAAAACAATTAATAATCAGGAGTTAACAATCGTAACTTTAGAGGAAGAAATCAAGAAATTAAAATCAAGAAAAACGGCAAAATCGGAGCAATAATTAGCCTATGAAAGCAATGATTTTTGCTGCCGGACTTGGCACGCGTCTCAAACCTATTACCGATACGTTGCCAAAAGCACTTGTTCCAATAGCGGGAAAACCGTTGTTGGAACATGTCATTTTAAAACTAAAAGCTTCGGGTTTCGACGAGATTCTGATAAATGTACACCATTTTCCCGACCAGATAATTGATTTTATTCGGGCGAATCATGCTTTTGATATTCGAATCGAAATTTCGGACGAAAGCAACATGCTGCTCGATACTGGTGGAGGAGTAAAAAAGGCAATCGCATTTTTCGATGATAAAAAACCATTTTTGGTTCATAACGTGGATATTTTATCCAACATCAACCTCACCGAGCTTTACAATCAACACTTGCGTACCAATCCCTTAGCAACGCTTGTTGTTAGCAATAGAAATACATTTCGCTACCTGCTTTTTGCTGACGATATGCGCCTCTGTGGCTGGATTAACGAAAAAACAGCAGAAACAAAACCCGCCGATTTACACCATCCCGAACGGTATAATAAATTGGCTTTTTCGGGTATACAAGTACTTTCGCCACAAGTTTTTGATTTTATGGATTCGTATCCTGATAAATTTTCAATTATGGATTTTTATTTACAAAATTGCTCGAAAAACAACATACTCGGCTTCGAACCTTCCGAATATAAAATGTTGGATGTAGGTAAGTTGGATGTGCTTGATGAGGCCGAGAGATTTGTGATTAATTCTTATTAAACTATGGAACTCAAATTACTTAAACCCCGTTTGGCTCTCAACAAGGCATTTTTGAAAGTAAAACCAAACCGACCCGAAATTGAATTGTTCAAAACCAATCTGATTCGAATGATTGACACAATCAACGAATCGGAATCGGAAGAGTTTCATAAAAATGAGGTTTCGAGGTTCCTACAAAATACCTTTTACGGGTCCAGCCATTATATTAATACCAAAGACCGGAAAGATTTGGTAATACACAATGGCGCAGCTGCTACAAGTACAGTAGGCGTAATTATTGAAGCCAAAAAGCCCGCCAACAAAGCCGAAATGCTCAAAGCTAACAACTTAAACACCAAGGCTTTTCAGGAATTGGTTTTGTATTACCTGCGAGAACGCATTACCCATAAAAACACAGAAATAAAGCATTTAATAGCCACCAATATTTACGAGTGGTTTGTGTTCGATGCACACTTGTTCGAAAAGCTTTTTGCACAAAATAAAGCATTAGTTAAGCAATTTATCGATTTTGAAGAGAAACGAGCAGGAGGTGTAAATACCGATTTTTTCTACACCCAAATTGCTGCACATGCCATCGAAGCCATTCAGCAGGAAGTAAGTTTTGCACATTTCGATATTCGCGACTACGAAAAACCGTTGCGCAACAATAACCCCAAAGACGATAAACTGCTTATTGCGCTGTATAAACTGCTATCGCCACAGCATTTACTGAAACAACCTTTTGCCAATGATAGCAACAGTTTGGACAAAGCTTTTTACAGTGAGTTGCTGCATATTATCGGGCTGACCGAAACAAAAGAAGGTGGCAAAAAGCTGATTCAACGAAAACCGAACGCCGAACGCAATGCCGGTTCGCTGCTCGAAAGTGCTATTGTACAGTTGGATAACCTCGACAAAATTACACGCTTAGACAAACCTTCGCAGTTTGGAAATACCACCAACGAACGCTTATTTAATGTGGCGTTGGAACTGAGTATTACTTGGGTAAACCGCATCTTATTTTTGAAACTACTCGAAGCGCAACTGATAAAATACCACAAAGGCGATACTTTGTTTGCGTTTTTGAATACCAACAAAGTAAAGGGATTTGATGACCTGAACACTTTGTTTTTTCAGGTATTGGCAAAGAAAACGGAGGAGCGAAACGAAAATGTAAGTCAAAAATTTGCGCATGTGCCCTATCTGAATAGTTCGCTGTTCGAACCCACCGATATAGAACATGCGTGCTTGTTTATTAGTCAGCTCGAAGATGCCAAAATACCATTGCTCACCAATACGGTTATTAAAGATAATACAGGTAAAAAGCGGACAGGCGAACTGTCGGCTGTAGAATATATTTTTGAGTTTCTGAATGCCTACGACTTTAGTAGCGAGGGCAGCGAAGAAATTCAGGAAGACAATAAACGCCTGATAAATGCTTCGGTTCTGGGTTTAATTTTCGAAAAGATAAATGGTTACAAGGAAGGTTCTTTCTTTACGCCCGGCTTTATTACCATGTATATGTGCCGCGAAACGATTCGCCGTGCTGTGGTTCAGAAGTTTAACGATGCCAAAGGGTGGAATTGTAAAGAGTTTGGCGAATTGTACGACCATATAGAAAACCGCACCGAAGCCAACACCCTAATTAACAGCCTGAAAATGTGCGACCCTGCTGTAGGTTCAGGGCACTTTCTGGTATCGGCACTCAACGAGCTAATTGCCATAAAAAGCGAACTGCGCATTTTGCAGGATAGGGAAGGTAAACGCCTGAAAGAATATACGGTACAAGTAGAAAATGACGAATTGGTAGTAACCGACGACGATGGACAACTATTTGAATACAACCCACAGAGCCGTGAAAGTCAGCGGGTGCAGGAAACTCTTTTTCACGAAAAGCAAACTATTATCGAAAATTGTCTTTTTGGTGTGGATATAAACCCCAATTCGGTAAAAATATGCCGCTTGCGCTTGTGGATTGAATTGTTGAAAAATGCGTATTACCGTGTTTCTCCCGTAGAGACGTGGCATGCCGCGTCTCTACAACGAGAATTGGAAACCCTCCCCAATATCGACATAAATATTAAATGTGGCAATTCGTTGATAAGCCGTTTTGCGCTGGATGCCGATTTGAAACAAGCACTAAAAAGTAGTAGATATTCTATTGTAAGCTACCGTTCGGCAGTAGATTTGTACCGCAATGCTGAAAACAAAGAGCAAAAGCGTGAAATGGAAAAGCTGATAGCCAGCATTAAATCCGATTTTAGGTCGAATATAGATAACCCATTTAAAAAGCGAATAAGTACAATAAGGGGATCTGTAGATAATTTGGCAACAAAAATTAATACAGCCAAACAATGGGGCGATAAATCAGATAAAAAACTACTGAAAGAATTTGAAACTGCTGTATCAAAATTAGAGAAGCTCGAAAAAGAACGCGATGATATTGAAGCCAATAAAATATACGAAAATGCTTTCGAATGGCGCTTTGAATTCCCCGAAGTGCTGAATGATGACGGTGATTTTCTGGGGTTTGATGTGGTGATTGGGAATCCGCCGTATTTTTCATTAAGCTCAAACGAAGATTTAAGAACAATAGCAGATAGATACAAAACTTATATTCAAACAGGAGATATTTATGCCTTATTTTATGAATTAGGTTTAAGCATTTTAAAAAAGGAAGGAATTCAGAGTTTAATTGTCTCAAACAAATGGATGAGAGCAAATTATGGCTTAACATTGCGAAAATTTATACTGGAAAATTCAGACCCATTGATTCTAATTGACTTTGGACAGAACTTGATTTTTGAAAATGCAGTGGTGCATACAAATATAATTATTTCACAAAAATGCTTGAATAATAATAGGCTATCGGCTATTCGTTTCGAAAATAGTGATTTTTTCAACAATACGTATTCTTTTAGTGAGTTTATAAAGACAAATAAAATTGAGAATTTACAATTAGATGAAAACCCTTGGAATGTTATAAAAAATAACGTTTCAGATTTAAAGCAAAAAATTGAATCAAACCACAAACGATTGAAAGATTGGAATGCGAAAATTAACTTTGGTCTTAAAACAGGATTAAATGAAGCATTTATTATTGATGGTGAAACTCGAAAGAAAATAATTGAAAATGAAAGCGATAGCGGGAAATTCATTAAACCGATACTGAGAGGTAGAGATACAAGAGCCTTTTATGCTGAGTTCAAAGATTTGTGGATTTTGAATATTCCAAAAGGTTACACAATTAAAACAAAATCAGGTAGAAACGATGTTGTTTTTGAACCTATGCCGAGATACGGTAATTTTAATGATGCAGATGCCTGGGATTGGTTTGTTGATAAACATCCTACTGTATCAAATCATTTAGTCCCATTTAAACAAAAAGCACAAAAGAGAGAAGACCAAGGCGATTATTGGTGGGAACTAAGGGCTTGCTCTTATATTGGCGAATTTGAAAAACCGAAGATTATTTTTTCGGAAATTGTCAGCGAGCCACAATTTTATTACGATGAGAAAGGCTATTATCCTGAAGCAACTGTATTTTTCATTACCGGTGAAAAATTAAAGTACCTAACAGCTTTATTGAATTCAAAAGCTGTAACTTTTTTCTTTAAATCATTTTATATGGGTGGAGAATTAGTTGGAAAAATACGATACAAAAAAGCCTTTCTGGAACAAATACCAATACCTACACCAACAGATTTAGAAGAAAAAAGTATTATTGAAATAGTTGATAAAATCATCAACTATAAAACTGAAAGCAAATCCACCACCACCCTCGAAGCCGAAATCGACCAATTGGTTTATGAGTTGTATGGTTTGACGGAAGAGGAGATTAAGATAGTGGAGGGGGAGAAATGATGGTGATATTGAACCCGTTCCGGGTTCTGTAGCTTGGGGTGTAGTTCGAACATCCATGCGTTTCACACATGGTTATTCACACCTGCCTGCGGCAGGCAGGTTTAACTGCTTCGCAGTTTGGAGAGTTTGTAGTACATTTTTTCGTTCGGTTGAGTTACGAACATATATGCACTTCGTACATGTTTATTCTTATTTAACTGCTTCGCAGTTTGCTGGAAAGAAAAAATCTTTGTGAAGATTATGGATAAACAACTATAAACTTATGAGCACTTACGGACACGCACTTTATCAACTTGTTTTCAGTACAAAGTACCGCGAAAAAACCCTCGAGAAATCGGACAGAGATAAGCTTTTTCGGTATATGTGGGGTGTTTTGGAAAATAAGAAATGTCATTTATATCGACTTGGAGGAGTTGAAGACCACATACACATTATTGTAAATATTCACCCTACTAATTCCGTATCGAATTTGATAAAAGATATTAAATTAGCAAGTTCAGCCTATATCAAACAGGAAGGGCTTTCTTCTGATTTTGCCGGTTGGCAAAATGGCTACGCCTATTTTACCTATTCAATGGAAGCCAAAGATAACTTAATAGAATATGTAAAAAATCAGGAGACGCATCACCATAAACACACATTTATTGAAGAACTAAAAAGCTTGTTGGCAGAGCATTGCGTGGAATATGACGAGCGGTTTTTGGAGTAAATAAAATTGTGGAGAGGAAAAAATAAATCTAAGTTCATTTTATGTTAGATAAGAGGGTTTAGAAATAAAGTTTTTTTGATTAAATATTTGACGATTTGTTTGTATAAATAAAAAGAAGTTGTATATTTGCAAAACTTAACTCAAAAGTGAATTTAGAACGAAAATTATCCCTAATACTTTTGGAAGAATATGAAAAGGTTAATTTCTATTCGTTTCAATTTGAGAATGATACTCATACTGAGTTTGAAAAATTTCTTATGTCTTTCAGTGAATCACATCCCGAAGATATTGGTACAATAATGTATCGTTTAGAACGGATAACTCAAGATGGTGTTTTTGAAAGGCATTATAGGTATGCAGGGAAAATTAAAGACAGAACAGTAGAATTACCGAGTCATTTCGATACTGCAAATTTAAGATTATATTGTATATGTATCTCTCCAAAAATACTGATTTTAGGTAATGGTGGATTAAAAACAACACGCACATATAATGAAGATATTTATTTGAATAAATGTGTTCAGACACTCCAGAAGATTGATTCTGAGCTTAAAGCAAAAGAAGGAACCTTTAAAATTTACATATTAGACAAAAACATAAATGGTGATTTATCGTTATCTATATACGACGAGAAATAGCAACAAACTTATGAAAAGAAACTCTATCATGGAGGAAAGCAGAAGGCTTATCACTCCGGAAATTAAACAAAGTGTCGATTTCTCTATTGACATTTCAAACAGAATTTTCGACATTCTGGAAATGAAAGGTATGAAACAAAAGGATTTGGCAAAACTACTTGAAAAAAGTGAAGCTGAAATCAGCAAATGGCTAAAAGGCACCCACAATTTTAATATTGATACAATCTTGAAAATTCAAGCAAAATTGGGTGAAGAAATTATTCAAGTAGTTGGTAAATCCAAAAATGAAACTGGAAGTATTAATTGGACTGAGAGAAGTTTTGTAAACTTTTCTTATAAGGGTTCCTATACTAATAATTTTGCAACAGTTGAATACGCAGCATAATGGGAGCAGACAATAAGGTCGTTAAATTTACATTGATTAAAATTAATACTGATCAATTTGCAATTATTGAAAGTGCATTTAAATTGGGTGACGACGTAAATCTAAAAATTGGTTTACAGTTTGGTGCTAATAGAGAAAATCAAGCAATAAGTGTAAAGACTTCTATTCAATTTGAGCAACAAGCGGTTCCTTTTATTATGATAGAAGCATCTTGTTTTTTTGGTATAGAACCTACTGATTGGAATACTTTTGTAGAAGGCAAAGAGATTGTCGTTCCCAAAAACGTAATAACTCACTTTTGTGTGTTAACTGTCGGCACTGTGAGAGGAATACTACACTCCAAAACTGAGGGTACTAATTACAATGGATTTGTAGTTCCCACCATCAATGTTACTGAATTAGTCACTGGTGATATACGGCTTTAAATAATATTTAAAAAATATCCTCATGAATAAAAATTTATTCATTTATATCTAAATATATCCATAGGTTTCTATCTTTGGGGCGGTAAATGGAGTAAATAAATTTTTATTACTTGTCATTTTTTTATTTATCAGGTTTACGGCAGTTTGCTCTCGTAAACCTGTTTTTTTATTTTCGTTGTTTTAATAAAATAGCATTTATTTTTTTTGTACCTTTGTGCCTTTAAAAAAAATGCTGTTTTGATAATCAATCTTCTTTCGAAAAAACTATAAAACTCAATATTATATGGCTGTTATTAAACCGTTTAAAGGTATCCGACCACCAAAAGAATTAGTTGAAAAAGTGGCTTCGCGCCCTTACGATGTGTTGAATTCCGAAGAAGCCCGTACTGAGGCGGAAGGCAACGCAATGTCGTTGTACCACATTATTAAACCCGAGATTGATTTCGAAAAAGGTACAGACGAACACGACGAAAAAGTGTACAACAAAGCACTCGAAAACTTTACAAAATTCAAGTCCGAAGGTTGGTTGGTGCAGGATGAAACGGAAAAATACTACGTGTATGCGCAAACCATGAATGGCAAAACACAATATGGTTTGGTTGTTTGTGCGAATGTGGATGATTATTTGAACGAAAATATTAAAAAACACGAACTTACACGCCGCGATAAAGAAGAAGATCGTATGAAACATGTGCGTGTAAACAATGCCAATATCGAACCTGTATTTTTTGCTTATCCGCATCAGGATGAGTTGGATGCTATTGTTGCTGAGGTGATTAAAGGTGAACCTATTTACGATTTTGTGGCTCCGGGCGATGGCTTCGGTCATCACTTTTGGATAATTGATAATGCCGAAACCAATGCACGCATTACCGAACTTTTTGCACAAATTCCTTCACTATACATTGCCGATGGGCATCACCGAAGCGCTGCTGCAGCGTTGGTTGGTAACGAAAAACGACTTCAAAACCCCAACCATACCGGCAACGAAGAATACAATTTTTTTATGGCGGTTTGTTTCCCCGATAATCAGTTGAATATAATTGATTATAACCGTGTGGTTAAGGATTTGAATAATTTAACCGATGAAGAGTTTCTACAAAAGCTTTCGGCAAATTTTGAAGTCGAAAAAATGGGAACTGACATTTATAAACCAAATAAATTGCACAATTTTGCGTTATACCTTTCGGGTGTTTGGTATTCGCTAACTGCCAAAGTTGGAACTTACAACGATAATGACCCAATTGGCGTGTTGGATGTTACTATTTCGTCGAATTTAATTTTGGACGAAGTGCTGGGAATTAAAGATTTACGTAGCGATAAGCGCATAGATTTTGTGGGTGGAATACGCGGGTTGGGAGAGCTGCAAAAGCGAGTGGATAGTGGCGAAATGCGTTTGGCGTTGGCTCTTTATCCAGTTTCGATGAAGCAATTAATCGACATTGCCGACTCGGGTAATATTATGCCCCCAAAAACAACATGGTTCGAACCAAAATTGCGCTCTGGATTAGTGATTCACGAGTTGGTGTAAATTTTTCAACCACAATAGGCACAATAGTTTATTTTATAAAACATATTTTTTATTTTTCTAATGTGTTTATTGTGGTTTTAATTTCTTATTTTTATGAGATATTCAAAAATTCTATTTTTTATTTTATCGGTTGTATTCCTACTTCAGGGATGTAGTACGGCAGCGCGTTTAAAAAAGGCGGATAAAAAGTATGATAATGGTGAGTATTTTGCGGCCGCCGATCTTTATAAGCGTTTATATTCAGGTATTTCGCCTAAAAATAAAGTGGTTCGGGCGCGTGTTTCGTATAATATTGCCGAATGTTATCGAATTTTAAATTTTTCACTTGCCGAGCAAAATTATATCAATGCCATGCGCAATGGCTATACTGATTCTATCGTTTTTTTGCGCTATGCACAAGTACTTCATCGCAATGGAAAATACAAAGAAGCAGAGAAAAATTATGCTATTTTTTTGAAAAAAGATAGTAGTAATAGCATAGCTAACAATGGATTGAATGTAGTTAAGATTGCCGATACTTTCAAAAAGCAACCTACGGCTTACAAAATTAAATTGTTCGATAGCTTTAATTTTCGGCGAAGCCACAGTTTTAGTCCATCCTTCCAAAATATGGATGGCGATGCGATTTTTTTTACATCCGACCGTTCGACGAACAAAAAAACTCAGCGCAAAAATACAGGTATTACAGGTTTGTCTGTTAGCGCTATTTATTCGGCTCGAAAAAATGCATCTGGAAAATGGGAAAAACCTGAACCTCTTGCCTCTGAAGATAAAACGGTAATTACCGAAGATGGTGTTACCTCGTTTACCAGCGACGGAAATACAATGTATTTTACCCGCTCGAGGCAGCAAGCAAATTCCGACTCGGGAACCGAAATTTTTGTTTCGAATAGGGCTGGTGGCAGTTGGAGTGTAGCTAAAAAAGTGTCGCTGTTTAAAGATAGTACTATTTCGGTGGCTCATCCAGCCATTTCGCCCGACGGAATGACTTTGATTTTTGTTAGCGATGCTAAAAATGGAGTAGGAGGGAAGGACTTGTGGGAGGCAAAATCTGTTGGTGGTGAGTTTAAAGAAATTCATAATTTAGGAAAAGAATTTAATACCGAAGGCGACGAAATGTTTCCCTCTTTTCGGCATGATGGTTCGCTGTATTTTGCATCCAATGGCTTGCCTGGTTTAGGCGGACTGGATATATTTAAAGCTACGCAATTGAAAAGTGGCGGTTGGATAGTTGAAAATATGGGAATGCCTATTAACTCCAATTTTGATGACTTTGGAATAACTTTCGAAGGTAAAACCGAAAAGGGATTTTTTACTTCGAACCGCAACGAGGCTCGTGGCTACGATATGATTTATAGTTTCGAATTGCCTGTTTTCGAATATGTGCTCGAAGGAAAAGTAACCGACGAAAAGCAAACGCCTGTGGCCGATGCTTTGGTGCGATTAGTGAGCAATACGGGATTAAACACACGGGTGCAAACAAAAAAGGATGGTACGTATCGCATTCGCATAGATAAAGATATGGAATGTGTGCTGATGGCTTCGTCGCGTGGCTATTTGAATAAAAGCGGACGCATATCTACCGTTGGTGCAAAACAAAGTAAAGTGTTTTCGCAAAATTTTGTACTTACAACCATTTATAAACCAATACAATTGGAGAATATCTTTTATGAGTTTGGAAAATGGGAGTTGACGCCGGCTTCGGAATCGGGCTTGCAAGCTTTGGTAAAAATTCTTAACGACAATCCGAATATAACTATCGAGATAAGTGCACACACCGACTTTGTGGGAAACAATGAATCGAACCGCGACTTATCGGCAAAACGTGCGCAATCGGTAGTAGATTATTTAATACGAGCAGGAATTGCTCAAAATCGCTTAACATCAATTGGTTCGGGCGAAGAGAAACCTTTTGTTGTGGATGCATCTACTGCCGGGAAATATGATTTTCTGAAAGAAAATGATGTGTTGACCGAAGAATATATTTTGAAATTATCACCAGCTCAGCAAGAACAGGCAAATCAAATCAATCGCCGTACGGAATTCAGAGTAGTTAAAACAACTTACAAATAAATTTTCCCCCTTTAGGGGTTAGGGGTTATGAAACAGTATCACGATTTACTACAACGCGTTATGAACGAAGGTGTTCGCAAGGATGATCGCACGGGAACAGGCACTGTGAGTGTGTTTGGGCATCAAATGCGTTTTAATATGGAAGATGGTTTTCCGTGTTTGACAACAAAAAAACTACATTTAAAATCTATCATTCACGAATTGTTGTGGTTTTTGAATGGCGACACCAACGTAAAGTATTTACAGGATAATGGCGTGCGTATTTGGAACGAATGGGCAGATAAAGAAACAGGCGATTTAGGACATATTTACGGCTACCAATGGCGTTCGTGGCCCGATTATAATGGTGGCCATATCGATCAGATTACGGAAGTGGTAAATACAATTAAAAGCAATCCCGATTCGCGTCGGATTATTGTAAGTGCTTGGAATGTGGCCGATATACCCAATATGAAATTGCCACCTTGCCATGCGTTTTTTCAGTTTTATGTAGCCGATGGCAAGTTGAGTTTGCAGTTATATCAACGAAGTGCCGATATTTTTTTGGGAGTGCCATTTAATATTGCATCGTATGCTTTGTTATTGCAAATGATGGCACAGGTTACAGGACTTAAGGCAGGTGATTTTGTACATACCTTGGGCGATGCACACATTTATGTAAATCATTTCGAACAAGTAGAATTGCAATTGTCGCGCGAACTTCGACCGCTACCGCAAATGAAAATTAATCCCGACGTAAAAAGTATTTTCGATTTTAAAATTTCCGATTTCGAGTTGATAAATTACAATCCACACCCACATATAAAAGGAGAAGTAGCTGTTTAGGCTACTTCTCCTTTTATTATTATAGCAAAACTTACAAAAGCTTTATTATCGTAATTGTGTTTTAATACGTTTTTTTTACGCTTCGTCAGTGTATTCAAGTATGTCGGCAGGTTGGCACTTCAACGTTTTGCAAATAGCCTCCAATGTGCTGAATCGAATAGCTTTTGCCTTTCCAGTTTTCAAAATCGACAGGTTTGCTGGCGTAATGTCTACCCTTTCGGAAAGTTCGTTGAGCGAAATTTTTCGACGAGCCATCATTACATCCAAATTTACAATTATAGGCATCTTTTATTTTTCTTAAATTGTTAAATCTTGTTCTTCTTTCAACTCAATAGCTATGCGCATAACTTCATTCATTATCAGTATTACAACGCCCATAATGATAGCATTGAAATCGATTACTTTGGAATAAGTAAATTGATAATTCGACAAAGTGACCATATATTCGGCAGATAAAATGTTTATTAACTGAATAATAGACCCCAAAATTCCTATTGCAATCAAAAGTTGGCCAATGTTATTGATACGCGCCAAATTAATAGGCTCAAATTCCCACGAATGTTGGAGCGAACGAAAAATTTTCACGAACAAAACAGGTATCCATATACCCAAAATGAGCACGATAATAGTCAACGCCATGTAGAATGCATTCATTGCCATCCACCAAATTGGTTTTTCGGTTAAATCATTTATCAAGACCGAGATATTGGTTGCCTGAACAAGCACAGCTTGTCCATTTTTTAGATTTATTTCGTTCGGAATTGTATTTGCAGCATTTTTGGGTTCTACATCCATCAATAAAAACTCTTGTGTTTTTATATTTGCTTCATCTTCATATTTGGCTATCGAAAGTCCGTATTTTATACCCTCAATAAAGGGTAAAATAGCACCTTGATACATGCTCGCAAAATACACAACCAACAATACAATACTTAAAGTCTTGAGACGTTTCATGATTTTATGTTTGTTTTATTTTTATTTTATAAGAAGTTCATTTATAAGTCGTTGAGCACCACCTACTTTGTCCATTACGAATAATACATAGCGAATATCTACATTGATGGTGCGTTGCAATTCGGGTTCGAACACAATATCACCACTCATAGCTTCCCAGTTGCCATCAAAAGCTAAGCCTATTAATTCGCCCTTTGCGTTGAAAATGGGGCTGCCCGAATTGCCTCCCGTAATGTCGTTTGTACTCAAAAATGCCACATGCATTTTACCCGTTTTGGTATCTATGTAATTTCCAAAATCTTTTGACTCAATAGCTGATTTTAATTTTTGAGGTACATCAAATTCGTAATCGTTCGGAATTTCTTTTTCGAAAATGCCATCAGTAGTTGTATAATAATTGTAAGTTACAGCATCGGCAGGTTTGTAGCCCTTGATATTTCCGTAAGTAAGTCGCATCGTAAAATTGGCATCTGGGTAGCGCGCTGTTCCTTTTTCGTTTGCCATTTCTTTCAAGCCAGCTTCGAAAAGACGTTCTGCGTCATCTATTTGCGCCACGGCATCGTCGTAATCGCCCTTTTGTAAACTTCCCGAAAGTACAGATAGCTCGCGCCAATATAATAAGGCAGGATCGTTGAGTAGGTTTTTAGATTTTTTGTTTAATGCCTTTTTAAATTTTTCGAATGTTGAAAATGCAGATTTGGAATAAATATAATTGCAGTAATTTTCGGCACTGCCTTTGAATTTTTTGTCAATTACAGCATAAAATGCAGGCAAGTATTCAGGTGCAACAGCTTTTTTGTATTCGGCTATCATAACCGGAAATGTAGATTTATCAACCTCTACATAATAATCTTTGTACATTTCTTCCGATTTTTTGAGTACCGAATCTTTGTCGAATTCACCCTCGGTTAGTTTTACCAAACGCGAAGCAATACGTGGCATTTCGGCACCACCTTGTAGCGATTCACGCATAAAGTTAAGAGCACGGCTGTAAGGATTAATTTTATCGTATCCAGCTTGCAAGTTTTCAAGCACTTTACCATAGGTTTTTTTGCGCGCTTCGTTGCTATTTACCCATTCGGAAAAAGCTTTTTCTTCGCTTTTTTTGCGATCCACAATACCCAGTTTTGCAATAGCTTTGTTCATACCTATGCTGTTTTTCCAATAGTTGGAGCTACGCGCAAATTTGCTGGCATACGCAATATTGATAGCCTCATTGGCGCGCATATATTTCATCCAGACATCTTGTTTGGCGCCGCGAACATCAATACGTGCCTGATTTATATTGTTCATGCGGTTTACAATTCCCCACGACGATAGGTAGCGCGTAGTTGTGCCAGGATTTCCCATAATCATGCTGTAATCGTCAGTTGCATATCCTTTGTTCGATATAGCCGCAAAACGTTTTGGCGTGTAGGGCACATTTTCTTTGGCATATTCAGCTGGTTTGCCGTTTGCATCGCTATACACTCTGAAAACCGAGAAATCGCCCGTATGTCGAGGCCACATCCAATTGTCGGTGTCGCCACCAAATTTACCTATCGACGAAGGTGGAGCGTAAGTAAATCGAATATCGCTAAATTCTTGGTATACAAATACATAAAATTCATTATCGGAATAAAATGATTTGGGTGAAATTTTAAAGCTTTTATCATTGTAAAGGCTGTCCTTTTCAAATTCTTTTTTTATGCTTGATAAAATCGTATCCTGCATTTCGGAACGTTTAGTGCCCGAAAGCGAATCGGGAAGTTGCAATTTTACCCGTTCGGTAATGTCGGTAATGCTTACCAAAAACCGCACTGTAAGTCCAGGAGTAGGTATTTCATCTTCCATTTTTTCGGCTGTAAATCCATCTTTCAGGTAATTGTGCTCCACGGTGCTATGTTGCTGAATAGCTCCAAAGCCGCAATGGTGGTTTGTGAAAACCAACCCTTGATTCGAAACCACAACACCTGTACAGCCGTTTCCAAAAACAATAACGGCATCCTTGAGACTAATATTTTTATCGCTATAAATTTCTTCGGCTGTTAAGGTACAACCCATTCCGTTAATTTTCTGTATATTTAGCTTTTCGATAAGCGGTAACATCCACATTCCTTCGTCGGCTTTGGCGGCAAAGAAGTAAACTGCTATAAGCAGTACAATTGCTAATCTCTTCATTATTATAAAATTAAATTCTGTTTTTCTTGTTTATTATCTAAAAAATATCGAATTTCGATATACAAAGTTAGGAAATAATATCTATTTATGAAATTATTATTCAAAAAAAGTCCATTTTCATACGTCTTCTTTTTTTTATATATTTGCAAATTAAAATAATAAGGAAAACGAATACAGATGTTATTTTCGGAAATCATTGGTCAACACGAAATTAAGGAACGCTTTATTCGCTCTGTACAGGAGCAGCGTATACCACATGCCCAGCTGTTGCGTGGCCCCGAAGGTATAGGAAAGTTGGCTTTGGCTATTGCTTACGCCCAATATATATGCTGCGAAAACAAAAGCGAAACCGATTCGTGTGGAGTTTGTCCGTCGTGTGTGAAGTTTAAAAAGTTAGCACACCCCGATTTGCATTTTGTTTTTCCAATCATTCGCCCTACGGGTAAAACAAGTACAGTTTGCGATGATTTTATAGTTCCTTTTCGAGCAAAAATAATTCAAAGTCCATATTTTAGTGTCAACGAATGGTATGCTGAGATTAGCGGAGATGCTAAACAAGGCATGATTTATTCCAACGAAAGTCAGGAAATAATTCGTAAACTGAGCCTCAAAACTTACGAGTCGGAATACAAGGTAATGATTATCTGGTTGCCCGAAAAAATGAATGGAGAATGTGCCAATAAGTTGCTAAAGATATTGGAAGAGCCACCCGAAAAAACAGTTTTTCTGATGGTTTCGAATTCTCCCGACGAATTACTTACCACCATACTTTCGCGTACGCAACAGATTATTGTTCCGAAGCTTAAAGACGAAGATTTAGTAGTGGCTTTGCTTCGAAATCGTGATCTTGAAATTACGCAACACGATGCGCTCAATGTGGCTCGCATTGCCAATGGGAGCTATTTGGCTGCCATGTCGATATTCAATGAGGATGATGAAAATAAGGTGAATTTTGAGCGTTTTGTAGTCATTATGCGTTTGGCTTGGATGGTTGGAAATAAAAAAGATCATGCCTCGCTCAAAACGCTTCGTAAATGGTCCGACGACATGGCTGCAGCTACTGTGGGGCGCGAAAAACAGAAAAAGTTTTTGACTTACGCCCAGCATTTAACGCGAGAAAATTTTATTTTAAACCTAAAAAACAAAGACTTAAATTATTTTTCAAGCTATGAATTTGATTTCTCACAAAAGTTTTCGCCTTTTATAAACGAGCGAAATGTGGAAGATATAATGAAAGAATTTGAGCTTGCCGAACGACATATTGAACGAAATGTAAATGCCAAAATGGTATTTTTCGATTTGGTTCTAAAAATTATAATGTTGTTGAAAAGATAGAAAGAGGTCTGGTCTGTGGTCTAAAGTCTAAAGACTATTCACTAAAGACTTTTGACTTTCGACTCTTGACTTTCGACTTATATTCTAACTTCTAATTTAAAATAAATGGATATTACTCTAAATAGCGGCGGTTGCTGCGTTACAAAAAAAGGCTGCGATTGCAAGTCGAATAAAAAATTGGGTGTTTACGATTGGTTGAGCGATTTACCCGAAACCATGACAGATACCGATTTTGTTGAAGTTCAATTTAAAAATACTCGGAAAGGATTTTTTCTAAATAGTACAAAAATACCACTCGAAAAGGGTGATATTGTTGCCGTAGAGTCTTCACCAGGACACGATATTGGCGAAGTTACCTTGGTCGGAAGATTGGTTTTGTTGCAAATGAACAAAAATAACATCGACCCCGAACGTTACGAAATTCGTCGCGTGTATCGCAAAGCGCGTGAAGTGGATATCGAAAAATTCAACGAATCGAAAGCGCGTGAACAGCAAACCATGATTAAAGCCCGACAGATTGCCGACAGTTTAAAGTTAAACATGAAAATTGGTGATGTCGAATTTCAAGGCGACGGTAACAAAGCCATATTTTATTATATTGCCGACGAGCGTGTTGATTTTCGTCAGCTGATAAAAGTTTTTGCAGAAACTTTTCGCATACGAATTGAAATGAAGCAAATTGGAGCTCGCCAAGAAGCAGGTAGAATTGGAGGTATAGGCCCTTGTGGACGCGAATTATGTTGCTCGGGCTGGATGACAAATTTCAATTCTGTTTCCACAACGGCGGCACGTGTACAAGATATTTCGCTTAATCCACAGAAATTAGCCGGACAGTGTGGAAAACTTAAATGTTGTATGAATTTTGAGGTAGATACTTATGTTGATGCACAAAAAGATTTTCCATCGCGCGAAATGTCGCTCGAAACAACTGATAGTACCTATTATCATTTTAAAACCGATGTATTCAAAGGACTTATAACTTACTCAACATCGAAAGAATTTGGTGCAAACTTGGTTACAATCGACGTAGAACGGGCAAAAACGGTGATGGCACTCAATAAAATGGGTCAACGACCTGATGTTTTGGATGTGAAGCCTGATGGAAATAAGCCTGTGCCGGTTGATTATACCAATGTGGTTGGTCAGGACAGCTTGACTCGTTTCGATTCAACTAAACGCAGTCAGAATAAAAATGGCAATCGTACGAATCAAACTTCGGGAGTTGCAAGACCAGTACAAAACGAGAAACCAAGAACTAACGCCCCAAAATTGATTAAGCGCAATGACCCTAATGCTCCCAAAGCTAACTAAATTTTTTTTAGGATGTCTACTTTTTGCATCGTGTACGTCCAATGAAGTTTATTTCAAGTACCAGACGATAAGCGAAAATGGTTGGAATAAGGATAGTGTATGTAAGTTTGAGTTTGCAATTGATAATGCAGCTCAGCCTTACAATATGTATGTAAATACCCGGAATAGAGGCGAATATCCTTATCAGAATTTGTGGCTTTTTATTCGTCAAACTTCACCAGATAGTGTGATTACTAACGATACCATTGAATTTTATTTAGCCGATGAGTTTGGTAAATGGTTGGGGAATGGTGTAGGCTCGGCATTTAATATGCCTGTGCTTTACCGACAGAATTTTAAATTCCCAAAAAATGGTGTTTACCGCTTCGAAATACAGCATGGAATGCGCGATTCGCTACTTGTAGGTATAAATGATGTGGGCATAAAAGTGGAAAAGGGGAACTAAGGATGGGAAAGAATAAATTGTCGAAATTTGCCGATATGGAGCAGTTTGAACATGTGTTTCAAATTTCGTCGCATGTGTTACGCGAAGGCAATAAGCTGGAAATGAGGGGACAATGGAACGAACGTTTTTTTGGAAACAAAAACCCCATTGTACTCGAATTGGGATGTGGAAAAGGAGAATATACGGTTGGTTTGGCACAACTTTTTCCCGATAAAAACTTTGTAGGTGTTGATATTAAAGGCGCTCGTATGTGGACTGGTGCGAAAGACTCGCACGAAAAGGGGCTTAGGAATGTAGCATTTTTGCGCACCGACATCGAAATGATTCAGCATTGCTTTGCTGAAGGCGAAGTGGCCGAAATTTGGCTCACTTTTCCAGATCCACAAATGAAAAAAACAACTAAACGACTCACGGCCACAAATTTTATCCGTTCGTATTTGCAATTTTTGCAACCTGACGGAATAATTCACCTCAAAACGGATAGCAATTTTATGTTTACATACACCTGCGAAATGGTAAAGTTGAATCATTTTCAGGTAAATGTTTCCACCGATAATCTGTATGCCTCCAATTATGTAAGTCCTATTTTGGCAATAAAAACCTATTACGAGCAGCAATGGTTAGGGCGTGGGCTGAGCATTAAATACATTCAGTTTGTGCCATTACACAACACCACCTTGGTAGAGCCAGATTTGGAAATAGAACACGACTCGTACCGCAGTTTTGGTCGTAGCAAAAGGCACGGAATAGAGGAAACCTAAATTCCGTGCCTTTTGCTGTTTTATTGAATACTTTTTTATTTAAACTTTATTGATGCTCTGTACGTAGCAGATCGTTTACCGTTTTCACTGGATTAAAAGTTTCGATCGGGACTTCTACAAATACAGTATTCCAATCGCTCATTGCCCCATTCCAAAGTCCAGGTAATTCTAAGGCTTTAAGCTCCTTACCGTTTTTTGATTTTAGCGAAATAAAACCAGTTTTCTTATCTACATAATTCAGCAAATTGAATTTCTCCCCTTTGTAATTCTTTACTCCACAAACCAAATCTACCGGATTGAAGTGAGTTGATTGCAGCATCTTAGCATTTTCTTCGGGATTAGATACATCAATTTGTGAACTTTCGAGTATTTGCGTGGAGATGGTACCATCTTGATTAACAGTGAGAAAAGGACCACCTCCAGGTTCGCCAGTATTTTTTACCATTCCACAAACACGTATTGGTCGGTTGAGTTTTGATAGGAGGTAGGATTTACAATCTTCAGCACTTAGATTTTTTAAATCTGGATTGTAATTATTCAATTCTTTTTCGCTGAAATGAATAATTTCTTTTAGCATGGCGTCGCTAATAATCTCGTTCTTGAGTTTTCGCACGTATTCGAACGATTTTAATTGGAGATGAATCAACATGCCAGCTATTACTTTTTTGAAAATAACTGTCTGATTTTTAAGTGAATCAGGTACTACATTGTCAATGTTTTTTACAAAAATAATATCTGCATTCAAGTCATTCAGGTTTTCGATAAGCGCACCATGACCTCCAGGGCGAAAAATTAGTTTGTCATTTTCGCGGAATGGTTGGTTATTTTCATCGGCTGCAATTGTATCCGTTGATGGTTTTTGTTCCGAAAACCCGATATTGAATTTTTTGCCCAGCGATTTCTCGAATGCAACTACTGATTCTGATACATGATTTTCAAACAATTGGCGATGCTCTGTCGATACTGTAAAATGAATATTTACTTGATTTGAAACATTCGAAGCGTACATAGCACCTTCTACCAAATGTTCTTGAAGCGAAGTCCGTTTTGATTCGGGATAGGAATGGAAAAGGAGTAAACCTTTAGGTAATGCACCGTAATTTAATCCATTAGCGTTCAGTAAATTTTCAACTATCGTTTTGGTTTTGCCTTCAACAATAAGTTCGTCGATGCTTTTGCCATTATTTGCAATACAAACTTTATTCAATTCTTCGTAAAATGCAAATTTTTTGCAATCTTTGAAAAATTTAATTTCAGCAGCTTTTGTAGGTACACTATATGCAGCATCAATGTATTCGAATAAATCTTTAAACATGCGACTGGCAGCGCCCGAAGCAGGTACAAATTTTAAAATTGAGGCATTTCCTTTTAAATAATTGTCCCATTTGTCTAACAAATGTATCATTTTGTCGTGTTCCACAATTATAATTCCATTCTCGGGTGAAGCGGGACTTATGATTTTCAAATATGGAAATCCAGTTTCGAAACTATTTAGTTGTTGCTGAATTTGAATTTCGGAAATTCCTTTTCCGGAGATTAATTGCAAGTCGTTAGTTGTGAGCATATTGTAAAAATTGTTTGATTGTGTATTATTGTAGATTTTCCAAATCTTCGAGGTCCTTTTGTGCTTCTTGTTCCGATTGTTCTTTAACCGATTCAAACTGCTTATCGGTATCGACCACATCTTTTACAAAAACTTCTTTACCTATTACCGTTAATAAATTAAGAAAAACGATAAGGAGAAGAATTTTGGGGAAAAGTTTTTCGCGCTGACGCAATAAAGCGATAAAGGCAAATATTAATGCTAAAGCTAAGGGAATTAAAGCAATCGTTCCCATAGGTAAAATGGTGAATGCAAGCCCCAAAGCAGCAAATATAATTGATAAAATTAAAAATAAACGATTCATAAAGTTAGAAATTAAATATTAAAAAAAATAAGAATATTGACAATAGACTACGGACGACAGACGACAGACGACAGACAGCAGTCGATGGAAAGTCAAAAGTCAAAAGTCAAAAAACTACTAATTAACGCGAAACTAATAACAATTAATAACGCAAAGCAAATAACCATTTAATAACGCGCAGCAAATAACCATTTAATAACGCGAAGCAAATAACCACCAATAACGCGCAGCAAATAACCATTTAATAACGCAAAGCAAATAACCATTTAATAACGCGCAGCAAATAACTATTTAATAACGCGCAGCAAATAACCATTTAATAACGCGAAGCAAATAACCACCAATAACGCGAAGCAAATAACGCGCAGCAAACTTAAATCCCCGAAGCTGATGTCAACGATAATTGACCAACACCAACAGGAATGCTAAATTTGATAAGTGTAGGAATTTTTTTTGCGTCAGCTGTTAAGTAAACAAGGTTTTTGTCTTTTCCTTTGAGTTTATTTGTATTAGCCATAATTGCTAATTTGTAGCATTCTTTTTTGCCTAAATTACCAGCTGTAACTGTTTCTTTTCCAAGGTATTTTACCGAAACTGGGTATTGCTGTTGGTCAAATACAAGGGTGAAATTTATTGATTGTCCTGTTTTCATTGCAGCAAAATTTGTTGTACGCAGCTTGTAAATAAGCGTTACCACATCTATGCCTGCCGGCGAAATTTTAAATGAACTTTGCGTTTCGGGTCT
>JFJP01037499.1_pt1 | contig 27691 bp, 22 predicted proteins | sample 431651 | NCBI WGS metagenome assembly JFJP01 (sample SAMN02602958, study PRJNA72255) | Microbial mat metagenome, whole genome shotgun sequencing project. | biome: fresh water; feature: sink hole; material: water; isolation source: purple microbial (photo- and chemosynthetic) mats found in... | reverse complement strand
AACAAAAGTACGTAGTTACCTAATTGCAATTTTATAAAAGCCAATGCCTGGTATTCAATGATTTGTAAGTTACGATTTCCAAGTTGGGTTAGCACCAAGCGGAGAGAGAACCGTTTTCCAAGGTATAGATTATTTATTATCTTAGCATAATGAAAACTCAGATTGGGATTTACTGATTCTGATAAATCAATCCAATATACCTTTTGAGCAAGAGACAAGAATTATGGATGATTATTATGAATTAGAACTTTCAGAGGGAATTGTTATTTCACCATTGATTTATTCCAAAATAGAATGGAATACAAAATATGCTTCAATTCCACTTCATAAAAATATCAATAAAGAGGGGATTAAAATAAAATGACAGGATCAAAACATGATTTATATTAAACCGACTATATTTTTTCACAAAATCCCACTACCTTTGTGAAAAAAACATATGGGACGACCGGTTCTCAAACTCAAGAACTACAAGGCCGAGGACATCAAGGCGCTGATGGACGGCGACAGCAGCCTGAAGCAGTGCGTCAGGATCCTGGCGGTTTACCAGGTGTCCCTTGGCCGCTCGAGCAGGAGCCTGGAGGATATCTTCCAGGTCAGCTCCAAGCAGATCACCAACTGGGTGCACCGCTTCGACCAGGAGGGCCTCGAGGGCCTGAAGGACAGGCCTGGCCGGGGCCGGAAGTCGAGGCTCGACCAGGACCAGAAGTCCCGCGTGTTCGACATCGTCGCGGACGAGTCCCCGGAGGACCACGGCTACAACACGGCCACCTGGACGGGGCCGGTCCTGGCCGACCTCATCCTGAGGTCCTTCGGGGTCTCCTACAGCACGTCCCAGGTGTACAACATCCTGGAGGAGCTGGGACTGTCCCACAAGAGGGGCCGGCCCACCTACCCCGAGGCGGAGCCGGCCGCGCAGGAGTCCTTCAAGGAGGAGTTAAAAAAAAAGTGCTAGAGTCCCCCCCGGGCACCGTGCTGCTCTTCGAGGACGAGTGCTCGTTCTCCAACACGGCCGGCGTGGGCTACAACTGGTCGCCCAAGGGGGCGCAGCCCGCGGTGGTGTGCAAGCAGAGGAAGCAGGAGAGGCTGACCCTGATGGGCAGCCTGAACTACGAGACGGGCCAGGCCACCGTCGACTTCCACGAGAAGGGCAACCAGGCGTCGTTCCGCAAGCACATCCGCAGGGTGCTCCGCGCCTACCGCGACAGCCCGAAGATAATCATGGTGCTGGACAATGTCCGCTACCACCATGCCAAGGCGTTGAAGTCGTGGCTCTCGCGGCACCCCAAGATCGACCTGGTCTACCTCCCGCCCTACAGCCCGAACCTGAACCCAGTGGAAAGGATGTGGTGGTACATGCGCAAGAGGATCACGCACAACAGGTTCCTCAAGACCTTGGACGAAAGGAAGGCGGAGTTCTGGAAAATGTTCTCGCGCTTCCTTGAACCGAACGATGAGCTCACCAGGGTTTGTGAAATTGATTATTAGTTTTAATTTAATAAAATATCGACTGGAAAGAGCCCGAGATACTTACGAAGATTCTTTGATTCTTAGAGAAAGAGGAAGATGGAACTCTGTTGCAGATAGACTATATTATTCAGCAAATTGCGCTACCCGCGCGCTTTTCTAGAGAACCAGAAAAGCCCCGTCCTTTTTCAAGGCGGGGCTTTTTCTCTTGGGCGGAATCAGAAAAATTGGCAGGAGCGAAGCGGCGCTCAGCCCAGGTAGCTGCGCAGGAGCTTGCTCCGTGAGGAATGCCGGAGGCGGCGGATGGCCTTCTCGCGGATCTGGCGGACCCTCTCGCGGGTCAGGCCGAACTTGTTGCCGATTTCCTCGAGGCTCATCTCGGGGGTGCTGATGCCGAAGGAGAAGCGGACAATGTCGCGCTCGCGGGAGGTCAGGGTCGAGAGGGCGCGCTCGATTTCCTTGCCGAGCGACTCGCGGAGCAGCTCGCGGTCGGCCTTGGGCGAGTCGTCGTTCTCCATGACGTCGAGCAGGCTGTTGTCCTCGCCGGCCACGAAGGGCGCGTCCACCGAGACATGGCGCCCGGAGACGCGGAGGGTGGAGTCGATCTTCTCCTTGGGCAGCTCGAGCATGTCGGCGATCTCGGCGTTGGTGGGCTTGCGCTGGTTCTCTTGCTCGAACCGGGCGAAGGCCTTGTTGATCTTGTTGAGCGAGCCGACCTGGTTGAGCGGCAGGCGGACGATGCGCGACTGCTCGGCCAAGGCCTGGAGGATGGACTGGCGGATCCACCAGACGGCGTAGGAGATGAACTTGAAGCCCCTGGTCTCATCGAACTTCTCGGCGGCCTTGATCAAGCCCAAGTTCCCTTCGTTGATGAGGTCCGGCAGGCTGAGGCCCTGGTTCTGGTACTGCTTGGCCACCGACACCACGAACCGTAGATTGGCCTTGGTGAGTTTTTCCAAGGCCGTTCGGTCGCCCTTCTTGATGCGCTGGGCCAGTTCAACCTCCTCATCGATGGTGATGAGATCCTCCTTGCCAATCTCTTGGAGATATTTGTCAAGGGACGCGCTTTCGCGGTTGGTGATGGACTTGGTAATCTTTAATTGCCTCATAAACTGCTGTTTGTGAATTATCGATCGTTCTTGCTTGTCCTGGGCGGGTGGCTCTTTCGTGCGCTTGAGTATTTTTTTCTAGCTTTGCAAAGCGAGTGGAGACACTCAAATTTCAAATTTAGTTAAAAAATTTCAAAAAAGCAAGCGCAATCTTAACGGACCTGTTCATCTTTTATTTCGCGCCCCATGGAAATCATCTTCCCAAGGCGTTTTTGGCGCGAAATCCAGGCCTACGGGCCTGAAAGACAAACGCCGCCACGGGTCAAAAATGTGCCGCGCTCGATGTTTTTTTGTTTTTTTGTCCCCATCTTCCCCCCAATCGCCAGGTGCATCCTTCTTTCATACGAAAAGATACGTGAAATGTTTCGCCACGAAGGGGCAAGACATGATTTTCGCACGAAAAAAACCGTTATCATTAGACCGTGCCAGCCCGTGGGCTCCGCCGCAGACCATCGCTAAGACCGCAACCACCATGCTCTACCCACTCTTGTTCGAACCGCTCCTCAAGGAGAAAATATGGGGCGCCGACCGCCTCCGCAAGCTCAAGGACCTGCCCCCCCACCAGGGCGACCACATCGGCGAAAGCTGGGAAATCTCCGCCGTCGAGGACAACATCTCCGTGGTGGCCAACGGATTCCTGGCCGGGAACACCCTCCAGGAGGTCATCGAGGTTTACCTGTACGAGCTCGTGGGCGAGGAGGTTTACCAGAAGTTCGGCGTGGAGTTCCCCCTGCTGCTCAAGTTCATCGACGCCAGCCAGATCCTCTCGCTCCAGGTCCACCCCGACGACAAGATGGCCCGCCTGCGGCACAAGGCCTACGGCAAGACCGAGATGTGGTACGTGCTCGAGGCCCTGCCCGGCAGCCGGCTCATCTCCGGCTTCAGCCAGCGGCTCAGCCCGGCCGACTTCCGCGCCCTGCTCCGCGAGGGCAAGGTCGAGCAGGCCGTCAACCATGTCGCGGTGGCGCCCGGAGACGCCTTCTTCATCGAGGCCGGGCGCATCCACACCATCGGCGCCGGCATCCTCCTGGCCGAAATCCAGCAGACCTCCGACATCACCTACCGCATCCACGACTGGGGGCGGCTCGAGCCCGACGGCCAGCCCCGCGCCACCCACCTCGACCTGGCCCTCGAGGCCCTCGACTTCGGCATGACCGACACCGGGAAGATCGACTACCAGGCCCTCGACAACCAGAGCGCCACCCTGGTCGCCAGCCCCTACTTCACCACCAGCCTGCTCCAGTTCGACCGCCCGGCTGCCCGCAACTACAGCCTCATCGACTCCTTCGTGGCCATCATGGTCCTCGAAGGCGAGCTCGCCCTGCTTTACGAGCCCCGCCAAGTCATGCCCCTGCGCGCGGGCCAGACCGTGCTCGTGCCCGCCTCATTCGAGAGCGTCATCCTCAACCCCAAGGGCAGGGCCAAGGTCCTCGAGGTCTTCATCCCCTGAGAGGCCGAGCCGCCCGGCCAGGCAACCCGCTTTTTGCTTACTTTAGAGGACTTAAAACCGAAAACAAGGCCTATGGAAGCCATGGAAATCAAAGGTTCCGCCGTCAAATCCATCACGGAGTTCGTCCGGTCGCGGTTCCCCGAGCGGTACAACGAGTGGTTCGAGAAACTGCCCGCCGAGTCGCAGCGCATCATGCGCGACCAGATCCTGGCCAACAACTGGTACCCGCTGGTCGAGGCCGTGGTGGAGCCTACCCGACAGTTGGCCATGTTCTTCGAGGGCGACAGCCAGAAGGCCGGCTGGGAGGCCGGATACTTCAGCGCCAGCCACACCCTGACGGGCGTTTACAAGATCTTCGTCATGATCGCCAAGCCGAGCTACATCATCAGCATGGCCTCCAAGATCTTCACCACCTACTACCGCCCCTGCTCCATCGTGGTCCACGAAAAGGCCGAGAAGAGCGTCACCCTGCACATCGTCGAGTTCCCCACGCCCTTCCCCGTCATCGACTACCGCATCGCGGGCTGGTGCCAGCGCGCCCTTGAGCTCAGCGGCTGCAAGGACGTACACGTCACCATCGGCAAGAGCCTCACCCAGGGCGATCCGTTCACCGAGATCTTCAACTCCTGGCAGTGAGCGCGCCGAGGTTCCTGCGGGCTTGCTGGCTGATGCCCCTGCTGCTGCTGGGGCCGCTTTGGGCTGCCAAGGCCCAGCAAATCAAAGTGTTCCACAGCGATAACCTGCCCCGGCCCGACACCGTGCTGGTCTATCTGCCCCAAGGCCCCGCGCCCGAGGACGGATTCCCCGTCGTGTTCATGCTGCACGGCTGGCAGGCCGACCACCGCTACCTGCCCCGCCTGCTCGACGCCCAGGCCCTGGCCGACGCCCACCGCATGGCGCTGGTCTTTCCCGACGGCCTCTACGACTCGTGGTACCTCGACAGCCCGCGCGACAGCGGACTGCGCTTCCAGCGCTTCTTCATGGAGGAGCTCCTGCCCTGGGTCGATGCCCATCTGCCCGTGGACAGCTCGGCCCGCTTCGCGAGCGGGCTGAGCATGGGCGGACACGGGGCCATGAGCCTGGCGCTCAACCATCCGTGGGCCTTCCGGGCGGCGGCCAGCAGCAGCGGCGTGATGGACCTCGCGGCCTCAAGCCAGCGCGACAACAGCCTGGCGCGGCTGCTGGGCCCCTACGCCAGCCACCGCGAGGACTTCGAGCGGCACTCGGCCCTGGGCCTGCTGGCCCGGCGGCCCGGCCTCGACCTGCCGCTCTACCTCGACTGCGGCGCCCTGGACCCGCTCCTGCCCTGCAACCTTGCCTTCGTGGAGCTCTGCCGGCAGATGGGCGTCGAGGCCCGCTGGGTGCTGGCGCCCGAAGCCCGGCACGACCACCGGCACTGGCGCCAGGCCCTGCCGCTCCACCTGGCCTTCTTCGAGGAGGTGCTGCGGGGCGAGTAGCCTGAAAGCCAATGGCTTCGCCCTGGCCGAAGCCCGGGGGCAGCCCAAACGGTTTGCTTTTCCAAAATATCTTTCCCACCTTTGGATACAGCCAAATCCAAAGCCCCGATGAAAAAGCGACCCATCAAAGCCGCGAATGTCCAGGGCCAAAGCGGCCTCCCGAACTTCAAAAACCTTTCGAGAGCTAAGTTTGACAGACTCGCACCGCTATCGGATTTGAGACTACAACATGCACGTTTGGATTGATGGAAGCAATTTTGATGGTGAGCGGGCTGTAATAAATTTCAAAAGGTATTGAACGCAAATGAATTATTTGAAAATTGAACCTCTTGAATATATTGATTATTTGCCCTACAATTTTATGGAAATTGATCAATTTATCCACCTAATCATATAGAAATTGATTGCGAACCTGATAATTTTCAAATTGATTAGAAAATCGTAGTTCAATGAGAACAAATAAAACAGAAGCATTTGGAAATGAGATAACTAAATAATGTAACAAAAATATGTTTGAGTGGGACGAAAATAAAAATAAATCCAATCAAGAAAAACATGGCATTGATTTTAACGATGCCAAAGATGTTTTCAAGGATGATAATAGTAAAGTATCACCAGATTTACGAAAAGATTATGGAGAAAATCGTTGGAAAATTATTGGAAAAATATACGGAAGTATTATTTCTGTAATTTACACAATGCCAGACAAATCCGTAAGGATTATTTCTGCACGAAAAGCCAGCAGAAAAGAACGTGATGAGTATAACAATAAATAAGAAAACGATGGAAACAAAAATATTAAATCAACAAGAAGCAATAAAGTTGCTCGAAGCAGGAGAAAATATTTCTGCTTATAAAGTTGTTTTTAACCAAGAAAAAATAGAAGCCCTAGAAGCAATTCTATTGGGTAAAAATAAGATAGACGTACCAGCAGAACTAATTTTCTACAACGACGATTCAATAGATTTTAGCGATGACCCAGATATTACAGACGAAGATTTCGATACAGGTAAGATTGTTTGGAGCATAAAGACATCTTTACCAGTAGATAAGGAGCTAAAAGATTGGATTGAAAAGGAGAAAGTTGATGTCGATAAATTATTGATGAAACTGATGAGAAATTTTTACGAAACGGTCAAAGATTTTCCAACGAAAGCTGCCTTGTGATTAAAAACAAATATCAATTTCTGTAACATTTTCGTTAAGTGCAATCAAATTTCGGAACTTATACCAAGTTGCGTTTGATGGCAAAAGATCCGAACGCAACTTGGCATAAGATGCCAGGGCTACGCCCCTTTCGACGATGCTGGGCGGCGCGATTCTACGAAGATGCCAGGGCTACGCCCCTTTCGATGATGCAGGCTTCGCAGCGAAAGCCCCGAAGGATCGCGAGAAGCCTGCGATGGACATTGTCAGAACAGCCCGAATTTGTCGGATATGGGTGCTCGGGACATTGCACCATTGAAAGCAACTTGGTATTCAACGCTCTATCCCTTGTTTCAAGTCACAAACGCAACCGGTGGCTCGATTAGGTAGCCAAACGACCCGGAGGGCTAGGAGGACCGCGATGGGGGCGATGGGGTCCATGTTCGGCCTGCGCCCATCGCTGGCTTATCGCGCCCGTTAGGGGCTGGTGTGCGGGTGGTTTTTTCTCCGATGGGCTTCTGCCATCGTTTTGCTATTTCGCGCCTACGGGGGCTTTGCGGCGAAGGCGGCTGGGTATCGGCAGACATTTCCCAAAAAAATTGCTCGCTGGCGAAGATTTTTTCTGCTGCCGCAAAACACCTGGCCCAGGCTTGCGTATAAGAAAATGATTCTTCATTCGGGCTGCGGATTTCAAGCTCTGGGCTTCGGCATTTTTTTCCTTTGGATTTATTTTCAAATCATTGTTTTTCAGGTATTTGGACAAATTTATGCAAAAGAATGGCTGACTGGCTCGCACGAAATCGCAAACGTTGGCGTTGTTCGGCAGATAGGCAGGAAAGCGGCCATTGATTGAAGAAACTTTTCCCTAATAAAACCATCACAAAGCCGAGCTTATGCAAACCTTAGAGGCCACGAGTCCGCTGGACGTCTTGATGGAAGATTTGCGGCACAAGCTGCCGGGACATTTCAACGAACGCGACATGAGCCTCCTGCGCGAGGCCTACGAGATCTCTTCGGAGTGCAACCTGGGCCGCGTGCGCAAAAGCGGGGAGCAGTACATCGACTACTCCCTCAAGGTGGTCGAGGTGCTGGTGGAGCAGATGGGGCTGGGGGCCGTCTCTGCGGCGAGCGCGCTGCTGTACGACGCGCTGGAGAACGACACGCTGGACATGCAGCAGGTGCGGCACCGTTTCGGCAAGGAGATCGGCGACATCGTCAAGGGGCTGGTGAACCTGAGCCGGACCTTCGACCAGGACGTGAGCGACGCGGGGGAGAACTTCCGCAACATCCTGCTGGTGGCCTCGCAGGACGCCCGCATCCTGCTGGTGAAGCTGGCCCAGCGGCTGGTCCACATGCGGACGCTGGGCGGCGTGAACGAGGAGCGGCGGCTGCAGGTGGCGGCCAACACCATGTACCTTTACGCGCCGCTGGCCCACCGGCTGGGCCTCTACGCGATCAAGATCGAGCTGGAGGACCTGAGCTTCAAGTTCCGGCACCCGGACGTTTACGAGGACATCTTCCAGAAGAAGGCCAACGACCGCGGCAAGAGCCAGCAGTTCCTCAAGGAGGTGATGGCCAAGGTGCGCGAGCGGCTCGACCAGAACGGCTTCCAGGGCCGGTACCAGATCACCTCGCGCACCAAGTCGATCTTCTCGACCTGGAAGAAGATGCAGGCCAAGAAGGTGACCCTGGAGGAGGTCTATGACTTCCTGGCCCTGCGGGTGGTGTTCCGCCCGGCGGCCGACCTGAAGGTGAGCCGGCAGTGCTGGAGCATCTTCAACGTCGTCACGGACCTCTACCCGCCCAAGCCCGACCGCATCCGCGACTGGGTGGACTTCCCCAAGTCAAACGGCTACACGGCCTTGCACGTCACGGTGCTGGGGCCGCAGAACCGCTGGGTGGAGGTGCAGATCCGGACCGAGGAGATGCACGACATCGCCGAGAGGGGTTTCGCGGCGCACTGGAAGTACAAGCGCGAGCAGAACGGCGGCATCGCGGAGAAGGCCGCGCTGGCCGCCACGGACCAGATCCCGCTGGAGACGGGCGAAAAGGGCCTCGACGAGTGGCTGAGCCGCATCCGCGAGCTGCTGGCCTCGCCCGAGAAGAACGCCCGGGAGTTCTTCGACGGGTTCCGCCGCACGCTGTTCGACACGGAGGTGGCCGTCTTCACGCCGCAAGGGCAGGTGCGCACTTTCCAGAAAGGCTCGACGGTGCTCGACTTCGCCTTCTCCATCCACTCGGAGCTGGCCCTGGGCTGCATCGGGGCCAAGGTCAACGGCAGGCTGGCCGAGCCGGGCTACGTGCTCGAGACGGGCGACCGCGTGGAGGTGCTGACCTCGAAAAACCAGTCGCCCAAGCCTGAATGGCTGGACATGGTCGTCAGCAAGAAGGCCATCGCCAGCCTCAAGGAGGTCTTCAAGCAGGAGCGCCGCGAGCTGTCGCGCCGGGGCCAGAACCTGCTCGAGGAAGTGGTGCGGGGCCTGGACCGGCCGCTGAACGCGAACATCTTCCGGAAGCTCTACGAGGAGTATGGCATCAAGGGCAAGCCCGAGACCTACCTGTTCCTGGGCCAGAGCAAGGTCTCGGCCGAGCAACTGCGCAAGGTGCTGCTCAAGAAGTCTCCGAACAAGACCATCAAGTACTGGAAGCTGCAACTGAGCCGCAACGTCAACCGCCTGGGCCTTTTCAAGGGCGACCGGGCCCCTGCGGCCGCCGCCGCCACCGACTTCGAGTACCAGCTTTCGAGCTGCTGCCACCCCTTGCCGGGCGACGCGGTGCTGGGTTTCAAGGAGCTGGCCAACCCGCGGCAAGTTTACGTACACCGCGCCACCTGCCCGCAGGCCACGCGGGCGGCCAACGACGTGAACTTCTTCCCGGTGAAGGTGGAATGGGCCCGGGGCAACACCAGCGCCGAGCTGGTGCGGCTCTCGCTTTCGGGGCACGACCGCCCGGGCTACTTCGTGGAGCTGTCGAAGGCCCTGGCCGAGCATCCCAAGGCCAAGCTGCGGAGCTTCAGGCTGGAGACCCTGGACGGCATCTTCAAGGCGCAGGTGGAGCTGTACCTCTCGCAAGACAGCGACCTGGCCGCGCTGACGCGCTCGCTCAAGCAGGTGCAGGGCGTCCACACGGTCGAGCGGGCCGAGGCGCAGGAGGGCTGAGCCTCAGTCGAACTGCACGCCGAGGTCTTGCCCGGTCTCGCCCTTGGCCTTGGCGGGCGAGTTCCGTTTCAGGCGCAGGTCTCGGGCCTGGAGGTCTTGGAACTTGGGGTCCTGGCCCACGATGTTGCTCTGGAATACGGTGGCCAGGTACTGGGTCTCCTCCTTTTCGACCAACGAGAAGAGCAGGCTGACTTGGGCGTCGTACTGGCCAATGTCGCCCAGCGCGTTGGCCCAGAAGATGGAGTTCTTGACCATGGGGTGCGACTGGCTGCTGCTGAAGATGCCCCGCCACTGGTTGCCCACGAAGGTGCAGGACTCGATGGTGGGCGACGAGCCGTCCTTGCAGTCGATGCCCTCGTTGAGGTTGTCCACGAAGAGGCAGTTGCGGATGCTTGCGGTTGACTGCTTGAGCGAGAGGGCTCCGCAGAAGTACTCGAAGCCGAAGACGCGCCGCAGCTTGTTGGCGTGCTCGAAGACACAGTGCTCGAAGGCGATGCCGATCTCGGAGCTGTTGACCAGGACGATGCCCCAGTTGCCCTGCTCGCCCTGCCGGGAAAAGCGCACGGGCGCCTGGGCGGTGCCCCGGGCCACCAGCGAGCCGTTGACGCGGAGGAAGCCCAGGTCGAAGGCGGTGCTGTCGTAGGCCACGACTTCGCCGGTCTTGAAGAGGACTTGCACGCCGGGCTCGATTTCGAGGGTCTTGCGCTTGGGGACGATGGCCTCGCCCATGACCAGGTAGGGCGAGCCTTCGAGGGTCCAGCGGCCATGCACCTCGGCCAGGGGCTCGATGGTGGTCTGCGCCCCGGCGCGGGGCATGGGCAGGGTGGCCGCGACGAGGGCCAGGAGGGTGAGGAGTTTTCGTTTCATGCTGAAGGGCTGTGTTTTGGGTGGGTTGGTTTCTGCCCGCCGCGGACCGGCGAACCGGGGCGGGGCACGTCTGGCGAAGATAGTCCTTTCGGCGGAAAGCCTGAGCGATGGGCCGCCTTGGGCAGGCGCGGGCAAATTTCGAGCCTAGCCGGGGCATGGGGCTTGGGCCGGGGCGCATTTTGGCCTTTCTTTTCTTCCGAAAACGATTTAATTGGATTAGATTTGCGCTTCGCCAGCCCTTGGATTTTCAAGGCGCGGCATCCGGCAATTCCTCCTTTTGTCCTCAAGAAAAGAAAAGGCGAAAGCCAAGCGTTCCAACCCCACAAACAAAAGCCTCCCTATGGACCAATACTCGTACTTGGGCAACGGCGACATCAGCTCCATCCTCGCGATATACGAGCAGTACCAGGAATCCCCCGAGACCGTTGACGCGAGCTGGCAGAACTTCTTCAAGGGCTTCGACTTCGCGAAGGCCAACTACGCCGAGGGCCAGCCTTCGGCCAACGGCAGCCCGGCGGCCGCCGCGAAGGTGGCGGCGCCCTCTGGCAAGGCCAAGACCCAGACCATGCACGTCTCGGACATCGAGCTGCTGAACAAGGAGTTCCGCGTGCTGAGCATGATCGACGCCTACCGCCGGCGCGGGCACCTGTTCACGCAGACCAACCCCGTGCGCAAGCGTCGGCCCTACTTCCCGACCCTGGCCCCGAGCAGCTTCGGGCTGGACGACTCCACCCTCGACGAGGTGTTCCAGGCGGGCGCGGAGGTGGGCCTGGGCCCTGCCAAGCTCCGCGACATCCTGGAGCTGCTGGAGCAGACCTACTGCCGCTCCATCGGTTCGGAGTTCATCTACATCCGCAAGCCCGAGATCGTCCGCTGGTTCCAGGGCACCTTGGAATCCTCGCGCAGCAACCCCAAGTTCAGCGACAAGCAGAAGAAGGACATCTTCTTCCACCTCAAGCAGGCCGTGGGCTTCGAGCGGTTCATCCACCGCAAGTTCGTCGGGCAGAAGCGCTTCTCGCTCGAAGGGGCCGAGTCGCTCATCCCGGCCCTGGACGCGGTCATCGAGCGCGGGGCCGACCTGGGCATCCAGGAGTTCATCATCGGGATGCCCCACCGCGGCCGCCTCAACGTGCTGGCCAACATCCTGCGCAAGCCCTACGAGAAGATCTTCCACGAGTTCATGGGCCAGGCCTACGACGACGACATCGAGCTGGGCGACGTCAAGTACCACCTGGGCTACTGCGAGGACATCACCACCGACAACGGCAAGGTCGTCCGCCTGAACGTCACGCCCAACCCTTCGCACCTGGAGACCGTCGCGCCGGTGGCGCAAGGCATCACCCGGGCCAAGATCTACAACAAGTACGCCGACGACTTCAGCAAGATGGCCCCCATCATCATCCACGGCGACGCCGCCGTGGCCGCCCAGGGCGTCGTCTATGAGGTCGCGCAAATGGCCAACCTCAAGGGATACCGCACTGGCGGCAGCATCCACATCGTCATCAACAACCAGGTCGGCTTCACGACCGACTACCTCGACGCCCGATCGAGCACCTACTGCACCGACATCGCCAAGGTCACGCGGTCCCCGGTGTTCCACGTCAACGGCGACGATGTCGAGGCCCTGGTTTACACCATCGAGCTGGCCATCGAGTACCGCCAGCGCTTCAAGCGCGACGTCTGGATCGACCTGCTCTGCTACCGCAAGTTCGGCCACAACGAGGGCGACGAGCCCCGCTTCACGCAGCCCACGCTCTACAAGGCCATCGCCAAGCACCCCAACGTCATGGAGCTCTATGGCAAGCGCCTGGTCGAGGAAGGCATCTACACCCAGGAGGCCATGACCCAGGCCCAGGAGGATTTCAACTACATCCTCGACCTCAAGTACGAGAAGGCCCAGCAGATCAAGAAGGTCAAGATTCACCCCTTCCTCGAGGAGGACTGGGTCGATTACCGCTACTGCACGCCCGACGACTTCCACCTGTCGCTGCCCACCGGAGTGGCGCACGAAAGGCTGCTGCAGATCGCCGAGAAGATAACCCACATCCCCGAGGGCATCAAGATCTTCAGCAAGCTCGTCAAGCTCATGGAAGACCGCCGCGCCATGGTCAAGGAAGACCGCCTCGACTGGGCCATGGGCGAGCTGCTCGCCTACGGCACGCTGGTGGCCGAGGGCCATCCGGTGCGCATGAGCGGCCAGGACTGCGAAAGGGGAACCTTCTCGCACCGGCACGCCGCCCTGGTCATCGAGGACTCGCCCGAGAAGTACTTCCCGCTCAAGAACGTCTCGCCCGACCAGGCCTCCTTCCACATCTACAACTCGCTGCTCTCGGAATACGGCGTCATGGGCTTCGAGTACGGTTTCGCCCTGGCCCGCCCCAACGGCCTGACCCTCTGGGAGGCCCAGTTCGGCGACTTCCACAACGTGGCCCAGCCCATCATCGACCAGTACATCAGCTCGGCCGAGGAAAAATGGGGCCTCAAGAACGGCCTGGTGCTGCTCCTGCCCCACGGCTACGAAGGCCAGGGCCCCGAGCACTCGTCGGCCCGCGTCGAGCGCTTCCTCCAGCTTTGCGCCAGCCAGAACATGCAGATCGTCAACTGCACCACTCCGGCCAACTTCTTCCACGCCCTGCGCCGCCAGGTCAAGCGCGACTTCCGCATCCCCATGGTCGTCTTCACGCCGAAGAGCCTGCTCCGGCACCCGCAATGCGTCTCGAAACTCTCGGAGCTGGGCGAAGGCACGCGCTTCCAGGAGGTCATCGACGACACGAACGTGGAGGTCGAGAACGTCAAGCGCGTGGTCTATTGCACCGGCAAGATCTACTACGACCTGCTGGCCAAGAAGGACTACTTCGAGGCCCGCGACATCGCCCTGGTGCGCGTCGAGCAGCTCTACCCCTTCCCCGAACGGCAGATCGAGGCCATCCACGAGAAGTACGAGAACTCCCTGCTCTCGCTCTGGGTGCAGGAAGAGCCCGAGAACATGGGCCCCTGGTGGTTCGTGCAGCAGCAGTTCCGCCGCCTGCGCATCGACGTGGTGCCCGTTACCCGCGCCGCCAGCGGAAGCCCCGCCACCGGCATGTACACCATCCACGTGGCCCGGCAGGAGGAAATCCTCAACAAGGTGTTCCGCAAATGCACCTGCGAGCTGGCCTACAAGTACTGCGGCCTGCAATGCGTCGAGGGCAACTCGCGCAACCAGATCCTCTCGCAACACCGCTACCTCTTCGAGTGACCCGCCCGACGCTTCGTTCCTAACCTCAAGCATAACCAATCCTACCCGCAGCAATGATCGTAGAAGTGAAAGTCCCCAGCCCGGGCGAGTCCATCTCGGAGGTGGAAATCGCCCAGTGGCTGGTCAGCGACGGGGACGCCGTCGAAAAAGACCAAGACCTGGCCGAAATCGAAAGCGAGAAGGCCACCCTCACCCTGGTCGCGTCGGCCTCCGGCAAGATCAAGATCCTGGCCCAGGCCGGCAAAGCCATCGGCGTCGGCCTGGTGGCCTGCTCCATCGACACCGAGGGCACCGGAACCGCCCCAGCGCCCGCCGAGCCTGCCAAGGCGCCCGAGCAGAAGCCTGCGCCTGAGCCGGTGAAGGCCCAGGCCGAGAAAAAGCCAGAGCCGCCCCAGCCCCAGGCAAGCCCCGAGGCCGAGAAGGTGAAGGTGACGCCCCTGGCCAAGAAGCTCATGGACGAGCACAAGCTCTCAATCGACGACGTGCTGGCCGGCCTGCGCCGCATCACCACCGCCGACGTGGAGGCCGTGGCCGCCCTGCCGAAGACCCCGGCCGCGCCCGCCACGCCCAAGCCCGCGCCCCAGAGCGCCGCCCCCTCGGCCTTCATGGGCGACGGCTCGCGCGAGGCCCAGAGCCAGAAGATGTCCGCCCTGCGCAAGAAGCTCAGCGAAAGGCTGGTATCGGTCAAGAACGAGACGGCCATGCTCACCACTTTCAACGAGGTGGACATGAGCCAGATCATGGAGCTGCGCCAGAAGTTCCAACCGGCCTTCCAGCAGAAGCACGGCGTCAAGGTCGGCTTCATGTCCTTCTTCCTCAAGGCCGTCTCGCAGGCCCTGCTCCTCTACCCCGAGATCAACTCCGCCATCGACGGCGACGAGGTCATCTCGTACCGCTACGCCGACATTGGCATCGCCGTGCAGTCGCCCAAGGGCCTGCTCGTGCCGGTCATCCGCAACGTCGAGTCCAAGTCGCTGGCCGACATTGAGCTGGCCATCAAGGACTTCGCCGACAAATCCAAGAAGAACAAGATCTCGCTCGACGAAATGACGGGCGGCACCTTCACCGTTACCAACGGCGGCACCTTCGGCTCGCTGCTTTCGACGCCCATCATCAACCCGCCACAATCGGCCATCCTCGGGATGCACAACATCGTCGATCGCCCCGTGGCTGTCAACGGCAAAGTCGAAATCCGCCCCATGATGTACGTGGCCCTCTCCTACGACCACCGCATCATCGACGGCAAATCCTCCGTGGGCTTCCTGGTCAAGGTCAAGGAACTGACCGAAAACCCCTGGAAGATGCTCCTCGGAGGCCAAAGCCCCGACCAGATCCTGCTCAACATCTGAGCCGAATCCAGAAACAGACCACTGGCGGGCGGAGGAAGCGATTCCTTCGCCCGCTTTTCTTTGGGGTTTGGGAAATCCTCGCGGCAGGGCAAAGGGTCAACAGTGTTTCAATAAAGTTTCCACAAGTTCAAAAACCGTTGTGGACGACTCTTCGCGGGCTGGACTCTGGTGATTCCAAGCGTCGTAAATCTTTTTCGCTCTTCTGATGGCCAGATCGACTCTTCTCACTTTGGTCGCCCCATCGATTCCGTCTAGCACATCAAAGAAATCATCGCTCACGAATTTTTGCTTGTCCTCATACTCGACACCGAATGGCCTCAGCAACTCATTGATTTTATGGTTGTAGCCACTCCGATCAAAACCTCCCCCCTGATGATCTTCCAAGTGCAGGATGAGCCAATACTCAAAAGCTTGGTTGGAGTAGGCCACTTTCACGCCTTTTGATTTCGCAAGGCTAATGGCATCGTTGAAGTTCTTTTCCGAAAAATCGTCCTTGTCAAACACGCACCATACCTGATCATACTGGTCAATCTCCTTCAAGGCCTTTCTCACCAAACCTATGGTGTTCCCTTTGTCGCCATCAACCTTGATCGTGGCTGATTGCAATTTGAAATGTCTGAAATAGGAAGGCTCCGTGTTCTTTCCTTCACAAAAGATCAAGATGTTAGGTTTTGTGTATCTTGTAGGCTGAGGCCTGTCCAAGGAACGCTCTTTACGGCTTGGTTTCATCTCAATCTTGTTTTGTGGTTTCTTTGGATTCATTTCGCTTTTTCATCCTCTTCAGGAATCGAAACAATTTTCAAATCTTCAAAAAAACCAAGAAACGGCACGGCGCCGTAGCGACCGCGGGTGTAGCTTTCCTGGAAGGAGGCGTTCTTGCGGGCGTCGTCCGACTTGAAGTCGGCCAGCGAGTAGAGCTTGGCCTCGCCGCGCCGGTCCTTCTCGGTGAACCAGATTTGGTCGCGGCGAAACAGGGTGGAATCCAACAGGCTGATGTTGTGGGTGTTGAAGACCAACTGGGCGTTGTTGGGGTTGTGCTCCCGCGAGTTGAACAGCGCGACCAAGTGGTTGACCAGGCTAGGGTGCAACTGCGCGTCGAGCTCGTCCACCAACAGCAGGTATCCGTTTTGGAGCACGTCCAAGATCGGGCCTGCCAGGGCGAAGAACTTTCGGGTTCCCGCGGATTCGTCTTCTGCCATCGAGAAGCTGACCTTGCCGACCACGTCGTGCTGGGCGTCGTACTTTTTGTGCCTTGTCAGGACGTCGGTTACAATTTGTCGTTTCTCATCGCTCGATTGCTTGGCTATCCAATCCCTAAGTTCTTGGGGAATGGCTTCGGGGAGCTCTTCCGGCGTCATCTTTTGCAGTTCCGCGTCGAGGATTCCCAGGTCGGCGGCTTTCAGCAGCTCCATGATCTTGGCTTTGGCGTCGGCGTCCTCCATTTTTCCGTAGGTGAAACTCTGATAGCCGACTTCCTTCAGACTGGACAATGTTTTAGTTCGCTTGAACCAGTCCAGCACCTGGGTGGCGGAGGCCTCGTTGAACTGCGCGGCCACGGAGACCAGGAGCGCGTTGCCGCGTACCAGCCCTTCCTTGATGACCTTGCTGCCTTTGGGGAAAGCCCGGGCGTGCGGCCTGAACTGCTCGCCCTCGCGGTAAAAAAGCTCGACTTCCTTGGTCTTCGGCTTGTGGTAGAGCCATTCGGAAACGATCCGATCGCGCGCGGCCTCGAATCCGTAGCGGTACTGGACGCCTTGATGGATGAAAACTGCCTCAAACTCCGAGGCCTGGTCTTCGGTCTGGGTGCTGAGCCGGAACGGATGGACATCAATGGCATCCCCGTTCTGGCTTTCCTTCGAGCTGTTGAGCACGAAATAGCGCATGAAGGCGAAGGCGTCGAGCAGCTTGCTCTTGCCGCTGGCGTTCGCACCGAAGACGACCGCGCTCTTGAGCAGCCGCAATCCGTACTTCGCCTCCGCGACGACGTTCTCCTGCTCGCGGAAGTCCTTGTCGTAATTGGAAGCGACCAGGCTCAAAACGGCCTCGTCCTTGAACGTCTTGTAATTCCTGACGGCGAATTGCAACAGCATTTTCCTGCTCTTTTGATTGTTGCCAAAGATAAGGATTATTCATCAAATCTATGCAAAATAAAATCATTTTTCGGAATATTCATACGAATATCACCTTTATTTTTCAAATCAATTCCATATAATACCTTGATTGGGTCCAGCATGACAGCCCACAAAGACAGGGTGTCCGCGGGGCGATAGGCTCCGCGAAAACAGCTTTGTCCGCACCGCACGGAAAGTACGGATGGGCAAGATTGGAGGGTGGCGGAGGCAGATCGGGAAGAGCGCGCGGGGGCCTTCGGAAGGCTGGAAGGCGCATGGTGCGCGGCCCTTTCAGATTTGGCGAAAATCCGCTTGCGCGCTAGTGGCAAATGACTATTTTTAAGCCCTAATAAAACAAGCCGCACGAACAACCCCCAAAAACGAAGCTAGATATGAAAGTGGAAAGAATCTTTGACCTCCTGGACCGCTACCAGGAGAAATTCGCCAACAAGCCCGTCGCTTTCGCCGCGAAAGAGAACGGCAAGTGGGTCAACCACAGCACCCAAGACCTTATCAAGATGGCCAACCTGGTCAGCATCGGCCTGCTGGAGATGGGCATCGAGAAGAGCGACAAGATCGCCACGGTCTCGAACAACCGCCCCGAGTGGAACTTCATGGACCACGGGATGATGCAGATCGGGGCCGTACACGTGCCGATTTACCCGACCATCAGCGAGGAAGAGTACCGGCACATCCTGCGGCACTCGGAGGCCAAGTTCATCATCGTCTCCAGCCAGGAGCTCTACGACAAGATCTCGCCCATGGTCGCCGAGATCGACACCTTGCAGGAGATCTACACCTTCGACAAGATCCCCGGGGCCAAGCACTGGACCGAGATCGTCAAGAAGGGCGAGCAGGGGCAGAACGCGGTGAACCGGGGCAAGCTCAAGCTGCGCCGCGACGCGGTGGGCAAGGACGACCTGGCCACGATCATCTACACCTCGGGCACCACGGGCGTGCCCAAGGGCGTGATGCTGTCGCACTGGAACTTCTGCTTCCAGATCGAGCCGCTGGTCAAGATCATCCCCTTCCTGGGGCCCAAGAGCAACGCGCTGAGCTTCCTGCCCCTGTGCCACGTGCTCGAGCGCATCGGCGGCTACGTGTTCCAGTACCTGGGCGTCAGCATCTACTACGCCGAGAGCGTCGAGAAGGTGGCCGAGAACATCAAGGAGGTCAAGCCGGAGGTGTTCGTCTCGGTGCCCCGCCTGCTCGAGCGCATCTTCGACAAGATCATGGAGAAGGGCAACGACCTCGAGGGCACCAAGCGCGAGCTGTTCTTCGGCGCCGTCGAGCTGGGCCTGGCCTACGAGCCTTCGGGCAAGGACCTGAAGTACAAGCTCAAGCTGGCCGGGGCCAACGTGCTCATCTTCAAGAAGTGGCGCGAGGCCATGGGCGGGCAGCTCAAGCTGATCATCTCGGGCGGGGCGGCCTTGCAGCCGCGCCTGGCCAGGATCTTCCACGCCGCCAAGATTCCCGTGTGCGAGGGCTACGGCCTGACCGAGACGGCGCCCGTTATCGCGGTGAACCACACCAAGCACCCCAACCTCCGCTTCGGCACCGTCGGCCCGCTGCTCGACCCCGTCCAGCAGCAGGTCAAGATCGCCGAGGATGGCGAAATCCTCTTCAAAGGCCCCAACCTCATGCTGGGCTACTTCAAGGATCCCGCCAAGACCGCCGAGGACATCGACTCCGAGGGCTGGTTCCACACCGGCGACATCGGCCTGTTCGAGGAAGGCCGCTTCCTGAAGATAACCGACCGCAAGAAGGAGATGTTCAAGCTCTCCACCGGCAAGTACGTGGCCCCGCAGCCCGTCGAGAACATCTTCAAGGAATCGCTCTTCATCGAGCAGATCATGGTCATCGGCGCCGGCGAGAAGTTCGCCGGGGCGCTGATCTCGCCCAACTTCGAGTTCCTGCACGACTGGGCCCACCAGAACAACATCCACTACCGCGACCACGAAGAGCTGGTGGCCAACCCCAAGGTCATCGAGCGCTACCAGAAGGAGGTGGACGAGCTCAACAAGCGCCTGGGCAAGACCGAGCAGCTCAAGCAGTTCAAGGTCATCGCCCACTCCTGGACCGTCGATACGGGCGAGCTTTCGCCCACGCTCAAGCTCAAGCGCCGCATGGTGGCCGAGCGCTACAAGCAGCAGATCGAGGAAATCTACGCCCCCTACCGTTGAGCGCCAAGCGCCCCGCGCCTACCCACCGAGAAGCCTCCCCAAGCGGGGAGGCTTCTCGCTTTTTGGGGCGAAGGCATTGGCCGCGAGGCTGTTGCGGAGCGCACCAGTCCTCAAGCGCCGCGCGAGTGGCCCGCTTGGGCCGGAAGGCGAGGCCGTCCGCCCTTGCGCTTGCTTTTCTCGAAAATTAGCGTTAAATTTGGTTCAGGCCGATGGGAAAGGACGGAAGAGGCTTAGGCCGCGGCGCGAGACAGGCCCAAGAACCAGCATCAGTCCTTGGCAAACTCTGGTTTTTTCGGAGCTGCTTTGCCGAAAATTGAAGTAAATTTGAAAACCAATATTTTGATTGAAGCAAATGAGTAAAATTATATCCGATAAGGCAATAAAAGCAAGACAGTATTGGATTGAAGAAATCCGAAAACTGAGCGGCAATTTCGGTAGCGACACAGATAAATTGGAGAAGGAATTAGAAGATGAAATCAAGAGGAATGGTGTATTAACCCTAATTGACCACTTGCGACTTTGTGGAAATATTCCCGAGAGTTACGGACACGATACAAGCGAAGAAAAACTATATTCCAAATATACTGACTACTTGCTTTCATTGGCATACACTGCATTGGGGCTTAAAAGTTTGGTGCTAAAAGAAAGGACAGACGCAGCAGACGTTGAGGCATTTGCCAAAGATTACAGCTTTGTTGCAGATGCTAAAGCATTCAGACTAAGCAGGACCGCAAAGAATCAAAAGGACTTTAAAGTTCAAGCAATGCAAGGTTGGAAGCGCGGCAAACCCTACGCAATGGTTGTTTGCCCCATTTATCAGCTTCCTACTTCATCAAGCCAAATCTACCAGCAAGCCACAACACAAAATGTTTGTGTTTTTACATACTCTCATCTTGCATTGCTGCTAGCTTACTCTGAGAAAGAAGGAAAATCGAAAGCACAACAACTTTTAAAGAAGGTTTTTGAAACTGTTCAAACACTCAATCCTTCAAAAAATGCTACCGATTATTGGTTAGCTGTCAACAGAACTATTCTCTCCTTCTCCAAAGCAGTCGAGCCTTTGTGGAGCATCGAAAAAGGTGTCGCGGCTGAAAGTATCGCCATTTCTAAAGAAGAGGCTCTGACATTTTTGGCATTGGAAAGAGAAAAGATAATGCAAATGAGCCACGAGGAAGCGTTGAAAGAACTTATCAAGGTTCACAAAATTGAAAGCAGAATTAAAACAGTCGGTACCGTTTCTGATAACGGGCTGTTTACACTTCAATAAAAGACAATGGAAAACTTCATCAACAAAATAATCGAAGGCAACTGCGTAGAGGCAATGCGACAGTTTGACGACAATGTGGTGGACCTCACCGTTACTTCTCCGCCTTATGACGATTTGAGAAATTACAAAGGATTTGTTTTTCCATTTGAAGACATCGCGAAGGAACTTTACAGAGTTACAAAACAGGGTGGCGTGGTAGTTTGGGTTGTCAACGATGCAACAATCAATGGCAACGAAACAGGGACAAGCTTCAAGCAAGCCTTGTATTTTCAGCAAATTGGCTTCAATCTTCACGATACAATGATTTTTCGAAAGACAAACCCAATACCCCAGATTTATCGCAAACGCTACAACAATGAGTTTGAATACATGTTTGTATTCAGCAAAGGTGTTGTGAAGACGCACAACCCCATCATGGTTGACTGTTTGCACGCTGGCTTAGAACTCAACGGTACTACTTACAAGAACTTTTCAAAAAACGAGCAGACAAGAGAAAAGCTGGCAAAGCCTGTCAAGGACAAGAAAATCAAAGGAAATATTTGGGAATATGTTGTCGGCAAAAGGCAAGAAGACCAAGAAGCAAAAGGACATCCAGCGCCTTTTCCCTGCGAACTTGCAAGGGACCACATAAAATCTTGGACCAACAAAGGCGATTTGGTACTGGACCCCATGAGTGGCAGTGGAACAACCGCTAGAGTAGCTTGCGAAATGGGCAGAAATTATATCGGTATTGACATTAGCCACGAATATTGCGAAATGGCAAGGAGACGAATAAAACAAATCGCAGACGCACCTACTTTGTTCTTTGTGGAAGAGCCGCAAGGAGAATTTCACGCCGAAGCAGAAGAGGCACATCCGGCGAAAGCGGTCTTTCGAAGTGGCGGGGAAGGTACCTGATTGAAGGGTAGCGCTTCACCCTGTCTGAGATGAAAACCCTAGTAGAAATCCTAAGCCATGATGGATACAACCTTATTCCCTTATTGATCCAGGAACCCTAGGGTTGGCAAGGGTTTCTTGATGTTCTGCTGGGGGGCTCGGAAATTTCACGTTTGAACGCAACGTGGTATCACCTTTGAAAGCAAATTGGGCTCAGAGGCTGGCCCGCGCTTGGGCGAGGCTCTCGGCGAAGGCGGCGGCCAGGCCGGGCTCGGTGATGCCTTGGCCGGCGGCAAAGTTGTCATGGAACTTCGGCAGGCTGAAATGGGCGACGATGCGCGCGCCGTGCAGGGGCAGGCGCACCAGGCCGTAGTCCATGCTGCCCTTGCCGCCGCGGCCGCCGGGCGAGGTCGAAAGCAGGAAGACGGGCCTGCCTTGGAAGAAGTCCGACTGTATCCGCGAGCACCAGTCGAAAAGGTTCTTGAACGCGGCCGTCCAGCTACCGTTGTGCTCGGCCAGCGAGAACACCAGCAGCCCGGCGCCTTGCAGCTTCTCGCGGAAGGCCTTGGCGCCCGCGGGGAAGCCGTCCTGCTTCTCGGCGTCGGTCGAGAACAAGGGGCAGGCGAAGTCGTTCAGGTCGAGCAGCTCAAGCTCGTGGCCCTCGAACTGGGCGGCGGCGTAGGTGGCGAAGGCCTTGTTGATGGATTGCCGGCTAGTGCTGGCGCCAAAGGCTACGATTTTCATGGTGCGATTCCTGTTTGTGAGGGGAAACTCAGGGGAGATGGAAAAAGACCTTCGGGCAAACTGGCCTCGGTCTGCGCCAAAGCTATCCCATTTCCGCGAAAAGTTTGGGCCCCTTGTGGATTTGCAGGTCATTTTCCGTGAAAAGTCCTCGACTTTCCGCGCCGGGGCGAAGTCGGGCGTCCGCGCATCCGCCCACGGGGCGATGGGGCGCCAGCAGGCTTGCCGCTCCGGCCTGGCCCTCCCCGCATCCCGCCACCGGCGGAAAACGGCGGGAGGTTTTGCGGGCTGGCGCGGGTTGAGTAGCTTCGCGGAAAGAGACGCCTGGCGCCGAGACACCCTAAACCGAAAAACGATGGAGACCACCTACCGAAGCCTACTGACCTGGGGCGAGCCCGAAAAGGCCCAAAGCCTCGACCAAGCCATCCGCGAACTGGCCCGCGCGCGCCTGGGCCTGAGTGCCGAAGACCTCGAGGGCAAGCACCTCGAGGGCCTGGAGCCGGTGCGCCTGGACCGGCCCTGCCAACTTCCGGCTTCCTTCGTGGAAGCCTTGCGCGCCCTGCACGGCCCCGAGAACGTCAAGACCGACGACCTCTGCCGGGCACGGTTCGCCCACGCCAAGCACTACCAGGAGCTGCTGCGCCTGCGCATGGGCCAGATCCTCAGCCCGCCCGACGCCGTGGTCAGCCCGCGCTCCGAGGCCGAGGTCGAAGAGCTGGTCCGGCTCTGCCACCGCGAAGGCGTGCCCCTGGTGCCCATGGGCGGACGCAGCTCCGTGACGCGCGCCACCGAGACCCCCAAGGGCGGCATCGCGCTCGACATGACCAAGCACATGAACAAGGTGCTCGAAATCAGCGAGAAAAGCCTCACGGTGCGGGTGCAGGCGGGCATGTACGGCCCGGCTTTCGAGGGCTACCTCAACCACTTCAACACCGGATACACCTGCGGGCACTTCCCGCAGTCGTTCGAGCATTCCACCGTCGGCGGCTGGGTGGCGGCCAAGGGCGCCGGACAGGCCTCCACGGGCTACGGCCGCATCGACGACATGGTGCTGGCCCTGCGGGTCGTAACGCCCTCGGGGACCATCGCCACGAAGCCCTACCCGGCCAGCGCCCAGGGCTGGGACCTGCACCGCCTGTTCATCGGCTCGGAGGGCACCCTGGGCGTCATCACCGAGGTAACGCTGAAAATCAGGGCTTTCCTGCCGCAAAACACCGCCTACGCCACCCTGCTCTTCAAGAACTTCGCCGGGGCCGTCGAGGCCATGCGGCAAATCGTCCAGAGCCAGTACGCCCCGCCGCACCTGTTCCGCCTCTCGGACCCCGAGGAGACCGAGGTGGCCTTCCGCCTCAAAGGCTTCGACGACAGCTTCAACGACAGGCTGCTGCAGACCCTGGGCTTCCACCAGGGCCAACGCTGCATCATGTTCGTGGGATGCGAGGGCGACAAGAACAAGAACAAGGCCCTGGTCCGGCACATCAGCCGCCTGGCGCGCCGCTTCGACGGCATCTACATCGGCGAGAAGCCCACCCGCAAGTGGCTGGAGCAGCGCTACGCCAGCGCCTACCTCCGCGACCCGCTGATGGACGCAGGAGTCATGACCGACACCATCGAGACGGCCGCCACCTGGGACCAGTTGCTGACGATCTGGGAGGAGGCCCGCTCCTACCTCAAGGCCCGGCCGAAGACCATCTGCATGACGCACATCTCGCACGTCTATGAGAACGGGGCCAACCTCTACTTCACCTTCCTGAGCCCCATGGCCAAAGGCAAGGAGCTGCTCGACTACCAGAGCTACCACAAGGGCCTGGTCAACACGCTGACGCACTACGGCGGCTCGCTCTCGCACCACCACGGCGTGGGCCGCGCCCTGGCCGCCTGGATGCCCCAGGAGATCGGACCCGCGGGCATGGCCCTGATGAAGGCCATCAAGCAGCACCTCGACCCCAAGGGCATCATGAACCCGGGCAACGTCCTCGGCCTCGATGAGGCCTAGGCTGGCCTTGGCCTTGGCGCTGGCCCTGGCCCTGGCCTGCGAGCGCCAGCCTGTGCCCGCGCCCGCGGCGCCGACGCCCTTGCCCATCCGGGGCGCCGACCTCTCGATGCTGCCGGCCTTGCGCGCCAGCGGCCTCCGCCTGCTCGACCGCCAAGGACGGCCGGCCGACCCGCTGCGGGTGCTGCGCGACGCGGGCGCCACCACCATCCGCCTTCGCCTCTGGGTCGATCCGGCGGACGGCGTCTCGGCCTACCCCGCCGTCAGCGCCCTGGCCCGCGAGGTCGAGGAGCTGGGCATGGACGTCATGCTCTGCGTCCACTACTCCGACACCTGGGCCGACCCTGGGCAGCAGCACACGCCCGCCCGCTGGCAGAACCTGGAGCTGGACGCGCTGGCCGACAGCCTCTACTCCTACACCCGCCGCGTGGTGGAAGGCATCCGCCCCCGCTACGTCCAGATTGGCAACGAAATCAACAACGGAATGCTCTGGCCCCAAGGGCACGCCCAAAACGGCGAGGCCCTGGAGCTACTGCTCGCGCGGGCGGCCAAGGCCGTGCGCGAGGCCCGCACCGGCAGCCAGATCCTGCTGCACTACGCCGGGCACCGCGGCGCGCAGGACTTCTTCGAGCGCCTGGGCGCCATCGACCACGACCTCATCGGCCTGAGCTACTACCCCATCTGGCACGGCCCCAGCCTCGACAGCCTCGGCATGGCCTTGCAAGGCCTCTCGCGCCGCCACGGCAAGGGCGTGATGGTCGTCGAGACGTCCTACGCCTTCAGCTTGGGCTGGAACGACTGGACCGGGAACATCATCGGGGCGGAAGCGCAGCTCCTGCCGAGCTTCGCGGCCACGCCCAAGGGCCAGCGCGACTTCCTGGCGGCCGTGCTCCAGCAAGTGCGCCGGGCCACGCAGCCCGCGGGCTTCTGCTACTGGGGCGGCGAGTGGGTGAGCTTCGCCGGGCCGCAGTCCACCGAAGGCTCTTCGTGGGAGAACCAGGCGCTCTGGGACTTCGAAGGCCGAGCCCTGATGGTGCTCGACAATTTCGCGGCCGAGCCCTGAGGCACGGGCAGGCCGCAGGGCGAAATCCAACAAGCCGACAAGGGCCGGGTTTTTCTTACTTTTGGAGGAAACCAAAACCATTTCCTACCATGAGAAAGACCATTTTGATGCCTTTCTTGGCGCTGGCGCTGCTTTCGAGCCACTGCGGCGGCCAAGCCCAAACCCCGAGCGGCGCCCCGAACGCGGACGCCAGCCCCGAGCAGAGCCTCGAAGGCGATTTCCGCAGCGTGATGGGCGTGATGGACCCGCTCTCGTGCCACGCCTACAACGCGGGCTACCTTACGCTCGAAAACGGAGACCGCGTCTCGGTCAGCTTCGACGCCCTAAGCGACCAAGCCATTGACTGCGAGCAGCTTCGGGTTACGGGAAGCTACATCACCAGCAGCCAGGATGGGCAGAGTGGCGTCTGCCCCAAGGAAGATCGGCGGATTTTCGTGGCCAAGGCCTACGAGTGCCTCTAGGCCGCCGCGGCGGCACTATTTGGAATGCTTACAAACTTGTGCCGAAAAGCGAAAAAAACGCCTCGGGCATGGCCAGCGAACCATTTTTTTTTCGAACTTTAATATGAAATTAAAACCCAGTTAACAAGCCCACATCAAGGGCATAACCTAAATTTTGTCAACCATGGACGATAAACCAATGTACGAGTTCCGGGCCTTCGGTCAGGACCTCGATGCCACCGAAGGCCGGATCAACGACTTAGCCAAACCTGAAGTCCCATCGGAAGTATCGGAGCTCTACCTGCTGAGCGCTGCCCATTCCGACGTGAACGCGAAAGTCAAGCGCGGGCACCTGGACATCAAACGGCGCATGGAAACCCGGGCCAACTTCGACCACTGGAAGGCCGTGGTCAAGGACGTGTTCCCCGTGCCCGTCAAGGTCTTGCAGATGGAGGTCTTCCCCATGCTGGGCGTGGTCATCCCCGACTTCCGCCGCGAGGAATACACCTTCGAACAGTTCATGGACGAGCTCGTGGTGCCCCACCCCGAGATCAAAGTGGTCAACGTCATCAAGCAGCGCCGCTTCTATTCCTTCAACCATTGCAGCGCCGAAGTCTCCAACGTCTATGTCAACGGCGCCTTCATCAAGTCGATCTCCATCGAGTCCACCGACCTTGAGGCCCTGCTCGAGACCCGCAAGCAGCTCGACCTTAGCGCGCGTGAAAACGTCAGCTACACCACCGTGCTCAAGCGCCTGGTCGGCATGGAGCTCATGCCTGGCTTCAAGTACTGAAAAAACCAAACCGTTTTTCTACGAGCGCCGACCAAAAGTTCTTGGGAGGCGCTTTTTCTTTGCGCGCCCTTTCCGTCCGTTGTTTTTGCACATTTTGTTGGTTTGTTCGCTTGTCAAAACATGGAATGAAATTGGCCTCGAATGCACAAGTCATTTCGCCTCATGCCAAGTCGCGCTCGATGGTGGAATATGCAAATCGCCAGCGGTGGGCAAAATTTGGATCGAGAGGGACGCGAAGGACACGGATTTGGCGAACCAATCGGTTTTGCTGGATGCAAAATCAAGGGCAAAATAAGGCAATAAGGTTATTTTGACTCCTCCAATTGATTTTCCACTAAGGTTTTACCCAAAAATAAGGTCTTGTGCCAAGTCGCTTTCAAACGCGATAGGCTGCCGCGAAGGCTCGCCCAAGCCCGAAGGGGTGCCATGATTGTAGAAAGCGGAGCCAAACCAAAAAACGGCCAGATTCCTGCGCCACGACCTTTCCCCTGCGCCTGACTATTTCGCCCCTTCAGGGCTTGGCAAGGGTTGGCGTTCCCGTTCCGATGGGCTTCACCCATCGCTAAGATATTGCGCCCCTTCAGGGCTTTCGCGGCGAAGCCCGTGCCTTCGAAAGGGGCGTAGCCCTGACATCTTCGTAGCATCGCGCCGCCGCCGCACCATCAAAAGGGGCGTAGCCCTGACATCTTATGCCAAGATGCGCTCGAATATTTCACCTTTGATAGCAACTTGGTATGATGCCAAGTCGCTTTCGATGGTGGAATATGCAAATCGCCAGCGGTGGGCAAAATTTGGATCGAGAGGGACGCGGAGGACACGGATTTGGCGAACCAATCGGTTTTGCTGGACAAGCTGATCTTCGTCAAAACTTATACCATTTGCATTTACATTACAGTCCAAAAATGGTTTGCAAAGATATAGGAATATCTGCAAATCGAAGTGATTTCGGCAGCGGTGGTATTTTCAACCAATTCGCACAGGAA
>JFJP01037467.1_pt1 | contig 27704 bp, 18 predicted proteins | sample 431651 | NCBI WGS metagenome assembly JFJP01 (sample SAMN02602958, study PRJNA72255) | Microbial mat metagenome, whole genome shotgun sequencing project. | biome: fresh water; feature: sink hole; material: water; isolation source: purple microbial (photo- and chemosynthetic) mats found in... | reverse complement strand
TTGCGCTGTATTTTTTTCCCCTCAAAATTACTTTATCATTTTCCGATTTCATAATTACAAACTCATAATCACCTTGTAAACCATATCCATCGGGCTCTATGGGGTTTGAAAAGCGATGCAAAATATTATTGAAAGTATTAAAAGTAAGTACAGGACCATTATCTCCTATTATTTCATATAAACAAGAGTCCTGTTCGAAGTCACTGTTTTTAGTCAATTCACTTTTCGAGGCAATAATAGCACTTCCGGATTTATTGAACTTCACAAGCAAGTTATAACCTGCACTTTCAGAGTTGGCAAAATACTCCATAACCCAACCGTTTCCAGCACTGGTTAGTAGTTCGGAATTATCTTGAATAGCTTTATTCATCCTTTCGGCAGGCGATGAACCGAAAATATCAAGCTCCTCGTTTCTACAACCCGAAAAAAGAATTATGCTCACTAAAATGTATATTGAAAATATATTTTTCATTGCTCTACTATTGTAAAATTGAATTAATATTATTCTGTCTTTTGACAATTTCTGTACGTAAGGCAAAAATATCGATATTCCATGAGTCTTTCAGCCATTTGGATGCAATAGCTAACTTCTGTTTGATTATTTCATCACCTTTAATATTATCATCAGGAAGTATTTTGCCATAAGAATCTACACCTGGTTTACTAGCCATCTCTAATATACTGTCCCATTGAGCATCCGTTTTCACCAAGTAATTGGCAATAATCTCAACAAAATCTTCACGATTTTGACTGCCGGCATAAGGAGAAACAAAACCAAGTGTAGCTGCCTCTGAGTCTGTTCTTTCCTGCCAACCAAGCGGATTGTATTTTCCCTGTGAAATAAGACCAAACTCAATTGGGTAATTACGCTTTTGATGTAAAATGTGGGCGAACTCGTGATGCATAGTTTTAAAATAATACTCATTCATCATTTCAATATCGGTTGGATTTAATTCGTTACATCTGTATAAAGTAACTTTCAATCCGCCTTCGGCAGTTCCTAAAAGAATGGTTCCAGAAATAGGATTATAAGCAGGAGAACCAATTAGATGAATAATTCGCGGTCCATTTTCCTTCAAAAATTCATCATTCACTATGTTGCTATAAACATCAAACCATAAATACTTCACTAATTTTGCCATCTGTTTGGCTTTTTCAATTGATGTTGGCACTAAGTTATAATCCTGATTAGAGCCAACATCCTGCAAACGGTATCGAAAATCCAAATTATAAGGAATAAGATAAGATTCTTTTAGCCACGAATCGAAGGCAAAACTTGCCGATTTTAGATCTGTTTTTTCAGTTATATCAAAAATACTGGGACCAAATTCATCTTCCTTAGCACATGAGGTGAAGCCAGCAGTTAGTACACTTATTAAAACAATTTGAAATAATATTCTTCTCATTTTTTTTGTCTGAATTAAATAAAAAAACATCATTGTAGCAATCTGAATTGACTTTCAGAAACCATGGTTCTTATACCTGGATTTGGATTAATACCAGCACTAATTACTTCTTGTGGCAGTTGTATAGCCCTACGCTGATCATTATAAATTAATTTTTCAGTAGTCGATTGTGCAATTGGGTGCTCAATTTCAATACCATAACGTTTGATATCGAACCAACGGTATCCGTCGAACATAGTTTCGATACGCCTGAAATGCAAAATACAATGTATGAGCGGGCGTTGATTTGCAGTTACTATAAAGTTCGGGCTCATTTTTTCGTTATTCAGTGTTTTAACAAAAAGTGAATTGCCCGTTACATAGAAGTTTCGAATAACTGATTCAATGAGTGGATTTGGAGCCAAATGCGAGTTATTCCAAAGTTGTAAATCTTTGACAGCCTCTGGAATTCTATTCAGAAACACCAATGCTTCAGCGCGACACAGCAATGTTTCTTCAATTGTGAACTCTGCGCGAACCACATGCGCATATCCAATTCCGGCAACCTTATCGGTATATTCAAACATTTCATAAGATTTTGGAAAGAATACGCCATAATCCTGCTGACCGCTAATGTAGAGTTTTCCTGTAAAACAGGGTAAGCTTCCATTCCAAGTTGGTCCCGAGCCATAAGTTGATCCAAGCATGGCAGCACCGTTGTGACCGTAACGTGAACCAAAAATCCGATTAAAGACCGAGCTCGTAGGCAATATCAGTAGATTACAGGCAGATTCTGTGTTGATATAGTCATAGGCTATTGCTAGAATATTATCATAACTCTTTGTCCAATTTCGCATCAAAGCAGATGGGTTTGAGGAAAGAACTTCAGTAGCGTATTCTACCACTTTCTGATAATTTCGCTTGTATAAGTAGAATCGTGCAGCAAAAGCTGATGCTGCTTTGCGATTGAAATGATATTTGGGGACTTTATAATTCCTGTCTGAAATAAGGCGAATTCCCTCTTCAAGGTCTTTTTCGATTTTCGCATAAACCATTTGAACTGATTCACGAGTAGAACTTCCTTTCACTGTAGTTTCTGGCAAAGTAGCATAAGGAATTCCAAGATCGGCTGCACTTAATATTTCATCTTTATATGCCTGAGAAAACATATTCACCAAAATAAAATGTCCATAAGCACGACAAAGTAAGGCTTCACCTTTTTGGGCAGATAAATCAAGGTCTGGATTTGACTTTTTGAGCTCCTCAATAGCAACCAAAGCATGATTGGCAGCAGCTATAGCAGCATAACAACTTTCCCAAACAAAAGAAGGACTGTCCTCCTGAGTTGATGAAGTTACTGCGTTCCATGCGTAAATCTCTTCATGCATTCGGTCGAAACTCGACAAATTAACAGGTAGAAGGGCATTGTTATCCACAAAATTATCAGAACTCAATTCCGCCAATACGGAGTAATTTGCGCCTGGATATGCAGAAATAAGAAGTTGCGTTATTTTTTTTTCAGAATCTAACTGCGCACGATTATCAGGTAAAGTATCTAAAAAACTATCGCAAGCCGCAAAAAAGCTGGTTAAAGTCAATAAACAAATTATTGGTAGTTTACTGAATAAACGCCCAAACAAAACAGGGGAATGCTTGAGTAAACCATCAAAAAAATGTTTGATAGCCATGATTTGTATATTTTTATCTTTAATCATAAATTCAACTTTAAATAATCAATTGTAAAATTAAAATTCCTACTTTGGGGTTAATTGCTTTATTAAAATGTTGGGTGTATTAAATTCCCAATCGTAATGTAAAAGTGAACTGACGCGGAACAGGCGTAGAAACACCACCGCTATTAAAAAACTCAGGATCCTGACCATTCAATTTTTTATCAGAATACAATAACAATAGATTTGTGGCTTGTACTTTCAACTGAATGTTATTTACGTTCAATGATTTAATCCAACTTTTTGGAATATCATAAGCAAGTGAAACCTCCTTAAGACGAACAAAACCACCATCGGCAACCCTTTCGGTGGAGTAATTATAGGCATTGTATGCATAACTTAAATTTGCATAACTGTTATATTGTCTTGTACTTGCAACTACAGGAATAGTTGTTAAGGCTTCATCGCCCGGAAGCACCCATCGGTTTTTAAACTCCTTTGGCATTGAACTCAAGTCGGAGTAACGCGCTGCAAAAACAGGATCGAGACGAACTTTATTTCCAAAAGAATAAGTAACAAAAGCATTTAGCTTTAGTCCTTTCCATGTGAGTGTATTGCCGAAACTTCCGGTTATTGTTGGGTCAGTAGGTCCTTCATATTTCAAAAAATCTAATTTTTCAAATTCCTGAAAATTGATGTCTGTTGAAGTTTCCACACCTTCTTGATTCATAAAAACCGGTAATCCTTCATCGTTCAATTTTACAAAAGGAATGGAAAAAAGTGAACGCACAGGATAACCTTTCAGTGCATAACCTGAACCTGAAACCAACTGAATAACATTAGACCGCGAATCAAGATTTGTAATTTTATTTACAGCGTTTGAAAAAATAAAGTCTGTGTTCCAGCTGAAATCTTTGGTTTTGATATTTTTTGTTGAAAGTGTAAATTCCACTCCATGCGATTCCATTGATGCTACATTGGCATATTTTAAAATTTGTCCTCCTACACCTTGAGTATAAATTAATCCAATAAGGTCAAAATTCTGTCGCGTGTAAAAATCTGCTTCAAGGTTAATTTTATTGGCAAGAAACCCAAGTGAAGTACCAATATTAAATTCATGTTTTTTCTCATAAGTCAATTCACTATTTTCAAGATTTTCAATAAAAATTCCTGATTCCGAAACACTTGAAGTTGGTCGCCATGGAGTGTAGCTCTTGTAAACCACATTTGAATTGGTAACAAAAGCAGGTCCACGGTCGGCTGTTAATGAATAAGAAGATTTAAGCGATGCATATGATAAAATTGGATCGAAAATACCTTTAAACCATTCTTCTTCATGTGCGAGCCAAGCACTGGCAACATTCCATGTAGGGAGCCAACGTGCAGACCGAGACTTTCCTAATTTATTTGAACCCTCGTAACGAGCAGTTCCATTAAATGTATATTTGCCTTTGTACGAATAAGTTGCTGAGCTAAAGAAAGCAACATTACGAGAAAAAGTGGAAGTACTGGTATAATAATTCGCATTCTCTTCTTTACCCTGCTTAAATACATTGGGATCGTAAAACGGAATTCCACCGTTTTCATACTGATAACCCCAACCCCTGAACCAAGTTCTTCCTCTGTCTGCCGATCCGGTTTCCATTCCACCAAACAAATTCATTATGTGAGTACCATTTATAGAAGTATTGTAAGTAATTGTACTTCTAAAATCCACACCAAGAAGGGAATAAGCTGTACGATTATAAATACCCCCTTCAGGAAGAATAGATACGGGTAATGCATTGGGATTAGAAGGGTCAGTATATAAAAGTGGATTCCTTTCGGCAATTGTAGCATCTTCAGGATAAACACCGGCTCTGTAAGCTTCTGCTTGATTGGAATGATCTTTAATATTGTGTTCCTGTGAAGATGATTGATATTTAATTGAACCCAACACATTTGCTTCCAATCCTTTTAAAATTTTCCAGCTTAACTCTGTTTGAAATTTCAAATCGGTTAAACTTAAATCGATATAATTATTTTCTAATTCATGAAAAATATTAAACGGTGCATAATTCCGGGTGTAATATTCGTTGGGGTCGAGTGTACGAGAGGAATTCAAGGCATAACTATAAGGGTTAATGTCGAAATCGCGTTTTACTTCTCCACTTACTACATCCACATCCTGACTTAAAGTGCCCGGGGCTTTTTGTTTACGGTAGGATCCGCTGGAGAGCATATTCAATGTCAGGTTCTTATTGATTTCGTAAGAACCATTCACATTGGCTGTATATCGTTGCACTGAACTTGACTTGGTCCAACCCGGGTCATCAAAAACTGATAAGGAGACATAAAATTTAGCTTTATCAGTCCCTGAGGAAATACTTAATGCATGATTTTGAGTCAAATTGTTGTTGAAAAGCAAATTGAACCAATCGGTATTTCTAAGTTCTGCTTGTTGCAAATATGCATTTCGTGCTGCCGGTGAATTTATCAATCCATAACCTCCCTTTTCATAGTTGTTAATTAGTTGGTACATTTTTCCATACACACCACTGTTTGAAGCACCTGTTATTGATGCGAATTCAAGCCATCCTTTTCGTTCCATTTCCTGATAAATTCCCATTTGCTGTTGAGAATTTGAAATATTAAAATCAGAATAAACCGGAATCATTCGTGAAGTAAATTCTCCGGTGTAACTGAGCCTACTCACACCTGATTTTCCTTTTTTGGTTGTAATTACTACTACACCGGCCATGGCTCGTGCGCCGTAAATAGATGTTGCTGACCCATCTTTCAAAATTTGGAAACTTTCAATGTCATCAGCATTAATACCTGCAATGGCAGATGAAATAAGGGTCTCGGCATTTCCTGACGACAAATCATCACTCGATAAATCAATGGCATCTTCCACCACAACACCATCAACTACCCAAAGTGGCTTTGAATTACCGTAAATAGAAGTGGCTCCGCGCACCCTAATTTTTGGTGCTGTTCCAAATGTGCCCGATACATTTTGAACTGAAACCCCGGCAGAACGCCCTTCGAGTGCACGACTTACATCGGTTATCCCATCCAATTTTGTTTTTGACGCATCAAGTTTATCAGTTGCCCCGGTAAATAGCCTTTTATCCATTTTCATCATACCTGTAACTACCACTTCTTCCAATTGCTTGGTATCCGACTCCAATACAATTTTCATAGAGGTTTTTATTTCAACCTCTTGCTTTTTCATGCCAATATACGACACAATTAGCATTTTAAATTGCTCAGGTACTGCGAGTCGGAACTTTCCATTCACATCAGTTACAGTTCCAATCTGATTATTTCCTTTGATTTGAATTGTTGCGCCAATAATTGATGTATTTTCTTCATCTACAACTGTTCCAGAAATATTTACGGCTTGAGAAAATATCAATCCAACATAAAAAAACAATAAAGAAAGTGTGAGTGTTATTTTGTTCATGTAAAATATTTTTGTGGTTTTGAAAGAAATATTTCTCAGTCTCGAAAACCTATTCAATAGTTTTTCTTGATAGTTATTAATGATGTAATGCCTTGTAAACTCATTTTTACTTTCAAAATAATTAAAAAAATGAACGATTTTATGTTCAAATAATGAAAACAAAAATACATAAATAATTCAATAAAAAGACTGAACAAACTTTTACAAACAAACATTATTATCATTCTTAAAAAAAGCAACAAATACAACAATAATAAACTTGCTTCCAAAAAGATTTTCAAAATACAAAACAGCCGTCATAATGTTAATTTATGTACAGTATCCTCACTCAATCATTTTTTTTTATACATTTGCTTTTCTTTTTAGAATAACTTCCAACTATTGAACTTATTAATATATGACATGGTGAATTTTGTTCATTCATATTTTGATAAATCAACGTTAGGTAGAATCATTCTGTCCTATTATATTATATATTTTTTATTATTAAAACCAGTATTCAATTAAGAATTCACCTTTTAAAAATTTAATTCGTGAGTTTATTATAAACATCAAAACAATTATTAGATGAAAAATTTTAAAAAGTGGACTCTATTTTTTTGTGTCGGACTTATTTTTGCTTTTACATCATGCGAAAAGAACGAAGTAACAAAAATATCATTGTCAAAGTCTTCTTTGTCCTTTAAAGTAGGGCAAACTGATTCTATACAGACTGTCATTTCAATTTCAGGTGACATCGATGCTTTTCCGGTAAGTTGGGTCATGGATCATCCAGAAATTGTTTCCCTCAAAGAATTGGACACAGAATTAAATTCCACAGGGAATAAAAATGACTTATCAAAAAAAGTAGTTTTAACAGCCTTGAAAGCCGGAACAACTAAACTTACGATAAAGGTAGGCGAAAAATCAATGTCGTGCGATATTACAGTTACCCAAACATCCTACGCTTTTAATCAGGTAATTACTTCGAACTGGGGTGACTTTTATGATATAGGAACCAATAATTTCGATATGCTTCTATTAGAGAACACTTTAAACCTGAATACCGAAGGGAAGATTGAAGGTTCGGGAAATTATTTATACCTTGAATTTAATGTACCTGTTACCCAAAACGGAATTCATGAAGGAAATTATTTACTATCAACTACAGGTGCAGTAAACACATTTTTCGCTGGTGAAGAAGTTGAGTCTGATGGTAAAACATATATTTTAGGGAGTCGGGTTGTCTCAAAATCTGGTACAAAATCTACTACAAAATTAGTAACCGATGGGAGTTTTTCAATCACTGCAACAGGAGGCGGATATATAGTTGAGGGTGAAATGGTTACTGAAGATAAGGATGTGTTTCGATTTAAATACCAGGGAGTTTTAGTAGTTAAAGATGAAAGAGAGGTGCCGGTTGAATTAAAACCAAAATTCACACAAGGAAGGTTATATTATTTAGGTGACGCATACAATTCGAAAAAAGCAAACAACTTTATCGTATATCTTGCTTCCGAATCTGTTAATTTCGAAAGCACAAACATAGTTGGAGAATTATTAATGCTTGAAGTAAATACAGCATTAACTGTTACCGATACAATTACATCCGGAACTTACAATATGATGGCTAAATTAAATCTCGAAAGCATTATTCCCTTCTCATTAATACTCGGATATACGAATGAGAAAGGGGATGAATATGGCTCTTGGTACTATGGAGAGACAGATAAAAAACTAAGAACAGGAAGTATAAATGTAAGTAAATCAGGCAATGTTTATACGATTATTTATGAATTATACGACAGGTTTGGTTCAAAAATATGGGGCACATACAAAGGTCAGTTAAAATATTTCAATGTGACAGCACCAAGTTCGGTTCCCGGATTAAGAGCGAATCGTTCCAATCTTACAAAGGTATTTCCTGCAAAGCAAACAAAAATGAAAAGAATAAAATTTACGGAATTTAAATAAATTTCCATTTGCAAAATATTAAATATTAAAAGCTGTCTGCAAGGGCGGCTTTTTTCATTGAATGATTTCTGCATTCTCTTTATCGTAGAATAATTCTATTGTTTTATTAAATCAAATACAAAAATTGTGAGTAGGTAGTTAAAGAAAAATTTTGATTCTGCTGCAATCGGGAATTTTCAACATTCCTTTTATGAATTTTCATTCAGCAAGATTCTTGAGATTAATTAAAACGTTACATCGGCAACTGTTAGGGCAGTAACAAAGATAAGGGCTACGGCATTTATAAAGAGAATAAACACATGTCTTGTAAAAATCATACTTAGACCATAATACTGCTGAGTAAAAACAATATTGTTTAAAAAATTCCCAAAATGACATTCGAGTTTCGAAGGATATTATTCAATTTTTCAACAATAAAAAAATTGAATAAGCAAAATTTATGTAATTATTAAATTAGTATTTGGATATTTGCATAGATAATTGATTTATGTTTTTACAACTACAACTCAAAAATAAATTGCTACACTTAGTTTCAAACAATCAGTGGTTTGCCTTCGGAATCACTTACGGTTGTTTATGGTGCTGATATTGATTACCAATCACAACAAGGAAGATTTATGACCTGGAGAAATATTGATTGAGGATGAGGATTATCCGCTTTATATTTATCTAATTTGACAATGAAAGAGTACTCATTAATTCATAATGACATATTTACTCGTACAACCACACTTCTTTGCCGATAAACTTATTTTTGGCAACTTCTGATAGGATAAAGTGCGCTACATTGGCTCTGGAAATAGCAGGGCTACCTTTAATTGAAATTGTTTCATTACCTGATTTATAAATTTCGGATAGCTTATTGTCGGTTAAACCGCCAGGTTGAACAATGGTCCATTGTAATTTGCTTTGAGCAATAACTTGTTGGTTGCGAGTATGATCTTGTATCGGAATGCGAAGGATAAGATGAACCAGTAACAAACGGGTAATGGCAGGCATTAAATATTTGCTTTCGCCAGCACCTAAGCTGGATAAGTAAATAAATCGCTTCACTCCACAAGTTTCCATTACGCTAACTATATTCTCAATGCCTTTGCAAAACTCGTTAGCATGCTTTGTAAGTGAATTACCACCCAAAACCGAAATGCATGCATCGGCACCCTTAATAACTTCAGTTAGCTGCACTTTATTGCTTAAATCACTTTCAATTACCATTAGATTTTTGTTTACAATAGTAATAGCATTTGCGTTACGAACATTAAGCGTAAGTTCGTGGCCAGCTTCTAAAGCTTGCTTTATAAGTAATTTTCCGGTACGACCAGTAGCTCCGAAGATAGTTAGTTTCATGGGAATATTATTTTTTATTTTTTAATTAAACAGTTTGTTGAATAAGATTGTTTAAAAATTTAATGTAAAATGTTAGCTATGTTTTTGATTAAATTTAAATAAATATACGAAACAATTGACTAACACCGTTATTACATTTGACTTAAAAAACCCTAATTGCCTTGTATAAATTGTACATAAAACTCTTTATTGCCTTGTATAAACAATATTATTACGTTGTTATTGCCTTGTAAAAATAATATTGTTGTATATTTGCAAAAATAAAAAGCTTAATCCAATAAATATGAGCTACTATACAAGAGATATAGAAACTGAATTACTTCAATGGAAAACTGAAACTGACAGACATCCACTGCTCATAAGAGGAGCAAGGCAAGTTGGCAAGTCTTCAGTGATTCGACACTTCGGTTTGCAGTTCGAAAGTTTCGTTGAACTTAATCTCGAACAAGATGTGCAAGCGCGAAAGGTATTCGAAAATAGTTTGCAGCCAAAACGAATATGTGACGAATTATCTGTACTTTACAACATAGCTATAGAACCAGGCAAAACATTATTATTTATTGATGAAATACAATCTTGCTTGCCTGCTATTTCTTCATTACGTTTTTTTTATGAGCAATATCCCGAACTTCATGTTGTTGCAGCTGGTTCATTACTCGAATTTGCTTTATCAGAGCTCCCTTCTTTTGGTGTTGGTCGGGTTTATTCGCTATTTATGTATCCATTTTCGTTTGGCGAATTTCTGCATGCAGCCGGACATGACATACTACGAAAGTCAATAGCCAGTGCTTCGCCACGTCAGCCACTATCAGAGCCTGTTCATCAAAAAGCATTGGATTTTTATAAACGATTTATTATTTTAGGTGGTATGCCAAAAGTAGTTTCAACATATTTTGATGGAGGCGATCTTTTAAAATGTCAACGGGTGCTGGATAACTTAATAGTGAGCTATGAAGATGACTTTTCGAAATATAAAAAGCGAATATCACCAGCATTGATTCGAACAGTTTTTAAATCGGTAGTTGAACAAAATGGTCATAAATTTGTATTCAGCAAAGCAGTGCCCGATGTAAATCATTTACAAATAAAAGATGCTTTAGAACTTCTTACAATGGCAGGATTGATAATGCCAATTACCCATAGTGCTGCCAATGGCATTCCGCTTGGCGCTGAAATAAATCCAAAAATGCGGAAATATATAGTTTTCGATGCTGGCATTTATCAACGTATAAATGGCTTGCAAATTGCGGATATTTTACTCGGTAACGATTTTAAATCAATAAACAGAGGCGCAATTGCCGAACTCAATGTTGGCTTAGATTTTATAAAATCAGGATTATGCTATCAAAGACATACACTATATTACTGGCACCGCGAAGCCAAAAGCAGCAATGCTGAAGTTGATTATTTGCTGCAAATTGGAGATAAAATTTTGCCTGTAGAAGTTAAAGCAGGCACAAAAGGTAGCATGCAAAGCATGAAATTATTTATGGATACTCGGAAATCGGAGAAAGGTATACGTATTTCACAAGAGAACTTTTCAGCTTTTGAAAATATTGAAATTTATCCGCTTTATGCTGTATCGAATCTGATCACTTATTCGCTGAAGCATTCCAATCTTGTGACTTAATTAAAACCTGCATCCTTTCCCAAGCTAATAAATTTATGTCCACATGGCCAGCTTCTAAAGCTTGCTTCATAAGTAATTTTCTGGAACGACCAGTAGCTCCAAAGATAGTAAGTTTCATGGGAGATAATTATTAGTTTTAACAGTAATTGGGAAAAATGAAAATTGAAAAAATATTCAAAAAAAAGCTGCCCTTTTAAGGCAGCTTTTTAAATAGATATTAATTCTTAATCATGAGACATATACTCTTCGTATGATGTGGTACGATGACCTGCCAATTTATAAGTAGTTGTTGCATCGTCTTCAAAAACAATATTCATAGAAATGCTGTCATTTCCAATAACTTTACCATCAGTTACTTTAATAATGATTCCGTATTTAGGAATTACGTTTTTTGAACCAACTGATTGAAAGGTCTTTGTAGTCATATCAACTTTGGCTTTAAATTTCATCGACCAAAAATGACCATTTGAAGAAGTTGTAGCATAGTCGTCAATCCATATTGAATCCTGTCCAAAAGATGAATTATAAATTTTCAACTCAAAAGGATCAGACGCAGCTTTATCATCAACATAAGCTGTTAAAGTCCAGTCTCCTGCCAGTGGGTAAGCCCAACTGTATTGTTTTTCATACTTTGGCTCACACGAAAAAAGGGCAAGAGCAGCTACCGTAATAATTATTAATTTAAATATTCGCATAATTTTTTCCTCCTTAATTTAATGGTGTTGGACTTGATAATGTTACAGCAAATTTCATAGTTGGTACGTCTTCCATGTTGGTGTTTAAAACCAAAGTTTTAGCTACCGGATCAGCTGTAGAAGTTGTACCGGCAGTCAGAAGACATGGATAACCCCAGGCTAATTTAGATGCAGTCACTATTGATATAGTATTGTCAGTATTAATTTTTATTGTACCTGGTCCTGCATAAGCAGCTCCATAACCAGAACCAATACTATACCATCCGCCTAACAACGATTCAACATAATAATTACCACTACCTACTCCAAACACCAATAATTTGTATGGTCCTCTGTTGAGAAGAGCTCCATTATAGGTTCTTGCAATTTTCGATTGATAATAGCCATTGTAAGGTGCTGAAGCATCATAAACGATTACATTTCGGGTTGCTGTAGCCGGAAATCCATCTGCATTAAGGACCTTATAACTGATTGTATACATACCTCCTTTACTAACATCCAACGATGTGGTTTTAGTAATTTTGCTTGATATATCAGTTGTACCTTCCAAAGCAACAATACCCGGATCAACAAAAGGTGTATTTAATGGCCAAAATATATCAGCTGCACCTTTCAGTTCCATAGTCGCATAAGTGGTAATTCTTGAGACCCCTTTTGAAGCCTCATCTTCGCAAGCGCTTAAAGTTAAAGCAAGTACGAAAATTGAAAATATTATTTTTTTCATATCTATTTATTTTTTTTATGATTATTTACCCCACCAAACTTTTTCTGTCAAAGCAACTTTAGCAGGTGTATTCGCATTCGTTTTATGCTCTACATCAGGGAAGAATAAACGTTTTGGTCTTTGCCCTGGTTGTAAAGTAGTTGTCAAAGATTCCGAAAAGAAATTCGGAAATCCGGTACGATTAAAATCAAAGAACGATTCAATAGCATTTTTGTTCGCAGCCGCTACCCATTTTTGTTCTAAGATTGATTGGACTCCATTATAAGGATAAACTTTCAGATCTGCAGCAGCTACACCTAAACTTGTTTGACTTGCAGCTACAGCAGCATTGAATGTTGCTTCAGCATCAGCATCAGTACCATAACGAGCTTGCGCTTCTGCTTTCAGGAACAAAACTTCTTCCTTTGAAAAGAAATATACAGGTGCCACGTTTCCTACAGTAGGAGTTGCATAATCTTTGATTGTTTTTCCAGATAAATCTTTATTTTGACCAGTAGCAACAGCATTATAATTGGCACCGGTAACAGACGCTGTAAATATTTTCGATTTTCTTGGATCGGCATTGTTAACTAAATAATCCATTAAAGTCTTATTAGCATTAATATTACCTGTTAAACGATCCACAAAAGTATTGTAAAATGGATTACTGCCCGTTTCTTCAGCTTTAAATGCAGTAAATTTTGCATCCGTAGTCAAAAAATTATTTTCGTTAAGCAAAGCAACAATTTGTGTTTTATATTTATTAGCATTAATATTTACATAACGCAAATACATCTTCAATTTAAGCGTATTAGCAAATTGAATCCATTTGGTAATATCACCTCCGAAAATAAAATCCTCGGTGCCTGGAGTTTTAACTGAACTTGAAGTGAAATCTTTTGATATTGCACCATTTATCCGAACAAGCAAGCTATCATAAACTACTGAACCATTGTCGTATTTTGGTTGAAGATTAGCAGATCCCTTTAATGCTTCGGTAAAAGGAACTTTGTCATACAAATCAGCCAGAACCTGAAATGTATAAGCCTGCATCAATGTTGCAATTGAATAATACTTCCAGTTTTGTTCAGGAGCTGTAATTTTACGAACATATTCATAATCGTTCAATGCACCTGCATACAAAAGTGTAAACTGGCGATTTAAATCATCTTCTGATAAATTATAAGTTTCCCATTCAGCCCATTGAGAGCCTGCAGGAGCCTGTGCATAATGTTGAGACCAAAATCCACCCAAAGCAAGGTAGTAACCTCCCAAAACATAAGCTGAACCGGATATTCCGCTTGGCAATGCCAATGCAGGCGTTACATCTGCCGGATTGTTCGGATCTACGTTCACATCAAAAAAGCTTTCGCTGCAACTACCTAGAAGCAGCACACTGGCGAGCAGAGTAGCTAAATAATATTTTATTCGTTTCATATATTATTATTTTTATTATTTCAATTAAAAACCTAATTTTACGTTAAATCCTAATGATTTGGTTGAAGGTGTTGCACCATAATCACCGAAATCGGCACCTATATCATTACCAAAGGTCGTTTGCTCAGGATCTGTGTACAAGTTTGAGTTAGGAGTCCACAAGAACAGGTTGTTACCAACTAATGCAATATCTACATTATTAATAAATGTGCCTGCCAGCAATGATTTAGGCAATGAATAAGATAAACTTAACTCTCTAAGTTTAAAGAATGTTTTATCAAGTAAAACATAAGCATCACCACCTGTTTTATAAGTCTGGTTATAATACTGGTTCATTGTATTGCTGAATCCTGCTATTGCAACAGTATTCTCAATGTATGTAGTTTTACCATCGGTGCCAACTACTTCCTGTACTGAGTTTGGAATAATGAAAGGTTGACGATCATTGTATGTAGTAGGTTGAGCATTCCCTGTAAAATAAAGTATTTCAGCAGTACGTGAATACATTTTACCTCCGTTACGATAATCGATAGATGCATGTAATCTGAAATTCTTGTAATTTAATGCTGTTCCTCCACCAATGCGGAAATTATTCTGCGAACTACCAATAATTTCTTTTGTATCTTTAAATAAAGGTAAACCTGAAGCGTTTACAATAATGCGACCAGTAGGGTCTGTTTTTGTAACCACTCCTTCGTATAATCCTAATTCCTGACCTGGACGAGCAACAAATCCGATAGAACTTGTACCTCCTAAACTAATCTGATCCAAACCTTCTTTCAATTCAACCAAAAGGTTTTTGTTTTTCGAGAAGTTAAGATTTATCTCCCATGTAAAATCTTTAGTTTGCACAGGAGTAGCATTCAACGAAATTTCAATCCCTTTATTTGTAATCTTACCTAAATTCTGAGTTTGCACTGTATAACCAGAGGTTGGAGGTATTGCTGCCTGCCATATAAGGTCTGTGATAGTTTTATTATAGAGTGCCACATCTAATCCCAATCTGTTGTTCAAAAATTTCAAGTCCAAACCAATTTCCATATCTGTAGAAATCTCAGGTTGCAATTTATCATTGCCAATTGCATTCGAAACTGTAAACCCGTTAATTGTGCTTGATCCATTAGCCAAAGGATAATCTAAAGAACGATAGCCATCGGTATGGGCTGTTTGAACCATTACAGGATAAATTGAATAAGCAGGAGCATCCTTACCCGTTTGGGCAAGACCTGCTCTTATTTTACCAAATGAAAGGATTTCTTTATTATCCAATAATTCACTGAAGACGAAACTTCCACTAACACTTGGATAGAAGAACGAACGATTCTCTGCAGGTAAAGTTGAAGACCAGTCATTACGTGCTGATACATTTAAAAATAACATATCGTTGTAACCAAAATCAACACTACCATACAAACCCACTAATCTGCGAAGTGAAATATCTCCAAAAACAGCAGGAGTAGACGAACTGTTTGCCAAATTGTAGAATTTTGGAATATCTAAACCTATCACATCTGTACCCTGCGAACGACTATCACGTTGGTTAAAGTTATGTCCAACAACAGCATTGAAGGTAATATTGTCCGTAATATTTGTATTGGCAGTTAAAAAGAAATCTGTATTCAGTTCTGAACTGAAATACGAAAATTCTCCTACACGACCTTTTTCGTCATTATAATCGTATCTTGCACTGTTGAAGATAGATCTATAGGTTTTCAATGAGCTGCTGGAAACATCACTACCAAGTTTAAAAGTAGCATTCAACCATGGTAATAGTTTTGCATCCAAACTTACATTTCCAAATATACGATTATCCTGAAATTTATTACCATGTTCATTCAGAATAAAGTAAGGATTCTGAGCATAAGCAGTGAAATAATTATCTTCGTTGTTAAATTTATTCATATAATCCATTTGGTCAACGAGACTGATATCTCTTGCATTTTGCCAAAGACCATCCAAAGCTGTCTGTTCCTGACCTGTTTCAGCAAATTTAGAATCCTTGCGAACATAATTTAAAGAAGCTGCTGCTGTAAATATCTTTAAAAACTTGGTTGAACCACGCAGCGAAATATTATTTCGTTCAAATGAATCGGCATTTGTTGGCATTATACCATCCTGCGTAATATTTCCAAATGAGAGGTAATAACTTTTATTTTCATCTCCGTTGGAAATTGAAATTGTGTTATTATAGGATTTACCTGTATCGAAGAAATCAGAAGTATTAGTTGGCAATGCACTGTAAGGTTTAATTTGTTGTTGATTGTCAACTACAAAACCCCATTTCCGAATTTTCCCATCGAATCTGGGACCCCAGCTACCATTTTCCTGCAAGTCACCTGTTGGTTCAGTTGTACGGTTGTACCATCCCTGACCATATTCGTTTTGCATATAAGGCAAACGCAATGGTGAATCAAATGTTGAAGTAGACGAAATTTCTACTTTAGCTTTATTGTTTGCTCTTGAGCCATTTTTGGTAGTTATAACAATTACACCTGAAGAAGCACGTGAACCATAGAGTGCAGTTGCTGAACCTCCTTTTAATATTGTCATCGATTCAATATCATCCGGGTTTATGTCATTGGCACGGTTACCAAAGTCAGTACCACCATTTATTGAAGTTGAACCAATTTGTGAATTGTTCATTGGGACTCCATCAATAACATAAAGTGGCTGATTGTTGCCGCTCAACGAAGAAAAACCACGCATTATAATACGTGTTGAAGCACCCGGAGAACCTGAAGCAGATGAGATTTCAACTCCGGCAACTTTCCCCTGAAGGGCATTTAAAGCGCTGCGGTTACCGGTATTGGTAAGTTCTTCTGCAGTAACTGACGTAGCAGAATATCCTAACGCCTTTTGTGATCGCTTAATACCAATTGCAGTAACAACTACCTCATCAATTAATCTTGCATCCGTCTCTAATTTGACAATCATATTATTCCTTGCTTCCACCTCTGTAGTTTTCATACCAATGTACGATATCCATAAAGTAGTAGAACCAGCTGGTACGCTAATAGTAAACTCTCCACTTGTTCCGGTAATTGTACCGGTGGTGGTTCCTTTTACCATTACAGACGCACCAATAATTGGCAGCCCATCTTCGGCCGATAGCACCTTACCGCTAACGGATTTTGATTGAGCATGAACCAAACCTACGCCTATCAATAAAAGACAGGCCAATAAGAACGTTAGTTTTCTCATAAATTTACATTTTGTTTATTAATCATTAATTTTGCGATATTTTGAATTCTTTTTAATGAAACACGAGTGCAAATATAAAGTAATAGATTTTAAAAAACAAGCGTTTTTGATGATAAAAAGTAAAATTATGCAGAATAATTCTTCCATATCTACACAATTTATAGTGCTTCTGCTTCTTTCAGTTATATGTCAATCTTTATTGACAATAACATGCGTTTATTCTATATAATAGATAATGAGCGTTTTATAAGCAAAAATTAGAGAGGTTTAAATTAAAAAAAGCAAATTGAAAGTTTTCCTTTCCTTTTTCAAACAAATTGAATGTTTTTTTTATTCGAGAATAATTTAACATTTAAATTCTTATGAATTACCTCAAAAGTACAAAAATATGGGAATAAATGAAATAAAATGTTCTTACTTCAGCAATATTTAGGAGTTTTTCTTCTTTTATTTCCAGTTTATTCAAAAAAAAAGTGATATAAAAACATAAAACTTTTTTTTAGTTTTATGTTTGTTTCTTGAATGTTAATAAAATTTGGAAATTAATAGTTAGAAAATATATCGTGAATAATGCCGAATAAGACCCATAACCCATGAAGGGGGAATATATGGTGGAGTGCCTCAATCAATTTTAATTCGTTATGTAATCAATTTTATTTTGAATATTTTATCGGATATCACTCCTTTGTATATTAAATTAGCTGTTCTATACACATTGAGTAGTGTTGAGTTAGTATATATTACTTTGAAAAAATACTGAACTCATCATTCTGACTTTTAAATAAGACATCGAAACAGGAACATAAAGATAGAATTGCAAATGAGTAAACTTTTGTCAAAGGTATTCAGGTGTAAATTTTAATGACCAGATTTGAATGGCCTTTATACCTTTTTTTGATTAAAAAGGGCACTCATATTTAATTACTGTTTTTTGTTCCGAAAAACTTTTTTATCTTTGAACTGTTTATATATTTTTGTTCTGGAAATTTATTTCCAATTTTATTCGCAAAAAATAATAATAATAAAACAAATAATAAATTAATAACTTACACAAATGAGAAAAACTACTTTTTTTAAAATAATGCTACTGGCTGTGATACTGTTGGTGGGGAGTATGGGTGTAAAAGCTCAAACAACAATAAATTTTGACACAGAGGCAAATTGGGTTCAGTCCGGATCAACATCATTTGGCTCATATGCACCACATGGTTATTCGGAATCAGGAGTTACAATTCAGGGGACAAATGTGCTTAGAAATGCTACTACTGCACAAGATGGATTTGCTGGTGCCAAAGGTACTTATTCAATGAGAGTTGGCAATACTGCTGTTTCTCAAGTATTAATTACTATTGCCTCGGGTGGATTAGCTAATTTTTCATTAGGAGTACGAAGATGGGATGGTTCACCTATACCTGATTATACTGTTAAGTATTCAACTAATGGTGGAGGATTATGGACAAGTTTAACCAACATTAATGGAACATTGTTGACAACTAGTGATTTTTTCACTTATAATAGTGGAGCAATAAATAATACTTCCAGCAATATTCAAATTGAAATAAAAAATTCTGGTACAACTGAACGTATCATGATAGATGATTTTACATGGACTGGTTTTACATCTTCCTGCACCACTTCATCCCTTGCTTTTGCAAGTTCTCCTGTAGAGAAATTAGTTACAGATGTAAACTTTACCATTACTCCTACTACAAACAGTACGGGTGCTATTACATATTCCAGTTCAGTACAAACTGTTGCAACAGTTAATCCGAATACCGGAGAGGTAGATATTCTAGGTGCTGGTTCAACTGAAATTACTGCAAGCCAGGTAGCTGATGCAACTTATTGTGCAAAAACTGCAAAATATACAATCAATGTAGCAGCAGCAGCTCCTACCATTACTGTCACCGAAGTGACAATTCCTGCATTTTCGGCAGTGGTTGGAGAGACAGATACTGAAACCATAAATATCAGTGGTGCAAATTTAACTACTAATATTGTTTTGACAATTGATGGTGCTAATGCAGATTTGTTTTCGGTTAATTCACCTTTACCTTCTACAGGCGGAGTTGCTACTATTATTTATACTCCAATAACACCCGGAACACATACTGCAACATTAAGACTGAATAGTACAGGTGCGGCTGAAGAAACCAGAACGTTGACTGGTACCAGCACAATACCCGTAGTAAGCGGGGCAGTCATTATTTCGGAAGTATATGGTGGTGGAGGCAACACCGGTGCGACATTAAAAAATGACTTTATTGAATTGTATAACAATTCGGCAGAAACCGTACAAATTGGTGGTTGGAGTGTTCAGTATTATAGTGCAACTGGCACAGGACCTTCAACAAGTGTGTTTGAAATACCTGAAGGAAAATATATTCCATCGGGCGCTCATTTCTTAATTTTGGCTGCTGCTGGTGCTGGTGGAACAGTAGATTTATATGGTGCAGATGCAACAAGCTCATTAACCTTAGGAGGCACAGCAGGAAAAGTTATTCTTTATAACACAAATGCTGCTCAAACAATTTCTGATCTTGCTTCAATCACAGGAAATCCATATTTCGTAGATTATGTGCCTTATGGAACGACAGCTGTTCCTGTTTGGGGTACTGCTATGAGTAGTAATACTTCGAATACCACCTCTGCTACACGAAACACAGTGGCACCTGCTACTATTGTAGGTCAGAGAATAAGTGCCGCAGTAAATTATATGTATACCGGCAATATTAACAATGATTTTTCAGTACTTGAACCAACGCCGACTTCCACAGGCTTAAGTACAGGTTTAAGTTTAGCAAATCAGAATGTTGGTGTTTATACTGTGAATGGAAACGTAGTGTTTAATGCCACAGCCAAACAAACGATTGAGATTTTCAACTCGGTAGGTCAGCGCCTTGTAAGAAAAACGGCAATGGAGGGTTTAAATTCAATACCTTTAAATCAAAAAGGTGTAATACTAGTTAAGGTGGGCAATCAGGTTTCGAAAGTGATTTTGTAAGAAACTATCAATAAAATAAATAAAAGAGGCTATCCTTAACTGGATAGCCTCTTTTGTTTAGTTTTCAATAACAAATAATGTTGTTAATCTTCTTTTACCTGAGGTGTGATAAGTTTATAACCTTTGCCGTGAATATTAATAATAGCCACATTCTGGTCGTCTTTCAATAATTTACGTAACTTGGTAATATAAACATCCATGCTGCGTGCATTGAAATAATTATCGTCAACCCAAATGGTTTTCAAAGCAAAGTTGCGTTCAAGAATACTGTTGGCATTAGCTGCAAGCAGGTTAAGCAATTCCGATTCTTTTGTAGTCAACTTTTTAGCCTGTCCTTCGAATGTGAGCAATTGTTTTTGCGAATCAAAAGTAAATCCTCCAATGCGATATACAACCACATCTTTGGCTTTTTTACCCTTTACGCGACGCAAAATCGATTCGATACGATAAAGCAGTTCTTCCATGCTAAAAGGTTTCGACAAATAATCGTCGGCACCTAATTTGAAGCCTTGCAGGATATCTTCTTTCATTGATTTGGCGGTAAGGAAAACAATAGGCACCTCAGAGTTTAATGCGCGGATATCGGCTGCCAAAGCAAAACCATCTTTTTTAGGCATCATTACATCTAAAATGCACATGTCAAACTTATTTTTGTTGAAGGCTTTTAAACCAGCCTCTCCATCAGGTTGTAAATCTGCATCATAACCTTTGGTTTGCAGATATTCTCTCAATAACATGCCAAGATTTTCATCATCTTCGCATAATAAAATTTTTACTTTTTCGTCTGTCATAATTCGTAATTTTTAAGTGTTGGTATTGTTATAATAAATTTTGTACCGATATTCGGTTCGCTTTCAACTTTAATAGTCCCCCTGTGCTCGGTTACGATTTTTTTTACGTAAGCCAGCCCAAGTCCAAATCCTTTAACATTGTGGAGATTTCCGGTAGAAACCCTGTAAAACTTTTCAAATATTCGCTTCAGGTCTTCTTTATGAATCCCTATGCCATTGTCTTCGATGCTGATAAGAAGTTTGTCTTTTTCATTTCTTGTTTCAACTGTCAATAACAATGGTTTGTCGGAATATTTGAGCGCATTGTCCATAAGATTAAATACTACATTTGTAAAATGTACTTCATCGATTAATGCCAGATCATCGACGGCTGCGAGTTTTGAAATTATTTTTCCTCCTTTGTTTGTTACTTTTAATGAGAAATTACTGATAATATCTTTAATCAGAGAATTAATTTTTATTTCATTTAACTTTAATATCGATTTGTCTCGTTCGAAAACCGACATTTGTAAAACCTTTTCGACCATAAAGCTCAAGCGCTTCGTCTCATCATGTATCACACTCGATATGTGTTTGAGTGTTTGAGGAGTTTTTCCTACTACGGGGTCCTGCAGCATTTGCGAAGCAAGTGAAATGCTCGATATAGGTGTTTTAAACTCATGCGTCATATTATTAACAAAATCATTTTTCATATTGTTCAGTTGCTTCTGTCTGAAAATGATAATAATAGCAACAACAAACACGCCCAAAACGAAAAGTATTAACAAAATTGAAGGCAACAGTAAACTCATTGAATCAACAATATATAACTGTTTTGTTGGAAAAAACACCTGTAGATATACCGTTCTAGTCGAAACTTCCGAAGGGAAAAGTCGTTGGGTGTAAATATTATTGTTGTTGACCTTTAAGTTTTGAGGTATTTCTTTGTTGTTTTTGTAAATTAGTTTGCCTTGTTTATCCACAATCGAAAAAGTGAAAGGCAAGTCAACGCCATTGTTTATTAAAAACCGCTCCAAAACACTATTCAATTCTACAAAATTAACGCGCTCACTGATTTCTTTTGCGTCAGACTCTTTTAACCATCTGAAAACAGCTTGGTCTAAAATTGTTTTTGATCTTGAAAAATTCTGTTTAAATTTTTCTTGCAAAAAACGTGAGGTTTCCTCAATATTGGCTTTTCCATGGCGGTTCGACAATCTTACAGGTGGTTGATTAAGCTGGTTTGTGTTCAATTTAAGTTTATCAGTCACACTGTCAATAGAAATGTTCAATTGAAAATCATCTACATTTGGTGTCAGCATCTTATTTTTTTTTCCCTGATAATCTATGCCGTCTAAAGTTTGGGCAAGATATTCCAGGGCTTCACTCTCTTCAACAAAAGTTGCAGTTTGATATAAGCTGTTTTGTACGTTATCGTTAAATTGATTTTCAATCATCTGGGCATTTATCATCACATACCGCACTTGCACAACAATAAGCCCCGCAAAAGTGATAATCATCGAAATAATAAGAATCCAAATTGTTGATTTCTTCATATAATGCAAAATTACAATAAAAAATTAAATGTTAAATGTTCCATTAGTTTAATTTAACATAATAATAAGGCGCTTTTTTTTGATTTTTGACAAATAAATGTTATATTGATTGGCTTATTAAAGTTAAACAAACTTGTATAGAAGAAAGTTTAACATAAATATAAAATATTTTGAAAAGAATGAATTTAAAAAGTTTTCTTAGATTGAATTAAATCAACAACCCAAAAAGTATATCAATTGTCAACCACGAATTTAGTTAGATTGAAATGTGAATTGGTGGTTTAATGTAAAAAAGCTATTTTTGCTCCAAATAAGAATTTTTAAATGATAAAATTCATAAAAAGCAAATGGACATCGCTGTTTTTTAGTAATTTTTTGGGCGTGTATAACGACAATTTACTAAAAAACAGTGTAATATTTATTGCTGTAGGGTGGACATTGCCATCCTGGCTCAATCAGTCACAGCTCATAGCCATCGTATCGGGTTGCCTCGTAATTCCTTACGTGTTTTTGTCTCCTTATGCCGGACGGCTTTCGGTTAAATACTCCAAACTAAAAATTTTCAAACTATTTAAATTACTCGAATTGCCAATAATGTTTATTGCATGCATTGCTTTTTACTTTCAATGGATTTATTTGGCTATTTTTTCAGTGTTGCTAATGGGTACACAAAGCTGCCTGTATTCTCCTTCAAAGTATAGTTTGATTCGCGATATTGGGGGAGAACAGGGTGTCTCTTTTGGTAGTGGAGTATTTGAGATGATGGCTTTTCTGGGAATTCTTATAGGAACAATAACTGCATCTTTTTTTTCGGATAATTTCAATCCAGTGATTTTGTATGTATTGTTTATGGGACTTGCACTTGCAGGCTATATAGTTACTTGTAAAATTAAAGCAAAAGAATTGCCGGAGGAACAAACCGATAGCCTGAAAATGGACCCTTTGCGTTTTCTGATTGAATCATACCGTTTTGGACACAAACATGCGCTGGTAAATAGCGCCGTATTTGGGGCTGCTTCGTTCTGGTTAATCGGTAGTATTTTACAAATGAACTTGGTAATACACACCAAAATTGTTTATCAAGCCACCAACAGTACAACAGGTGTTATTATGGCCATTGTTGCCATAGGAATTGCTGCTGGCTGCTGGGCTGCCGGAAAAATATCTGGTAAAAAAGTTAATAAAGGGTTGATATTAATTGGGTTATCAGGCATGATAATTACTTTGGGTATTCTTACATTTTATAAAACAGGAATACATTTATATGCTGCATTAGTTTTTCTTACAGCATTTTCGGGCGGTATTTTCCAGATTCCAAATTTGTCGATGCTCCAAAACGCCGGATTGGGTCGCAAGCTTGGAGATATGATTGCATATCTTAATTTAGTAACTTTTATCTTTATTCTTTCTGGTGCATTGCTCTTTTCAGGTGTTACAGGGCTTTTTAATCAGAACACTTACCTCGTTTTCGGGGTAATTTTAGCTATTTGTATTTTAGTTGGGTTTTATTTCCTACGTAAATCTCCTGTGTATTTAGCCGAAATGCTGAATACATTACATATCAAAAAATTTTAATTCATGATTTAGAATTAAATCTTTCGATTTACAAAAGGGAAAAATTGAAATTATAAAGATATATAAGCATTCAAATTTATAGAAAAAAAAAGACTATCTCTTTTTTTTGAGACAGTCTTCTTTATATAATTTTTTTGTTTCTTTATTTCTCGTTACGTTTTTGTACGTTGTAATAAATTTTCATTTGATTGCCGAGTATTTTGGTAAATCCTTTCACATCGTCAGCACTCCAGGCACGGTTTATTTCGCCGTATTCGCCGAAATCAGTTTTCATTAAGTCGAAAGGACTTTCAACCCCCACAAGTGTATAATTGTAAGGACGGAGCTTAATAATTACCTTTCCTGTTACGTTTTGTTGAGAACTTTGCAAAAACTGCTCAATGTCGCGCATAACAGGTTCTAAGTACTGAGCTTCATGCAAAAACATGCCGTACCAATTCCCTAATTGGTCTTTCCAGTATTGTTGCCATTTGGTTAGGGTGTGTTTTTCAAGCATTTTATGTGAGTTGATAATCAACATTGGAGCAGCAGCTTCGAATCCTACACGCCCTTTGATACCTATAATCGTATCGCCGATATGCATATCACGACCGATACCATATTTACTTGCAATTTCTTCCAACTGATTTATCAGCAAGACTTTGTTCTCGTTTTTTTGTCCGTTTACCGCACTGATTTCACCATTTTCAAAATCAATGGTTATTGTTTCTTCGCCTTGTTTTTCAATCTGACTCGGATAAGCCGATTCAGGCAAGGTTTGTTCTGACTTTAAAGTTTCTTTTCCTCCGATTGATGTTCCCCACAAACCTTTATTGATTGAGTATTCCATTTTTTTGAAATCGGCTTCAATACCGTTTTCTTTCAGGTAATTGATTTCGTATTCGCGTGTTAAAACCATATCGCGGGTTGGCGTAAGTATTTTAATATTTGGCGCCAGCACATCAAAAGTCAAATCGAAACGCACCTGATCGTTTCCGGCACCGGTACTTCCATGCGCCACATATTGTGCATCAATTTCTTTGGCATAATTTATAATTGCTATTGCCTGAAAAATACGCTCAGAACTAACCGAAATAGGATAAGTTCCGTTTCGCAGTACATTGCCAAAAACCATGTATTTAATGCTTTTTTCGTAATACTCCTGTGTCACATCAATGGCTACATGACTTTTTGCTCCAAGTTTATATGCTTTTTCTTCAATTACTTTCAAGTCGGCGTCACTAAATCCACCGGTGTTGGCTACTGCCGTATGTACTTCATATCCTTTTTCTTTGGCCAAATAAATGGCACAAAACGAAGTATCTAAACCTCCACTGAATGCTAAAACTACTTTTTCTTTCATATAGTTATCTGTAATATACTTTCTTGGGTTTTTTAGACCCTGGTTCTCTCAAAAGGGAATATATTTTTTAAAATTAATTTTTTTAATGTGATGCTCATTGATCTCTCTATCAGCTGTCCCTCAGGTTTATTCGGTGGCTTTATCTTCTTTAGCAGGATCAAACAACATGCCGGTGCACAAACAATGTTTCCGTTCGGTACGTTGTAGAATGTCATAATTTACACAACTCTGACAGCCTTTCCAGAAAGATTCGTCATCAGTTAATTCAGAAAATGTTACAGGTTTGTATCCCAACTCTGAATTAATTTTCATTACAGCTAGTCCGGTTGTTAACCCAAAGATTTTTGCATTAGGGTAACGTTGACGTGATAGTTCAAATGCCATTTTTTTGATGCGTTTAGCAAGTCCGTGACCACGAAACTTATCGACAACGATTAATCCCGAGTTGGCCACAAATTTTTTATTTCCCCAGGTTTCTATGTAACAAAATCCGGCAAATTCGTCCCCGTTCAAGGCTATGATAGCTTTCCCTTCCTTAATTTTCTGCTCAATATATTCGGGCGAACGACGCGCAATACCTGTTCCGCGGATTTTTGCGGCATTAGAAATTGTTGTCAGGATAGTATCAACATATCCTAAAAATTGTTCGTTGGCAATTTGAACCGTTATTTTATCAACGGTATTATTTATATCCATTTTTAAATAAAATGTTATGTTTTCGTTCCTTTTTAAAGTAACGTCTCTTTTTATAAGGGAATAAATGTTTGGTAAATTCTTAATCTTCCTTTTTCGCAAAGGTATCATTCATCATCTGAAGTATGTCTTCACGTGATATGCCTTCGCGGGGGACAAGTAAAATCGTATCATCACCGGCAACTGTCCCGAGTATTTCCTCAGTAGCTTTGTTGTCAATATCCCATGCAATGGCACTCGCATAACCGGGTTTTGTTTTAACTACCGCTAACTGACCCGAAAAGTCAATACTTAATACTGCACCATACGAAATCATCGTGTTTGTAACAACTTGTGTTGGCAAAGGCTTATTGTACGAAGGCAAAACATATTTGTAAGTACCATTCGACAGAGGTGTTTTTGCCACTTTTAGTAATTTTAGGTCTCGTGATAAAGTTGCCTGAGTTACTTCACACTGTCGCTCAATTAATAATCTAAGTAATTCTTCCTGACTTCCAACTACATTGGAACGAAGAATTTCGGAAATTACCTGTAACCGGTTTCGTTTGTTTTTCATAAATGCATATTTATTAATAATGCCTGCAAAAGTACTACAACTTTTATTTATATGCAACTAAATATGTCTTAATTATGCAATAAAAACATCAAATATTGCATATATATTTGATTATTAGAGTTTATAATACATATATATACTGAATTATAAAATACTTTAGTTTGTATAGTTATTGCATAATAGTACTGTATTCCGATTATTATACAAATAATACATTATTGAGAAAACAGTTTAAATTTCCTCTATTATTACTGAAAAAAGGGTTATTGTTATTTTAAATAGTAAATGTCTCAATTGTAAATTTATTTACAAAGCTTATTCAATTATTAGTTTTTCAATTCGTATCTTTGCAGGTTCAAATTCAGTTGTACAACTTTATGTCCAGACAAGGAAATATTATCATAAAAGGCGCACGGGTTCACAATCTTAAAAACATTGATGTTGAAATTCCACGCAATAAATTAGTTGTAATTACCGGACTTTCAGGTTCAGGTAAATCATCGCTTGCTTTCGATACACTTTATGCTGAAGGTCAGCGTAGATATGTTGAAAGTTTATCATCTTATGCTCGTCAGTTTTTAGGAAGAATGAGCAAGCCCGAAGTAGATTTTATCAAAGGCATTCCTCCTGCTATAGCCATCGAACAGAAAGTTAATACCCGCAATCCACGCTCAACTGTGGGTACCTCAACCGAAATTTACGAATATATTAAACTCCTTTTTGCAAGGGTAGGAAAAAC
>JFJP01001238.1_pt1 | contig 27712 bp, 23 predicted proteins | sample 431651 | NCBI WGS metagenome assembly JFJP01 (sample SAMN02602958, study PRJNA72255) | Microbial mat metagenome, whole genome shotgun sequencing project. | biome: fresh water; feature: sink hole; material: water; isolation source: purple microbial (photo- and chemosynthetic) mats found in... | reverse complement strand
AAATTATCTGTTTAGTTTTACTTTCCCAAATTACATTTTTTCCATTGTAAGTTTCGTTTGTCATAACATAACATTACAGTTAATGTTCCGGATTTTGGCGAGGTTGCGAACTTCGGAACCGATTATTTTCTATCAAAGATAAAATTTCTTGCGAAATATAAACGTGAATTTACTACAAAATTTGCAATTGCGCCAAAAGCGTGTTGAACTAAATCCTCTTGAAATTCTATCAAAAAACTTTTCGATAAACCCATAAGAGACGTGAATGTAATAGGTTCCGTTCAACAAGAGTTTCATTGTTGGCTTTTCAAGCCCAACGAAACTCTAGCTGTTGTATGCCGTTTTTATTTTTCCACCGTATTTTCAAATTCTTGTTTAAATTCTTCTACACTTATTACCGTATCGTATAATCCAACTTTATCTTCTGGATGTTTATTGATTCCTGTGTATGATAAACTTGCATCTTCATATCTTTTGAATTTGTAAACTGCGTCATTCATTAATGCACTATTAAACACCCCAAGACTTACTAACAATTCAAAATCTTTTACATTTAGACCTGTTACCTTTTTGAATAATGCAGGTTCTAATTGTGTAATTACATCTTTTAAACTCCTTTCTCTATAGTCAGTTAAATACATAAACACAGGAATACGAGTAGCAAATTTTATAAGTTTTTCTTGAATTTCTTTTCTTTTACTTTTGTATTCTTTCTCTTCGTCAGAAAGTTCTTTTTTCTCTTTTTTTGTTAATTCTTTTTCGTTTGCTTCGGCTTTAGCTTTTTTAATTGATTCCGATTTATTTATAATTGTTTCAATATCTTGGTTTAAATTTCTAAATCCTTCAATATTGGCTAATGCTTGCATAGCTTCTTGATTGTCCATTAACCTTTGAAGTGTGAAGTTATCAACATTAACCAATAATGCACTTTCCCATCGTCTTGCTAATAGTGTAGCTGTTGTTCCACTCATTGCAATATCTAAAATTCCAGCTGCATCAATTTCTTTCATTGAACTACCATCATAAGCTAAAACTGGTAAGAAGTTGATAAATTCTTCTACTTTCTTTTCTGGATTACTTTCGCCTACATTTAATCGACAACTATAATCGGCAATTTGCCGTAATGCTCTATCAGGTGCAAAATCAAACACATAACATTCGTGTTTTATTATTTCTTCACGATTTGGTGCATTTTTATCTGGATTTTTTACTGTCCAAGGAGTTTGCACTCTAAATGCAGCTTGAAAATAGGTTTCGGGACTTGATGAATTACGTAACATAAATATACCTGTCCAAGGTTTTACAGAAACACCTGTTGTTAATTTACCACAAGAAAGTGTGATTGTTTTAGTAAGTAATGGATTACCTAATGCTTTTTCTACTGGTTTTAATGCCTCAACACCAATACCTGCTCCCGTACCTGCACTTACTACCACTTCATAATCGTGATAGAATTTATTTTGTTTTTGGTCGATTAAATTCTTCATTGCATGGCAAGAAGCAACCGTTGGTAAAAACCAAAAAGTATGTTGTAAGACATTCAACAAACGAGTATCTGAAAAAGGCATAGGTGGTTTTTTCGCACCCATTTTTAAATTGTCAATGGTTGTTTCTGCTAAGTTACCTCTTATTAAATCTAACCACTTTTGAACATAATCTTCATATTTGAATCTAGCGTTGCTCCCTTCGCCATCAGCTGAAAAGAATACATTCAAATCAAACTCATTAAACTCTCCTTTCATTGCTACTTCTACAATAGTATCAGGCATTTGATAGGTTAACATTACCATTCTTGGTAAAGAAGCATAGGGATTATTTTCTTCGTTCCACTCTGATTTAGCTCTTTGTTCATCTGAATAGGTCCAGTTGAAAATTTGCTCTTCTATAAATTCTCCTGATGATATGGCTCTAAAAGGTGTACCCGATAAATACAAATAATGTGCAGTTGTTATTGGCATTATATTTTCATCAAAGTATTCTATTCCAACTCCTTCACCAAATTGTTGTTCTTTGGCACTTTCTGCTTCAAAAAGTTCCTTTGCATTTTCACGCCAAGCTCCGTAATGATATTCGTCAAAAGCAACACAATCCCAATTGGTAGTATGTACCCATTCATTTTTAGATTTGATACCTCCTGCTGAATTAGTGCCTAGTAAATCTTGAAACGAACCAAAGAATACAAACGGTTTTTTGGTATCAATATTTTCATAACTTAAATCATCTTCTTTATTAGAAACAAATTGCCAACCTGCAAAATCGATATGCGATTCTAAATCTTCTTTCCAAGCACTTTGAACCGCAGGTTTAAAGGTTAAAACCAATATTTTAGTCCACCCCATTTTTTTTGCTAATTGGTAGGTTGTAAAGGTTTTACCAAAACGCATTTTTGCATTCCAAAGGAAGTGAGGTATTTTATCTTTGTTTTCTTTTTTAAAGCTTTTAAAATACGTTTCAGTTTTGTTTATAGCATCAGCTTGTTCAGGACGTAAACCAAAATTTAAAGTTCTTTTATCTTCGTTTACAACACCAGTTTTTATTTCTACAATGCATGCTTTTACTTCTTTGATAGAACATTCAAACCATTCCCCATTAATGTGTTTTACTTTTTTAGCATTGAGTAATCTATGAATATCTTTGTCTGTAAAGAAAGTACCATCATTACGAATTGCTAATTCCTCTAATATGATTTCGTAACTCATATTAGGTAATTTAACAGGATATTGTTCTGCAACTCGTTCTTGAGCTGTTTTGGTTGTATAACCTACTTTTAGACAGTTAGGAAATCTTGTATCGGTGTAAGCATATACTTTTGGTATGCTTTTTTCTGGAAAATATTTTTTACTCATTTTATTACTGAGGATTTACTTTGCAAATAAGATTTAATCTTTTATACTATCAAAAAACTTTAATAACCCTGAAATGGTTTGTTGAAAACTTTCCGATTTGTTTCTATCAATATTTATAAATGGAGCAATTTTTTTTGCACCACCCACTTTTTGAAATTCGGGCAAAATTTTTCTTAATTCATCATAAGCATTACAATTATCAGGAAATCTAAATTTTGCTTTGGTACTATAATTTTGATGTTTAAAATTATTATATGCTTTATGAACAGCTTCAAAGTCTCCAATATACCAAGCCTCTAATTCTCTACAAACAATTCTAACTAATTTAGAGCAGTTTCCATTGTGCTCACATAAATCAACCAATTTTTGTTTTAATATTTTGCAATCAGCACTATCTTGATCTTGCATAACAACCAAACCAACCTTTTCATGATTCCAATGGCTTAGGTATTTTACTTTTGATGGTATATTTTTTTGTAAATCGTTTTTCCCTTCAAAGGCTCTTATAAAATAATTTTCATTAAGTACCCAAGGTTCCTGAATTACATTTGGTAATAATATTCCCAAAAATTCCTTCATAGAAGGTTCTTCAACTAATATTTCTATTCTTGCCATGTATTATATTAATTTTTAGGACCGCTACCAATAAAATAGCCTTGTTTCCATAAATAACCTAATTTGTCACCACCATTATACAATGATTCTATAGCAGAATCGTTAGACGCTCTTTTTATGCTTGTATATCCTTTTTCCTTGCTTAACCAAAATAATTCATCAAGTTCCAAAGCATTTACAAAATCTGGTGAATGTGATGAAATAAATACTTGTCCTTCGCCACGGTTTGCATAATCTCTAAATTCTTCAGCTAGTTCTACTAATAATTCAGGATGTAAATAATTTTCGGGTTCTTCTATACATAAAAGAGGGTGTGGTTTTGGATCATTAAGTAAAACCAAATAAGCAAACATTTTTATGGTTCCATCAGAAACAAATCTAGAAATAAATGGATCTTTAAAACTTCCATCACTAAATTGTAAAACAATTCTACCATCGATAGTTTCTGTAGCTTCTACTTTATCAATACCAGGAACTCGCTCTTTCATTTTATCTAAAATCTTTTGAAACGTTTCTGGATAATTCTCATAAATATATTTTGTAACCTGAGCTAAATTGTCTCCAGAAGTTGAAAGGTGTTCACTTAATCCAGTATCTTCGATGTTTTGAGCGGCTTGAATTTGAAAATTGGATACATACCAATTTTCTAGAAGTCTTCGGAATGAACTAATTGCATTAAATTTTTGGAATTGACCTAATCCTTTTATTGCTAATATATCGGGACTATCAAGAGTTTGTTCTTCCCTTTGTTCTTTAAAAGCTTGTTTTGCACTTTCAAATTCACTTTCATTTACAATAGCATTGCCCTTACCATTTGTAAAATCGAGAAATCGGAAGGGTTTACCTGTTCTACCTCTTCGATAACTCAAAATTTCTTTTGTTACAATCGGCATATTGTGATCACCTAAACCAACAGAAAGTTCATAAGTTATTAAAGGTTGTTTTGCTCCTTCAATATCAGGATTTCGAAATTTTATTTCTATTTCTATATCACCTTTACCATTTCGTGAATACACTTCTTTATAACCACCTCTTTTGTTTAGTGCAGTTTTTACATTGCTTTTTAAGGCATCGCTCAAAAAACCAAAAACCTCAAAAAGTGTTGATTTTCCTGAACCATTTGCACCAAGAAAAACACACATATTTGGCAAATCTCTAATTTCTGTATCTTGATATACTTTGAAATTTTTTATTCTTATTTTTTCAATTTTCATTTTACTTATTTTTTTGTAAATATAAATACTATTTTTCTAGTACCATTGGGCGAACCATACTATCAATAAATGCTATTTCTTCTTTAATCATTTTCTTCATTTTTCCTATTTCCCATCAATTCTGTTGCTTTAATTTTGGAATCAATATATTGCCATTCTTCTTCATTTATATCCCACTTTTTTCGTAACATTTCATCCGTATATATTTCTTCATACTTTATTAAATCGGGAACAAATTGAAAATTGTTTTTTGTAACATCCTGTGAAACCACAGTTTGTAATAAAAGAAAGCGAACTGTTTTTGTGAAAATATAAGATTTATAAGCAAGTACCTCATTCTCGGTTTTGAAAGCACCTAAAACAATAAACGATTCAGTACAACATTCGCCTGGTTTTGCAATTAGTGTGTTTCCTTCATAATAAAAACCAACAGGTTTAGAAAAATCAGTTTGTCCTGCAATTGGAGCTTTTGGAGCTAAAAACTTCCATTTGTCTAAAATTTTAAACGGGTCTGAAACATCTTCTGGATTTGCAAATTGTTTGCCAATTTTTTGAGTAAACCAACAAGGTATTCCTTTTTTCTTAGGAGCATAATTAGTAGGTAATCCAAAAGGTTTTCTTGAAGACACACGTACATTTAATGCTTGTTTATTGTTTGCTGTTACTTTTCTAATAATTGGAATTGCTTGACTTTGTCTTATTAATATCGGAAACTCATTTAATGCTCTTTCAGAATTTACTTTTGATCCATCACTATAATTGATAACTTCACATAATCCTTGATTATCTTTTTCCCATAAGAAATAGCAAATTCCACCAGCAACATCAACACCTGGAAATACTTCGTTTGAATTTTCAAAATCTACAATTTTGCGTATTCTATTATCAGTAAGCATTTCTTCTCTAAAATCGTCTAATCCTTTACCACCAGCATACCAACGAGCGGGTATAATCATTGATAAAAATCTTGGATTTAATTTCTTGGCTTGTTGAATAAATTTATGATAAATAGGTTTTGCACTTTTACCATTGCCACCATCGCTTAATTGATATGGAGGGTTTCCTATAATAACATCAAATTTCATATTCTTAAATATTTTTTCAGGGTTGTTGGTATGTATAAATTGATAAGCGTAGGTTTCTAGAGCCTCTTCACGCTCATACACTTCTTGGCTGGCATTACAAAAGGTACACTTGCCATTTTTCCAAGTGTGTTCGGTTTTATCAAAAATGATATTGCCTTGCTCATTGGTAAAAGTTTCGCAAATAGAATATTTACCGTTTGCTATTTTAGAGCAATACACACTTCTGCGAGATAATAAGGAAGTAAGTTCTGTAATGGCAATACCAAATAATTGTTTGCTAAAAATATGGTTTAATCGTTCTTGTTGGTTAGGAATTTCAGTTTCTAAACCTATCATTAAACGTTTAGCAATTTCACGCAAGAAAACACCAGACTTACTAACTGGGTCGAGAAATGTTGTTTTGGAATTGCTAAATAATGCTGGAGGTAAAGTATCTAACATTTGGTTAGCCAGTGTAGGAGGTGTAAATACCTCGTCATTGCTTAAATTAGCAAGGCACGTTAATACATCTGGATTGTAATTGGTTTCAATCATTTTCGGCTATTTTTAAGAAATGCGTTAATGGAAATTCGGCTACTGGTTGTGGAATAAAAACAGGTTCTTGATGGTCTGAAAATAAATTCATTTCACTATCGTCGTATTCCACATTTTCTAATAATTTATCTAATTGAAAATCTCTTCTTTTTAACATACTACCATTTACAGCACTCCATTCAGAAAAAGTAATAGGTTTACCTTCTGTTGTTTTCATAGATAAAGCATCGCCCCAAATGATATTTTTAGATAAAATAAATTGAGCTGCTTTCATAAAATCTTCGTTACAATCTTTTTTGTAATGATTAATGTAATACTTAGTGAATATACCTAATAATCTATCTCTACAAGCATCTACATTATCCTCTAATATATCTACACCATATATACTTGAAATTGCTGTAATAGCATTTCTTTCGTATTCCAATTGGCTTTTTTTGTAACGAGCTTCAACTACTCTTAATTTTCTTTCTAAAATCTCTACTAAGAAATTTCCTGTTCCACATGCAGGCTCCAAAAAACGAGAATCTATTCTTTCTGTTTCTTGCTTGACAAGGTCTAACATAGCATTTACTTCACGCTTATTAGTAAATACTTCGCCATGGTCTGTAACTCTTTCTTTAGATTTTACTTGTGTGTTTTCTATTTCTCTACTCATTTATTTGCAAACATTTTAACAAGCAAAGTTAGGGGTTATTTTCTTATTTACGGTTTTCGGAAAAAGGCATATAACTCATCAATATCCACTCGTTTATTAAACAAACATTTTCTAAAAAAAATTGTAAGTAATTGTAAATATAAAAAAAATACTCAAAAGTTTTCACGCTCAAGGAGTATACATTTTTTAAACCCAAAACTCAAATTCTACTTAACAGCAATCATCGAAATTTCAACATTAACACCTTTAGGCAAACCAGCTACTTGAACGGTTTCTCTTGCTGGTGCGGTTTTATCGTCGAAGTAACTTCCGTAAACGCTGTTTATTTTGGCAAAATCATTCATATCCATTATAAAAATCGTTGTTTTTACTACGTTTTCAAAAGTCATTTCGGCAGCTTCTAGAACAGCTTTTACGTTTTCCATCACTTGCTTAGTTTCGGTTTCAATATCGTTTAAAACCAATTCCATTGTTGCTGGATTCAAAGCTATTTGTCCAGAAGTATAAAGTGTATTTGCTACCAAAACGGCTTGATTATATGGACCAATTGGAGCAGGAGCCTTATCTGTAATAATTATTTTCTTCATAAAAATCTAATATCTAAAATTATCTCAACGTTTGATCTCTTTGTTGTTGTTTGTCATATTTAATATCACTCAATACACCCGCTTTGATTCCGATAAAGAATCCCCAATACGAATTTTGTCCAAAAGGCGACCAGTTGAAACTCATGTTCCAACTCATTAAATCACGATTCAAACGTATTTGAGTAAACGTTACGCCTTTGTTGGTAAAATCATATCCAGAGGAAACTCCAATACGCCATTTGGGTGTTAAATCAGTATTAGCAGAAACCATCAAGGAATGGCTAGAAATTTTCTTTTCCCCAGATAAATTGGAATAAGTAACCGAATAGGCTAAATTAATATCCCAAGGGATTTCGGCATTATAAAATCCCTTGAATGTATCTTCTTCTTCATCTTTATTTAAATCTTCGGGTGAATTAATTTCGGCATTATCTCCAAACAAATCGTCTTCACGTCCACCATTTCTGGCACCTTGAACGTTTTTCTTCTTCTCGTCTTTAGAACTAGTTAAGGAATAATTTATAGTCATGTTGGCGCTAGTCATTCTAAAAAGTCCACCACCATTTTCTATGTTAAAGGTATTGATTCGTTGATTTTCTGAACCAAGTGCATATGGATCTAAAGTTGCTGCAAAATTCACATTCATTTTTTGTTTGAACAATAAAGTTCCACCACTAATTCGCATTGGCGACCAACGTAAAGAATCGGCTGCCATATCATAACTTCCAGACAATGTTAAATTATTCAATAAAATAATCTTTTTTGGTTCGGTTGCTGTAGAATCTTTATCTCTTACTTTGGCTTCAAATTTATTGTTAATGTTAAATCCAATATTGTTAGCAAATGTCTTACTTGGTGTACCAAAGGCACCGTTTTCAAAACGTGTATAGCTAGCCATCGTTCCACTAGCATCAGAAGCATAAGTATCATAATACTTTTCAAAACTTGGCAAATAACTATGAGAAATAGAAGGTGTAATAGTATGTCTAATCGATTGAATTTTTGCGGTTTCTTTAAATTTAAAGGTGCCATAAATTACCGTTCCAACAGAATTAGAAAACGAATAGGTTCTAAAAGCATCAAAACCATTTACATCTGTAGTAACTACTTTTCCAGCAGGTAAAACTGGTGGGGTTGAGGTAATTTGAAACTCTTTTTTAATGGTTTTTAAATACCATGTTTCTTGATAATTAACAGAAGTAGAAACACTAAAATGTTTAAATACTTTAAAGTTAGTACTCAACGGAATAGTATGTTGCATTCCGGTTCTAGCTTGTTCAAACATTTCTTTTTTAAAGAATAAAGTGTCCGTTGTTTGAAATTGGTTTTCGGCTCTAAGGTTGTATTGTAAATTGATGTTTTTGAAGAATCCTTTTTTAATTCCGTCTTTGGGTGCAAAAGGAAAAATTCTATCCACGCTTGCTTGAAGCGTTGGCAAAGTCATATTAATCAGTTTTGTTTGGGTATTTTGTGAATGATTTGCCGTAACCGATAAATTTACTTGCGGAACAGAATTAAATGTTTTTTGATAAGATATAGACGAATTTAAAGTATTGTTTAATGAGGAACCAATATTTGCAATATTTATAGATTGCTGAAAATACTGACTACTTCCTAAATTTACAGAAGCCGAAAATCTAGAATTCGGGTTTGACTTTGGATCTTTACTGTGCGACCATTGAATGTTGTAAACTCTACTTTTAGAGTAATCAGGATAACCCCTCTCGCTATTGATTTGGTTTTCAAAACGAACGTTTACATTTCCGTTAAAATTATACTTACTGGCATAACTCGATTCAAATCGCAAGGCATAACTTCCGTTGGTAAAATAATCACCAAGAACTGTTAAATCATATTTATCGCTTAAAGCAAAATAATATCCTCCGTTTTGCAAGGCATAACCACGCGTATTATTTTGACCAAAACTTGGCGGAATAATTCCAGAACGACTTTTTTCTGTTATAGGAAAAAAAGCAAAAGGCAACGCAATTGGTGTTGGCACATTGGCAATGTACATATTTGTTAATCCAACCACCACTTTTTTACCAGGAACTAACTTGGCTCTTCTTGCAAAGAAATAGTATTCAGGATCATCAAGATCTTTGGCTGTTGTAATTCGAGCGCCTTTCATAAAATAAACAGAATCGTTTTCTTTTTTTACAATTGCTGTTTTAATATTCATCTCTTGTTGCGAGGTTCTAGAATTCCAAATTAGCGCTTTCTTGGTTTTATAGTTAAATCGAATAGAATCGGGTTCAACAATATTAGAGCCTTGTTTAAAAACAGGAAGTTGCGTATAATTGCCCGAAGAATCTTTCAATCTACCAGCATAAACTTCATTCTTTTCATAGTCAAAAACAATTATTCCCGATTTTAATTCGTAGTCTAGGTAGTTTAACTCGGCACCATCATAGAGCGTGATTAGTTTTTTCTTTTGGTCAAATTTGGCATATTTTTTGGCTCGATATTTAACCTTACCCTCAAGCACCGATTTCATTTTTTTTATGGTATCTACTTTTAAAGTATCAATTTTTTTCACCGAAGGATTGGGCAATTCAAGTGCTGTTTCAATCGGTTTTTCAGACTTATTTGCTTGATTTTTAGCAGGAAAAGATTTCTTACTTTTAGGTAAATCTTGCGCAAATAAATTTGAACTTCCAATTGTTAGAAAATAGGCTGATAAAACGATATAAAATAAGTTTGTACGCAAAGGTTTAAATGCTATTTTTGTAAAAATATGGCTTGATTTTTGAAGAGCCAAACTTACATATTATTTTTCGTCAAAAATAGATAAATAATAATTTTATAACCTTGCAGTTTTAATTAAAATTAACTTTTATAACAATGATTAACACAAATAGAATTAAATATATCTTTTCATTAACATTATTGTTGTGTTCCTTAATTGGATTTTCGCAATCCAGTAAGTTTAAAGTAGCTTTAGACGCCGGACATGGAGACCATGATTATGGTGCAGTATATAATGGACACATCGAAAAGAACATCAACTTGGCGATAACTTTAAAAGTAGGCAAGATACTAGAAAAGAACTCTAGTATAGATGTTATTTATACAAGAAAAACGGATGTTTTTATTGGATTAATAGAAAGAGCTAACATTGCTAACAAAGCTGATGCAACTATTTTTGTTTCTATTCATTGTAATGCTAATAAAAATAAAGTAGCCGATGGTACAGAAACTTATGTGATGGGTATGAATAAAAACGCATCTAATCTTGAAGCAGCTAAAAGAGAAAACTCAGTTATTACACTTGAAAAAGATTACAAACAAAAATACCAAGGTTTTGATCCTAATAAGCCAGAAACGATGTTGGGGATAACAATTATGCAAGAAGAGTTTCTTGAAAATAGTATTGCTTTAGCAGGTAAAATTCAAGATCGATTCGTTCAAGATTTAGGTAAGAAAAGTAGAGGTGGAGGCGTAAAACAAGCTCCTTATATGGTTTTGCACAAAGCGTATATGCCAAGAGTACTTATTGAAACAGGTTTTTTATCAAATACTATTGAAGGTAATATTTTAGATTCTGAAGAAGGGCAACAAGACATTGCAGAAGCCATTGCTAAAGCCATTATTAGTTATAAAAAAGATTTCTTTGATGGAGGAGCTGACGATGCTACTCCAGAAATTAAACCATCTCAAAGAGTTGAAGATAAACCAATAAAAACTACTCAAGAGCCAAAGAAAGTAGATACGGTGATTAAAAAAACAGAACCTAAAGTAGTAGCATCATCAATTGCAAAAGGGGTGATGTTTAAAGTTCAAATTGCTGCAAGTACTAAGAAGTTAGACACTTCACCAAGCAACTTCAAAGGATTGAAAAATGTATCAAGTTCATTCGATATTAGTATCTATAAATATTTCTATGGTGAAACATCAAATTATGATGAAGCTAAGAGGTTATTGCAAGATGCTAAAACCAAAGGTTACTTCTCGGCATTTATTATTGCTTTTAAAGATGGTAAAAGCATAGATTTGAAAGATGTTATCAAATAATATACTATTTTTGTAATCTAAAAAAAAACACAGTTTTGAAATTATCAAGAGAAATTAAAACCGCTATTTTAGTAATTGCCTCTATTTTATTATTTATTTGGGGCTACAGCTTTTTAAAAGGAAGAGACTTATTTACCAATTACAAAAATCTTTATGTAGAGTATGAAAATGTTGAAGGATTAACAGTTTCATCACCAGTTACTATCAACGGATTGGTTGTTGGTAAGGTAAATAGTGTAGTTATTAATAATGAAACAGGAAAAATTAAAGTTGAAATGCAAATCAATTCTGATTTTCCAATAAAGAAAAAAAGTATAGCCCAAATTTATGCTCCAAGTCCAATTGGCGGAAAACAAATTGCAATTTTGCCAACTAAAGAAGGTCAAGACGCTGTAGATGGAGATTTTCTAATTTCATCAAGCAAACTTGGTTTAACAGACGAATTGGCAAAGCAAATAGAACCTCTAAAAGATAAAATAACCAAACTGCTTGATAATGCTAATGTAATGTTAGAAAATGTTAATCAAGTTTTGGATGCAAAATCTAAAGAAAATCTAAGAAATAGTTTAACCAATCTAAACGAGACTTTAGCGCAATTTAAAGTAGCTTCTAAAGAAGTAAACGAAATGTTAGCGCAAAACAAGTCTAAAATTAGTGGAACTATGACAAATATTGAAAAAGCTTCGGCTAATTTCTCTAAAGTTTCTGATTCTTTGGCTAAAGCAAATATTGGTCAGACAGTTAAAAATTTAGAAAAAACACTTGCTAATGTTGACAAAATGATGGGCGATATGCAAGCTGGTAAAGGTACAATGGGTAAATTAATGAAAGATGATGCAATGTATACTAATTTTACCAAAACTTCTAAAGAATTGGAATTGTTGTTGCAAGACTTGAGATTAAACCCAACACGCTATGTTAACGTTTCACTTTTCGGAAAGAAAAATAAACCCTACGTAGCACCTGTAAACGATACAATTAAATAGTATAAATACGATAATTATGGAACTTTTAGCCAATATATTTTTTGCACTATTATTAATTATCGGATTTGGATATTTTACAATTAATGTAAAAAAACTTATCCGAAATATAAAACTCGGTCAAGACGTTAATCGTTCCGATAATTCATCTGAAAGATGGAAGAATATGGCAATGATTGCACTTGGTCAATCTAAAATGGTAAAAAGACCAGTGGCTGGTTTTCTTCATATTATTGTTTATGTTGGTTTTGTAATCATCAATATTGAGTTATTAGAAATCATCATTGACGGACTTTTTAGCACGCACCGAGTTTTCAAGTTCCTGGGTGGATTGTATGATATACTTATTGGCTCCTTTGAGATTCTTGCCTTTTTGGTTCTTGTTGCTGTTATCATTTTTTGGATTAGAAGAAATGTAACCAAACTAAAACGTTTTGCAAGTGCTGATTTGAATGGAAAACCAAAAAATGATGCAAATTATATTCTATATTTTGAGGTAGTTTTGATGTCATTATTTCTATTAATGAACGCTGCCGATTTGCATCTTCAAAATCTTCCAGAAGTTTTTGGTCATTATGAAAAGGCTGGTTCGTTTCCAATTTCGCAATTTCTAACTCCAATTTTTGACGGAATGAGTACACAATTGGTATTCATGCTTGAAAGAACTTTTTGGTGGTTGCACATCATTGGAATATTAATTTTTATGAACTATTTATACTTTTCTAAACATTTACATATTCTTTTAGCCTTTCCAAATACGTATTTTGCAGATTTGAATGCCAAAGGAAAATTTGATAATCTTGAGAGTGTTACCAAAGAAGTAAAATTGATGATGGATCCAAACGCCAATCCATTTGCAGCGCAACCTATTGATGAAAAAGCAGTTCCAAGTAAATTTGGTGCCAGTGATGTTATGGATTTGAATTGGGTTCAGTTATTAAACGCATACACTTGTACCGAATGTGGACGTTGTACATCGGCCTGTCCAGCCAATCAAACCGGAAAAAAATTGTCTCCTCGCAAAATCATGATGGATACAAGAGATAGACTAGAAGAAGTAGGAAGAAATATCGATAAAAACAAAGGCGTTTTTGTTCCTGATAACATTTCGTTATTAAACAATTATATTACCACTGAAGAGCTTTGGGCATGCACATCTTGCAATGCGTGTGTAGAAGAATGTCCGGTAAATATTAGCCCACTATCCATAATTATGGATATGAGACGCTATTTAGTAATGGAGCAAAGTGCAGCACCTCAATCGTTGAATGCCATGATGACCAATATAGAAAATAATGGCGCGCCATGGCAATACAATCAAATGGATCGTTTGAATTGGAAAGAGGAGTTGTGATATGATAAAAATTAGTAACTATAAACCAATATACAAACCCTATTTTAAAAAATTAAATATAGAATGGTTAGAGAAGTATTTTTTTGTAGAGGATTATGACAAAGAAGTTCTTTCTAATCCTGAGAAATATATTTTAGATAAAGGTGGATTTATTTATTTTATTTTAGAAAATGATATACCAGTAGGAACAGTAGCAATAATGATTAATGAAAGTCAAGAATTAGAATTGACAAAAATGGGAATGTCGGAAAACGCCAAAGGAAAAGGTTTTGGAAATTTATTATTAAAACATGTCATAAATGAAGTAATTAATAATAAAACTCACAATGAATTATACCTATATTCTAATACTTTATTAGGACCAGCAATACATCTTTATGAAAAATATGGATTTGAAGAAATACCATTTGAAAGTAGTAAATACAAAAGATGCAATATTAAAATGAAATTAAATTTAAAAAATGAAAGCGGAAGAAATTGACAAGAACCTCCAAATTTTAACTGAAAACGGACAACATCTAAGCCCTATTTTAAAAGAAGGAATTAAAAATTATTTAATTGATATTGACGGAACCATCTGTGACGATATTCCTAATGAAGAACCCGAACGAATGTTAACGGCAGAAGTATATCCTGATGCTTTAGTTACCTTAAATCGTTGGTATGATGAAGGTCATATTATCTTTTTCTTCACTTCCAGAACAGAAGCACATAGAGAATATACAGAGCGTTGGTTAAAACAACACGGATTTAAATATCACGGAATGGTGATGGGAAAACCTCGCGGCGGAAATTACCATTGGATAGATAATCATTTAGTGAAAGCAACTCGCTACAGAGGAAAATTTACCGATTTAATAGAAAAAGAAGTAACCATCGAGGTTTTTGACGATGGACAACATGAGTAATATTAAATATATGATTTTAGATATTAGATTTTCAAAATATATCTAATATCTAATATCTAAAATCTAAAATCTAAAATTAAAATATGTCAGAAGTATTGAACGTGCCTACAATGGCAGAGATGTTGGCTCAAGGCAAACAACCAGAAGTATTATTTTGGGTAGGTTGCGCAGGAAGTTTTGACGATAGAGCAAAAAGAATTACTAAAGCATTTGTACGAATTTTAAACCGTGCTAATGTTGCATTTGCTGTTCTTGGAACCGAAGAAAGTTGCACCGGTGATCCAGCAAAAAGAGCCGGAAATGAATTTTTGTTTCAAATGCAAGCCATAATGAACATTGAAGTTCTAAATGCTTATGAAGCTAAGAAAATAGTGACCGCTTGTCCGCATTGTTTTAATACCCTGAAAAATGAATATCCAGAATTGGGTGGAAAATATGAAGTTATTCATCATACAGAATTCCTTAAATCATTGTTAGATTCAGGTAGATTGACTATAGAAGGAGGACAATTTAAAGGCAAGAAAATTACTTTTCACGATCCATGTTACTTAGGAAGAGCTAATAATATCTACGAAGCTCCAAGAGAATTAATTCAAAAATTAGATGCCGAATTGGTTGAAATGAAACGCTCACGTGCCAACGGACTTTGTTGTGGAGCAGGTGGAGCACAAATGTTTAAAGATGCTGAAAAAGGAAATAAAGAAATCAACATCGAAAGAACCGAAGATGCACTTGAAACTAAACCAGATATTATAGCTGCAGGTTGCCCATTTTGCAACACAATGATGACGGATGGCGTTAAAAACAAAGAAAAAGAAGCTGAAGTAAAAGTTCTTGATATTGCCGAATTAATTGCAAACGCTCAAGATTTGTAGTGATTAGTGATTAGCTCATAGTGAATAGTAATTAGCCCATAGTGAAGAGTGAATTGTTTTGCTTTATTTTAAAAAAGAGAACCGCTCAAACCCCCAACAAATTAGATAAAAAATAAAATGCAAAAATACGCAGTAAACCAGCAACTTATTGAGACACTTTTAGCTTGGGTAAATTCAGGGGAAATAGCTATTCCAGAAATTCAAAGGCCATTTGTTTGGGACAGCTCGAAAGTACGTGATTTAATGGATAGTTTGTATCAAGGTTATCCTATTGGTTACGTTATTGCTTGGAAAAATCCGAATGTTAGATTAAAGGATGGCAGTTTAAGTGATGGAAAAAAAATACTAATTGATGGGCAACAACGTGTTACTGCTTTAACCGCTGCAATTCTTGGACAATATGTTGTAAATAAAACCTATCAAAGAGTAAAAATAAAAATAGCTTTTCATCCTATCGACGAAAAATTTGAAGTGCAAAATCCTGCAATATTAAAAGATAAAACTTGGCTTCCTGATATTTCACTAGCAATTAATGGTGATCTTTTTGAAATTGCTGACAACTATTTTGACCTTAATCCAGAAGTTGACAAAAAACAAGTCCGAAACGCATTTTCAAACTTAATGAACATTCCAAAAAAACAAATTGGAATAATAGAATTAGCAGCTGAATTAGATATTGAAACTGTCACAGAAATTTTTATACGTATAAATTCAAAAGGAGTTGTGTTAAGTCAAGCTGACTTTGCAATGAGTAAAATTGCATCAAATACTGAATACAACGGAAATGAGTTACGCAAAGCAATAGACTACTTCTGCCATTTGGCTATTGCTCCTGAATTTTACAAACATATAGTAGATAATGACAAAGAATTTTCTCAGACTGAATTCTTTCAAAAAATGCAATGGCTCAAAACAGAAAATGAAGATTTATACGACCCAGACTACAATGACTTAATTCGAGTTGCTTTTACAACACAATTCAATAGAGGTCGACTTTCAGATTTAGTTAGTTTACTTTCGGGTAGAAATTTTGAAACACGTACTTACGAAGACGCTATTGCAGAACAATCATTTACAACTTTAAAAATAGGAGTTAATAATTTTATAAATGAAACTAATTTTAAACGCTTTTTGATGATAATTAAATCCGCTGGATTTATCTCTCCAAAACTTATTCGCTCTCAAAATGCTATTAATTTTGCTTATATTGTTTATCTAAAGCTAAAAGAATTAGGTGTTAATTCAGTTGCAATTGAAAGTTATGTAAGACGTTGGTTAGTTTTCAGTATTTTAACTGGTCGATATTCAGGTTCACCAGAAAGTGCTTTTGATTTTGACATCAAACAAATTTCACAGAAACCATTTGACGAATACTTAAAAGAAAAAGAAGAAGGCGAACTTTCCGATGCATTTTGGAACGCTTCACTTCCACAAAGTTTAGACACTTCCGTTGCAAGCAGTCCATATTTTCATGTTTTTTTGGCATCACAAGTGAAAGCAAACGACAGAGGATTTTTATCAAAAGATGTTTTAGTTAGTGATTTAATTTCATTGCGAGGAGATATACATCATTTATTCCCAAAAGATTATTTGAAAAAAAACGGTTTGGACAGAAGAGAATATAATCAAATTGCCAATTATGTCTATATGCAGTCAGAAATTAATATTAAGGTTGGTAATAAACCCCCAAAAGTTTATTTTGAATTAATAAAAAATCAAATGTCAAACGGAAACCAGCAAATGAGTGGACTTACAAGTGAACAACAACTTTTAGAAAATTTAAAAATGAATTGTGTTCCTATTGAAATTCAACACATGAGCATTAATGATTACAACGATTTTTTAAATTTAAGAAGAAAACTTATGGCAACAAAAATCAAAGAATACTACCATTCATATTCAACACATGAGCATTAATGATTACAACGATTTTTTAAATTTAAGAAGAAAACTTATGGCAACAAAAATCAAAGAATACTACCATTCATTATGAAAAATAAATAGGCAAAACGTTGGATACATTGTTGCTAGTTCCGAACCGCTTAGCCAGAAATTTTTTTTGTATATTTGAACTATGGAAAGAATTTATTTAGACACTTCTGTTTTTGGTGGTTATTTTGAACCAGAGTTCAAACTTTGGACAAAAGTATTGTTTGACAGGGTTTCTAAAGGTGAATATAAAGTTCTAGTTTCTCGACTTACAGATATTGAACTTGAAAATGCACCACAACGAGTAAGAGATTTGGCAAATTCTTTACCGCAAGAAAATATAGAGTGGTTAGACGTTACAACTCAAGCAGTTCGACTTGCAGATAGTTATATTGAAGAAAAAGTAGTTGGACAAACAAGCCATTCAGACTGTATCCATATTGCTATTGCAACATTGAATTATGCGGACGTTTTAGTGAGTTGGAATTTCAAACATATTGTAAATCATATACGAATTAGAGGATATAATGCTGTTAATTTTAAATACGGACACAAAATACTTGACATACGTTCACCAAGAGAAATATTAGAATATGAAGACTAAAGAAATTAAAAAAGAGAAATCAATCCTTGTTGACTTGCGCTCAATAAGAGATAAAATTAGTAACGAATTGACAGGAATGACACCTGAACAAGTTGTTGAATATTTAAAGAAGAAAAAAACATTACACCCAAAATCGGTTTGGCAATAGTGTTGCCGAATTGCAGGATTTCAGCTTTTGGAATTCTATTAAACTTCGGTACTAATTTGAGCAGAACTACATATAATTCCCTATCATCATCAAGCCAAAAACTGTTACTTACTGATGCAAAATAGTGTTTGAAAGAAAATTTATATTGATGAGCGGAAGTTTTAAAATAGCAAACCAATGTTTGCAAATAATTTAATTCCAGATAGAATAGTAACTACTAAAACTTAAAAATTTATAATGATTTGGGACTATTTTATAGTATAAGTAATAAAATCTCAAATCAAAAATCAATATCAAATATCAAATATCCAATGTACCTACCCTTTGAAAATTTACCTCAAGAATCTAGAATTTGGATTTACCAATCCAGCAGAAAATTTTCTGATGAAGAAGTTGCTGAAATCGAAAAGGACTTGATGCAATTTATTGAAAATTGGTCGGCTCACGGCACTTCATTAGAAGCTTCCTTCACAATTAGATATAATCGATTTATAATTATCGCTGTTAATCAAGAATTTCATCCTGCCACAGGTTGTTCTATAGATTCATCGGTTGGATTTATTCAAAATTTAGAACAAAAATACAGTGTAGATTTATTGGATAAAATGAATGTTGCTTTCAAACAAGGAGAATTCATTACGTATAAAACCCTTTTAGAATTCAAAAAACTAGCAAAAGACAAATCGGTTTCAGAAAACACAATAGTTTTCAATAATCTCGTTAATACTATTGAAGAACTCCAAGAAGGTTGGGAAATTCCTGCAAGTGAAAGCTGGCATAGCAGATTCTTTTAATCTTTAATTACTTTCATGAAAAATATAAGTAAGCTACTTTTATTGTTTGTAATAATAACATTTGTAACCAATTGTGGAACTACAAAAAGGTCATCTTCTGTAGGTGTAATCCAAAAACCAGAAGTTGCAATTGAAGAAGATCTTTATATTCCTATACCAAAATCGGAACGTAAAAATTATTTCAAAGAAACTTCTCAAGAAACAAAATGGGTTGATAGTATTTATACTCAAATGACTTTTGAAGAAAAAGTAGGACAATTGTTTATGGTTGCTGCTTATTCTAATAAGGATACAGTTCATTTCAATGCTGTTGAAAAGTTAGTTACTCAGAATAAAGTAGGAGGATTAATTTTTTTTCAAGGTGGTCCTGTTCGACAAGCCAAATTGACTAATCGTTTTCAAGCAAAGTCAAAAGTGCCTTTGTTTATTGGAATTGATGCAGAATGGGGTTTAAGTATGCGTTTAGATTCAACATACAAATATCCATGGAATACGACACTTGGAGCTATAAAAGATTTACGACTTATTGAAAAAGTGGGTAAAAATATGGCCCAAGAAGCCAAACGAATTGGAGCACATTTCAACTTTGTTCCAGTTTTAGACATTAATACCAATCCCAAAAACCCGATTATTGGACACCGCTCTTTTGGTGAAAACAAAGTAAATGTTACCGAACACGCTATTGCTATTATGGAAGGAATACAAAGTGAAGGTGTCTTTTGTACTGGAAAACATTTTCCAGGACATGGTGATACTGCTTTAGACTCCCATTATGCTTTACCATTAGTAAATTTTACCAAAGACCGTTTAGAAAAAGTAGAATTATATCCTTACAAAAGAATGTTTGATGAAGGATTAGTTTCTGTTATGGTTGCCCATTTAAACATTCCTAGTATTGAGCCACGGGACAATTTTCCTACTTCAGTTTCACAAAATGTTGTTACTAATTTACTACAGGAAGAATTAGGATTTGAAGGTTTGATTTTTACTGACGCACTCAATATGAAAGCGGCAAGTAAGTTTATGAAACCTGGCGATATCGATTTAGAAGCTTTTATGGCTGGAAATGATATTTTGCTTTTTGCAGAGAATGTTCCATTGGCTTATCAAAAAATTTCTGAAGCATATAATAATGGACTAATTACAGAAGAGCGTTTAGCAAAATCAGTTAAAAAAATATTGGCTCATAAGTATAAAATCGGTTTAAACAACTATAAACCAATTGATTCAAAAAATATAGCATCCGATTTGAATACTACATTTAAAGATGCGCTGCAATATCAACTTTTCGAACATGCAACAACGGTTTTAAAAAATAAGGATAACATTCTTCCCATTAAAAATCTTGACCAAAAGATTGCTTATGTGAAATTAGGTGATGATGTAAATTCTACTTTTGTAAGTACCTTGAAAAAATACACTGAAATAACCGAAATTTCAGAAGACAATATAGATTCACTTAAAGTAAAACTTAAAGACTTTAATACGGTCATAGTAGGTTTTCACAAATCTGATAGAGCATGGAAAAAGCACGATTTTTCTGAAAACGAATTGGTTTGGCTACAAGAAATTGCAAAAAACAATACGGTAATTTTAGATGCTTTTACAAAACCATATTCTTTATCTGCTATATCAAATTTTGAGGATATTGAAGGAGTGGTAATGTCTTATCAAAATGGTGATATTTCTCAAGAAGTTAGTGCTCAATTACTTTTTGGTGCTTTTGAACCTCAAGGAAAATTACCAGTAAGTATCAATGAAGAGTTTAAAGAAGGTTTTGGTTTAAGAACTGATAAATTAAATAGATTAGGATTTACCGCTCCAGAAAATGTTGGAATGAGTCCAAGTGTTTTATCTAAAATTGATGCTTACGCCAAAAAAGCAATTGATGGTAAAATGGCTCCCGGAATGCAAATTTTAGTAGCAAGAAGAGGTAAAGTGATTTTTCAAAAGGCTTATGGATATCACACGTATGACAATCAAACAAAAGTGTCTAATTCTGATATATATGATGTAGCATCGATAACTAAAATGGTAGCCACATTACCCAACGTAATGCAACAGTATGACAAAGGAAAAGTAACTTTAGATTCTAAATTAGGAAATATGTTGCCAATGTTTCAAGGAACCAACAAGCAAGATATTTTGTTTAAAGATTTACTCTCGCATTATGCCAAATTACAAGCATGGATTCCTTTCTATAAAAACACTTTAGATGCTGAGAAATGTCCATCAGATAAAATATATAGTTTGTATAATAAAGAAGGGTTTAATTATCAAGTGGCAGAAAATCTATACATTAGAAATGATTATCAAGATACTATTTTAAAACAAATTGCCGATAGTAAACTTTTGGATAAAAAAGAATATAAATACAGCGATTTTACTTTTATAATTTTAAAAGAATATCTCGAAAAAGCAACTGGAAAAACTCTTGATAAATTGAGTATAGAAAATTTCTATACTACATTAGGAATGAATAATACCGTGTTTAATCCACTTAGAAAGTTTGATTATAACGTAATTCCACCAACAGAAAATGATAACTATTTCCGTCATACAATTATTCAAGGTTATGTTCATGACATGACAGCTGCAATGCAAGGTGGTGTTGCTGGACATGCCGGAATTTTTTCAAATGCTATGGATATTGCCAAAATGATGCAATTGTTTCTTCAAAAAGGTAATTATGGTGATAAACAATATTTTTCTCCTTCAACATTTGATACTTTCAATACTTGTCATTTTTGTTCAGAAGGAAATAGGAGAGGATTAGGTTTTGATAAACCTCAATTAGGAAAAGAAGGACCAACCTGCGGATGCGTGTCGATGTCAAGTTTTGGACACACTGGTTTTACAGGAACTATGGCTTGGGCAGATCCAGAAACCGAAATTGTCTATTTATTTTTATCCAATAGAACTTATCCTGGTACTACTGAGGTAAATAAACTTTCAAAGGAAAATATCAGAGAAGATATTCAGAAGATTATTCAAGAAGCAATTTTAGATAAATAGATTTTTAATTTTTTGTTAGCGAATTTCATTAGGATTTTCAGTAACTTCGTACTTCTAAAAATCAGCAATGAAAATAGCAATCGTTTGTTATCCAACTTTTGGTGGAAGTGGTGTTGTAGCTACAGAGCTCGGTCTAGAATTAGCACATCGCGGACATGAAATTCATTTTATAACCTACAAGCAACCTGTTCGTTTGGCACTTTTAAACTCAAATGTGCATTATCACGAAGTTAATGTTCCTGAATACGCTTTGTTTCATTATCAGCCTTATGAATTGGCACTATCTAGCAAATTGGTAGATATGGTAAAATTATATGGCATCGAACTTTTGCACGTTCATTATGCAATTCCTCATGCTTATGCAGGTTATATGGCTAAGCAAATGTTGAAAGATGAAGGTATTAATATTCCAATGGTTACAACACTTCACGGAACCGATATTACCTTAGTAGGAAAACATCCATTTTATAAAACGGCCGTTTGTTTTAGTATCAATAAATCGGATGTAGTTACTTCTGTTTCGCAGAGTTTAAAAGACGATACTTATAAACATTTTGATATTAACAAAGAAATTCATGTTATTCCAAACTTTATAGAGTTGGATAAACATCGCAATGAACCCTTGATATCTTGCCAACGTTCTGTAATGGCAGAAAAACATGAAAGTATAATTACTCATATAAGTAATTTCAGAAAAGTAAAAAGAATTCCAGATGTTGTTAAGATTTTCTTCAAAATTCAACAACAACTACCAGCTAAATTAATGATGGTAGGTGATGGTCCAGAACGAGAAATTGCAGAGAGATTGTGTGAAGAGCTTGGAATTCAAGAAAAAGTAATTTTCTTTGGAAATAGTAATGAAATTGATCAAATTCTTTCTTATTCAGATTTATTTTTATTACCCTCTGAGACAGAAAGTTTTGGTTTAGCCGCACTAGAAGCTATGGCTTGGTCTGTTCCTGTTATTTCTAGTAATTCTGGAGGTTTGCCTGAAGTGAACTTTGACGGAGCCTCAGGATATTTAAGTAATGTAGGTGATGTTGATGAAATGGCGGAGAATGCTATAAAAATTTTAAGCAATATTGACACCTTAAATGCGTTTAAAGAAAATGCTTTATCGGTAGCAAAACAGTTTGACATAAAAAATATAGTACCTATTTATGAAGAAATCTATCACAAAGCAATTGAAACGTCTAAGCAAATAAAGGTATCATGATAAAAAAAAGTTGCATTATTTTAATAGTATTTATACTCTTTTCTTGTTCTTCATCAAAACCTCCAATGATATCAGAGCCCATGTATGATGTGCTTTTTGGCAGTGATTATGGAGGAGCCTCCTTTCAATTTTATGAAATTGTTTCCGATGAAAAGGAATTTAATATTTTGCTTACTGATGATATGATAAAACCTTATGTAAAAAAGGAAGATATTCAAACTTGTAACTTTATATTGGTTAACATGGGAGAAAAAAAATCAGGTGGTTATACGCTTGAAGTACAAAAAGTAGAAGAATTAGCTGACAAAGTTATTGTCACTTTAAAAGAAGTTGAACCTAAAGGAAATGCCACAATGGCGCTAACCAAACCTTGCTATGTAATTAAAATAAAATCGAAGAAACCAATAGAAATAAAATAAAAAAAAATCCCGATTATTTTGAAAATCGGGATTTTTTTGTTAGAATTTATACCTAATTCCTAAAGCTAAATCGGGTCCAAAATTATCTTCACGATAATTATCAGAGTTAAAATAAAGTTCTGGTCTAATATCTAAAGATAGTTGAATAGGCACTTCTTTAAAATTATATTCAATACCTATATCACCTGCTACAAAAACAAAAGTACCATTATCTTTGAATTTAGCGCCATTTGCACTGTAATCATAACTCCAACTTCCTAAACCGCCACCAGCACCAGCATACCAATTAAAGCCTTCATCAATATTCCAAACCCATTGATAAAGCCCCGTTAGTTTAAAGGCATCTACATTATTACTGTTTCTAAAACCCAAATCAAGTTCTAAACGATTGTTTTTTGATAAACCTCTTTGATAGGAAATTTCACCACCTAAACCATCATTGTCTCCAAGTCGCAAACCTAATGCGTTTTTTGAAATGTCTTGTGCTTGTGCAGTAAATGCTAAACCAACTAGCATCATTGCAGATAAAATCACTTTCTTCATAAAATTGTTATTTAAAGTTTATAGTATAACAGTCATAAAAGGTCAATTATTGTGCCATTAGTTGTTAAAATATTCAAAAATTTAAGTTTATACTCCTTAACTCATTGGTAGTAAGATAAAAAAAGTGACAAATGGAATACCTTATTTGTCACTTTTTGTAAAATTTAAAAAGTATTTTAGTTAATAAGAAACGATTTTATACTTTCTGTTTGTGTTTGGTTGAAAGTTGAAGGAATCGGTAAAGTTACATTTGGAATACTATTCAATTGATAATTCAAAACAGTATTTGCATAAATCATACCAACATTTTTACTATAATATTGATTAGAAACAATTACATCTTGTGCATTCATTATAGTAACAGGAAATGAAATGCCAGAAACAGTTTGAACCGTTGTAATTTTTAAATTTAATACAATTTTTGTTTTTCTGATATCACCATAATCATCTCCATTAGGAAAAAGATAAGATGCTTGACTACCATTATATACCGATTTCAAGGTGTAATCAATAGTTAAAGGATATGTTTGAACGGTTTGACTTATTGTACCAGATATAGAACTCAATTCTTGCCCAATTATTCCCGATTCTTTAAAGAATATAAAATCTGTTACGTTTAAACTGATAGGTGAAGTCAATCCAAAATCAAAATTAAAATTCCCAGTCATAAGTAATTTACTACCATCAATTTTTATACCATTATTTCTTAAAGTAGAACTGAAAAAACCAGTTGCACTATTTAATGTTTTTAATTTTTTATAGGTTATCGAATTGATTAATGTATCATTAGCAATATAAATGGAATCTCTTGTTAATGGGTTAGTAGTACTACTCAAATCACTATCAACATCATAAGTCCAGTAATTATTGTTTTTTAATGGCAAAAACTCAGTTGGCGCTTCATTTCCATTGTCAGAATTATTATCGTTATCACTTGAACAAGATATTAAAAAAATGAGTAATAATGATGTAATTAAAAATTTAGTTTTCATATCAGATAATTTTTGTTTTTGGCTAAATTACTAAAAAAGTTTTTATGTTTAGTAAATGTTAAAAATCATTTTGTAAATAGAATTGCTTAAAATTAAACCTTAAACTTTTAAACTTTAAACAATTCAACTATATTTGTTCAAAACTAACAAAAATGGCCGGAAATAGCTACGGAACACTTTTTAGAATTACAACTTTTGGAGAATCTCATGGAGACGCACTTGGAGGAATAATTGATGGATGTCCGGCAGGAATTGAGTTGGATATTGAAGCAATTCGTTTAGAAATGCAACGTCGTAAACCGGGACAATCTTCTATAGTTACGCAACGAAAGGAAGAAGATGAAGTTCAATTATTATCTGGACTATTTGAAGGTAAAACAACAGGAACCCCAATTGGTTTTATCATTCCAAACACCAATCAAAAATCTGATGATTATTCTCATATAAAAAATTCATATCGACCTAGTCATGCCGATTATGTTTATGAAAAAAAATATGGCATTCGTGATTATAGAGGTGGTGGAAGAAGTTCTGCTAGGGAAACGGCAAGTAGAGTTGTAGCAGGAGCTATTGCTAAACAAGTTATAAAAGATATTAAAATACATGCTTTTGTATCCTCAGTTGGAGAAATTTTTATAGAGAAATCATATCAAGATTTAGATTTTTCATTAACAGAAACTAATGCTGTTCGATGCCCAGATTTGGATGTTGCAGCAAAAATGGAAGCCTACATAAAAGATATAAAAAAACAAGGAGATACTGTTGGCGGAACAATAACTTGTGTTATTCAAAATGTTCCAATCGGATTAGGTGAACCAGTTTTTGATAAGCTTCACGCTGAATTAGGAAAAGCAATGTTATCTATAAATGCAGTTAAAGGATTTGAATTTGGAAGTGGTTTTTGTGGTGCCAAAATGAAAGGTAGTGAACATAACGATTTGTACAATGAAAACGGAACTACAAAAACCAATCTTTCAGGTGGAATTCAAGGCGGAATTTCTAACGGAATGGATATCTATTTCAGAGTTGCCTTCAAACCAGTGGCAACTTTAATTCAAAAACAAGAAGTTTTATCCAATCAAAATGAAATAATTGAGCAACAAGGTAAAGGTCGTCATGATCCTTGTGTTGTGCCAAGAGCTGTGCCCATTGTAGAGGCTATGGCAGCCATAGTTTTAGCCGATTTTTATTTAATTAACAAAATTTATCTATCAAAATAATGACATCAACAGTAGAACAAAAAAAATCAATTTTATCAAACCTAACATTTCAAATATTAGTTGCGGTTGTTTTAGGAGCAATTTTAGGTGTGTTTGTTTTTAAAAATTTTGATGAAGCATTCAGAATATCTTTTAGTAAAAACATAAAATTGTTGGCAACTATATTTATTAGATTAGTTCAAATGATAATTGCTCCATTAGTTTTTACAACATTAGTTGTTGGAATTGCAAAGTTAGGAGATATTAAGTCAGTGGGTAGAATTGGAGGTAAAGCTTTAGGATGGTTTTTTACTGCATCTTTCATATCACTCTTAATAGGAATGTTTTGGGTAAACCTATTAGAACCAGGGAAAAATATAGTATTGACCGATGTTAATGTTGAATCAGCAACTGAAATAGTTGCCAAAACGGAAGGTTTTTCTGCTCAAAATTTTGTGGAACATATTATTCCAAAAAGTATTTTTGAAGCAATGGCAACAAATGAAATATTACAAATTGTAATTTTTTCAATTTTCTTTGGATTGGCTGCCGCATCAATTGGTGACCATGCCAAACCTGTGGTGAATGCTTTAGATAAAACATCTCATATTATTCTTAAAATGGTTACTTATGTAATGAAATTTGCACCATTTGGAGTTTTTGGTGCAATTGCAAGTGTTTTGGCTTTAATTGACTTTTGGGAATTAATCAAAACTTATATATACTTTTTCGGATCATTTCTGGTTGGTATTGCTTCACTTTGGGCAGTTTTGTTACTTGTCGGTTTTATTTTTCTTAAAGGGAGAATGATAACATTAATTAAGCACATCACATCTCCAATGGCAATTGCATTTGGAACTACAAGTAGCGAGGCTGTTTTCCCAAAATTAACAGAAGAGCTGGAACGATTTGGCGTAAAAGATAAAATAGTTTCTTTTATGCTTCCCTTAGGTTATTCATTTAATCTTGATGGAAGCATGATGTATATGACTTTTGCAAGTATTTTCATTGCACAAGCTTATGGTGTTCCGTTAGATTTAGGAACTCAAATGACAATGCTTTTGGTATTAATGCTCACCAGCAAAGGAATTGCGGGGGTTCCAAGAGCTAGTTTGGTGGTAGTCGCTGCTACTTGTGGAATGTTTGATATTCCAACTTTAGGTATTGCGCTAATCTTGCC
>JFJP01011856.1_pt1 | contig 27713 bp, 18 predicted proteins | sample 431651 | NCBI WGS metagenome assembly JFJP01 (sample SAMN02602958, study PRJNA72255) | Microbial mat metagenome, whole genome shotgun sequencing project. | biome: fresh water; feature: sink hole; material: water; isolation source: purple microbial (photo- and chemosynthetic) mats found in... | reverse complement strand
GAGGAGCTTTTGAGCGAAGGCTTGGAGGCGGCAGTGCGCCGCACAACTTTTTTACATCTGGCTCTGCCAGGCAATGGGCGGATTATCAATTGGTATTTAGCCCATACGGTGGCGAATCAGGCTTGGTTGGCGACGCAACAAAAAAACCCAGTCGCTTTAGCGCCGAATCCAACCCGGCCCGTCGAAAAGCCTTCTTTTCTAACTTTGTACGAACAAAACATCGGCCTGCTTACGCCGCTGCTCGTTGAGGAGTTGCGCGAAGCGGAAGCGCATTACCCGCCTGAATGGTTGAACGAAGCCGTTTTGGAAGCGAGTCGGGCGAATGCGCGTTCTTGGCGTTATATCCGCACTATTTTGGAAAGGTGGGCGACCAATGGCCGAAAATATGCACCGCATCGGGCCAACGGACTTTCAGCAGTGGAAGAATACACCCACGGGAAATACCGCAACCTCTTCAGTGGGGGAAGGGATAAGCCGACCTAAACTGCATTTTGAGCGCAATGCCGCTCTGTGCCAAAGATGCAAAGGCGCAGGCTATTATCTCTTAGATGTGCCTGTAAGTAGCCCGCAGTTTGGGGTTTTACAGCTTTGTGCCTGTAAAAGAAAAGAACAAAGTCAACGCCGAAGCGCCGAATTGCGCCAATTGAGTAATTTACAGGCTTTTGAAACTAAGACTTTTGCGACTTTTAATTTTCAAATTGCAGGAGTTGCCAAAGCTTTCAGTGCCGCGAAACAGTTTACCCAACAACCTGAAGGTTGGTTTATCTTAACAGGTGGGACGGGGAGCGGGAAAACGCATTTGGCCGCTGCGATTGCTCACGAGATTCTGAGCCAGGGCAAAGAAGTTTTGTTTACTGTGGTTCCTGATTTGCTAGATCACCTCCGCAGCACCTTTAGCCCTAGCAGTAGCATAACTTATGATAAGCGCTTTGACGCGATTCGGGAAATTTCGTTGCTGATTCTTGATGATCTCGGCACAGAGTATACAACCCCTTGGGCTTTGGAGAAACTTTACCAAATCATCAATCACCGTTATAATTATCAACTACCAACAGTGATTACGACAAACTGTCTGCCCGAAGAGCTTGATCAGCGGATTGTGTCGCGGATGTTTGATTATAAGGTGGCGCAAAGTTTTCTCCTCACGGCTCCCGATTATCGCTCACCTTTAACCGAACGGCTCGGCAAACGTAATCGTTGGTAGGTAAAAGGCAGGCTTGGTTTCAAGACTGAAGTCAGGCTGGAAGCCTGACCTACGGCTTCCTACGGCTTCATCAGCGTAGAATAGGCAGCTTGCCTGTTTATGTTATCAAGAAGTCAGGCTGGAAGCCTGACCTACGGCTTCACCAGCGTAGAATAGGCAGCTTGCCTGTTATTTTATCAAGATAGAATAAGCATCTCCTGGCTTTCAGCGAAAAGAGGCGTATGTTCAAAGATTTTCTTTCAGCAACTGATCTCTCGCGCCCGATGGCCGAAGCTCTTTTGACCCAAGCGCAAGCGCTCAAGGCAGTTTGGCAACAAGAAGGATGTCATGCTTCGGAGCCGTTGCGGGGGCAAACTTTGGCCCTCGTTTTTGAAAAACCTTCTTTGCGGACTCGTGTAGCCTTTGAGGCGGGGATGACGCAGTTAGGTGGGAATGGAAGCTACCTTTCGGCCAACGATATTGACATGGGCGGGCGGGAAAGTGTCCCCGACGTAGCCCGCAACTTGAGTCGGTGGGTGCAAGGGATTGCGGCCAGAGTTTTCAAGCATAGTACGGTTGAGCTTTTAGCCCAACACGCAACTGTGCCTGTCATTAACGCGCTTTCGGATCAAGAACATCCCTGCCAAGCTTTGGCCGACATGTTGACGCTCCTGGAGCGCCGAGGCAGTTTGCAAGGCTTGCGTCTGACCTTTTTGGGCGATGGCAATAACGTTTGTCATTCGCTTTTGCTGTTGGGCGCGACGCTGGGCGTGCATGTTACGGTTGGTTGCCCGCCCGACTATCAGCCAAACCCAGAGATTTTGGCCCAGGCCAAAGAGCGGGCCGCGCAAAGTGGCTCCACCATTCAGGTCACGGATTCGCCATCCGAAGCGGCTGAAGGAGCCGATGCGTTGTATACTGATGTTTGGGCTTCGATGGGCCAAGAACACGAAAGCGCTCGCCGCCGCCCGATCTTCCAACCTTATCAACTGAATCGGGATCTGTTGGCGCTGGCGGCCCCCGAAGCCTTGATTATGCACTGTCTTCCTGCTCATCGGGGGGAAGAAATTACGGCTGAAATGGTGGAACATCCCCAAGCTGTGATTTTTGACCAGGCTGAAAATCGTTTACATACTCAGAAAGCTTTGCTTTTAACTCTGCTCAAGCAATAAACCTTTGGGCGAAACGCGCTATCTGCAAAAAGGCCGAGCAGCACCTAGACGGAAAGGGTCAGAAAAACCATGACCAGTGGAAATCGCGCAATTTATGATCGGGCAATGGAGCAAAGCCGCGAAGCTGCTCGCCAAAAACAATGGGATGTTGCTCTGCGGGGGGCTGCTAGAGCGCTCCAAGAGTTTCCCCAGGATACTGATGCCCGGACAGCCGTGGTGGTAGCTTTGTTCAATAAGGGCAACTTTGCCAAGGCTTTGGAAGTTTTGCAGGAACTCCGGACCGTCGACCCCCAAAATCTCTTTTTCTTGGAATATGTAGCCCGCGCAAATGAGCAATTGGGTAAAACTGCCGAGGCGCTCGAAGCCTATCAGACGCTCGCAGATCGGCAACAGGCCCAACGTTCGACTGGCCCGGCCATTGAAAGTTTGCGCTCGCTGTTGCGCTTAAATCCTAACCTTGCTCCCCAGCGGCAACGCCTGGCCCAGTTGCTGGCCGAAAATGGCAATAAGGCTGAGGCCGTCGCTGAAAACTTGACTTTAGCGCGGGCGTACAGCCAGCAAAATCAATTGGACAAAGCGGCTGAAAGTTGCGAAACCGCTTTGCGCTTGGACGCAACGAGCCGCGACGCAAAGGAACTTTTGGCGGCGCTTCATGCGAAAATGGCCCAGGCGGCGGGCGGAAGTAAATCGGAACCACGAGTCGCCAGCCCAGCCCCAGGGACAGAGGTTCGTCGCCCCAATGTTGGGTCGGGCAAATTGCGTTCGCAAGTCTTTGAAGCCGAGCGCATGTTGGCCCAAGCCCTAGAGTTGCAAGACGCGGGGAAAGAGGTCGAGGCCATTAGCCAATATGAAGCGGCGCTCAATGCAGGTTTAGAGCGCAGTGATCTCTTTTATGGCTTAGGCTTACTTTACCAAAAGCAAAACCAACACCAGGCCGCGGTCAAGGTCTTGCTGCGGGCCGCCAGCGACCCTGAATATGCCCTCTCCAGCCATTTTGCTTTGGGCAATTCCTATCAAGAGCTTGGCCAATTGGCTAAGGCTGTCGAGGAATTTGAGCAGGCCATTCGAGCGGTTGACCTCGAAACGATTGGCAAGTCAGAGGTCGAAGACCTGATTCAGATGTATGAGCAAGCTGCCGCGATCTATCAACAACTCAAGAATATTGCGCGGGCCGCTTCGCTTTTCTCCACGCTGGCGAATTTTCTGCAAAGTAAGCGCTGGGGCAAGGAACAGGCCCAGGAGTTTAATCGGCGGGCGAAAGAACTGACCGAGCGCAATATGTTGGCCAACTTGCGGCAGGTCGGCACAGGCGCGCTGACAACCCCCAAGACCATCGCCGCTGCGCCCATTGAACAAGAGGTTATCCCTGAAACGTGGGGCAAGATTCGCCCCATCACGGATTTCCTGCGCGACGGTGCAGAGGGGATCACGGGCGATATGTCAATTCCCTCTGAGTTTCTGCCCACGTTTGCGCCGAGTGCCGTGGCCCCTGACGCAGCCCCTAACCAGTCTGGCCCGCTTCCAGTCACGCCCCTCGACTCCGCAGGTTTGCCAGAGAAGGTCGCTAATCTCGTAACTGCCAGTGGCAAGTATCTGGAGCAAAATCTGCTTGAAGCTTCCCTTGATGCCTGCTTCGACGTGATCTGGCTTGACCCCAATTACTTCCCGATTCACCTGCGGATGGGCGAGATCTACGAGCGCCAGAAACGGTCTAGCGATGCGCTTACCAAATATCAATTGTTGATTGATACCTTTGTGGCGCGGGGGGAAGAACAACGTGCAATTGATGTCTACTTACGCATGATTGAGTTGGCTCCCGAAACAATTAGTGCCCGCTCGCGTCTGGCCAACTTGCTCAAGAATGCGGAGCGCTTGGAAGAAGCAACGGTTCAGCAAGTCTATGTAGCTGATAATTATTTCCGTATTGGGCAAACCAACAAAGCTTTAGAGGAATATCGGCGCGGCATCCAATGGTCACCGCGCAATGCTGAAGCTCATGCCCATTACGGGCTGGCCCTCTTTAAGATTGGGCGCTATGAAGTAGCCCTCGGTGAGTTTCACAAGGCCCTTGAATATGGCGATTCCAATGACTCCGTCGGCATTGCCCATATCAATATGACGCTGGCCATGATGGGCGAACATCCCGCAGCGGTTTGGGATTCGCTCGCCACGTTGCTCGACCAGATTAAGGGCAAACCGCAACTCGACAGCCATGTCCAAGCTGAATATCGGGCGGCGCTTGGGGCCGCCGATGAGCCGATTCTGCATTACATTCTGGCGATCATTCAGCAGACCAGTAATCAACACACTTCCGCCCTTCTCGAATTGGAGCAAGCGCAATCTCTCCTTGAAGCCCGTGAAGATCCTAATTTGCCTATCGTCTTGGTCTACCAAGCCATGGCTGAGAGCTACATCGCGCTGGGCCATGCCGATGAAGCCTTAAACTTTCTGCGGCTAGGGCGCGATTCAGCCGACCAAGTTAAGCCTGATCCAGCCATCAAGCATCCCTTTGCCATGCCCCTTTCGCAAGGGAGCTTAGTCCGCAGGATGGCCGAAGCGTATGCCGCCAGTGGCGACTTGACGGGTGCTGAGACGGCTTTGCTTGAAGCCCGTACCTATCTCCCTTATGATCGGGCCGTCTATACGAAGCTGGCCGACATCTACTTCCAACAAGGTAAGCTCAATGAGGCGATGTCGCAACTCAAGGATTTGGCTACGCACTACGAGGAGCGCCAGGAGTTGGATCAGGCCCTTGAGGTTTTGGAAGGGGCGCTTAGACTTTCCCCCAGCAGCATCTCCGTAAGCGGGCGGTTGGCTAAACTCTATATCCGTCGCGGTTATCCTGATAAAGGGGTTGAAGGTCTAACGCGAGTCGCCGAACTTCAGCGCAAAGCCGGCCAACTCAAAGATGCGGTTGAGAGCTTGCGGCAAGCTGCGGAGATTTGTTGGATGTTGGGTAAGCACGATGAGACCCGCATTATCTACGACAAGATCGTCCAGATTGCGCCGACGGACCTTGAGGCGCGCCAATGGTTAGCGATCATGTATACCCTTGGCTCGCGTACCTCTGAAGCGGTGAAGGAAAAGAAGGAAATTGCCCGTATTCTGGCGCAGCAACGGGATTATGATAATGCCATCGCAGAGTTACATCAGATCATCGGCCTCGACCAGCGCGACTTAGAGGCTTACTTTATGCTTGGGGATATGCTTATGCGCCGCGAGGAATATCAACAAGCCGTGCAACTCTACACGCGGATGCTCAAAATGGAGAATGTTGAGGTTGACCGCGTTGAGGCCCTTCTTTCGGCTGCCACGCGGATGTCTGAGCAACGCCAGCACCGGCTGACCCAGACCCAAAAGCCAAATCATTAATCTAGTTTTGGGCAGGCTCTGGTTTCGGCAAGCTCAACCAACGTTCCCTGAGTTTGCCTAAGGGCAACCAACGTTCCCTGAGTTTGCCTAAGGGCAACCAACGTTCCCTGGGCTTGCCTAAGGGCAACCAACGTTCCCTGAGCTTGCCGAATGAGGTCAGCTTCCTGTGGGGCGTATGACAGGCAGCTTGCCTGTCACAGAGGCAAAAACCTTGCTAGACCTGACACTCCTGTTAAATCGCCTGAATCCGCTAGTTGATCCCTTTGCGCTCCTGGACATCGTGGTGGTTGGGCTAATTTTCTTTTGGCTCTTGCAAGTCATTCAAGGTACAAGGGCGATCCGCCTTCTGCGAGGAATCGGCATTATCATCGCCCTCTCCTTCTTCCTGACTTCAACCGTCAAGCAATTCACGACCCTCGACTGGTTGCTGCGGACGGTGATTCAACCCGCACTTTTTGTGACCATTCCTATTCTCTTCCAGCCCGAACTGCGGCGTGTCCTCGAAACATTGGGGCGTACAGGCTCCTCTATCTTCACCAACCCTTTTGCAGCCCACAATCGTTCTGAGCTTTTGGATACCGTCAATGGGGTCAGCCGAGCAGCCGCCCAACTTTCCCCCCAACGGATTGGGGCCTTGATGGTCATCGAGCGCAAGACCCAACTCCAGGAACACGCAGATCGAGGGGTGCTGTTGGATGCGCGACTTGCTGTTCCGCTTCTGCTCAATATCTTCTACCCCAATTCCCCCTTGCACGATATGGCCGTGATTATTCGCGGCAACCGCATTCTAGCGGCGAATGTAGTCTTACCCCTCAGCGAGGATGTTGCTCAACAACAGTATGGGACGCGCCACCGGGCCGCAAAGGGGATTAGTGAGCAATCCGATGCAGTGGTTGTAGTCGTCTCAGAGGAAACGGGGGCAATTTCGCTGGGGACAAATGGGCGGTTGGTTCGCTATTTGAATGAGTCCCGTTTGCGAACTTTGCTGGCGGAACTGCTGAAGGTTCAACTACCTGAAGAGGCCCCTTTGGCAAGCTCAGGGAACAGCGCATGAAGCCAACAACGACGCTAACAGACAAGGGGCCTTTTCAACCCTTCCAGCCGACGGTAACGAGTCTGCTGGGGCGGTTGGCTTTGGCTTTAAGTCTTAGCTTTGCCCTTTGGGCCTACGTCCTCTTTAACGAGAGCAGTACCGCATCCTACGATAGTGTCCCCGTTGAGCTGAAAGCTTTACCTGCTAACTTGCTGCTTGTTGACCAGGATGGCTTGGAACGAACAACCTTCCCCACCGTGCGGGTGATTGTCAAGACGGATAAGGCGACGCTGGCCAGCTTGCGGCAAACGGACTTGCGAGCCTACTTAGACCTTAACGGGTGTAAAGCAGGGGAGCATATTCTGCCCGTCCACGTTGAAGCTGGGCGGCCAGGGATCTTCCTGACGGCTCCCGCAGTTATTCCCGACTTCCTCTCGCTCCGCGTCGAAGAGCTTATCACCAAAACCGTTCCGCTTTCGATTGAGGTGCAAGGGGATTTACCTTTTAGCTTTGAACTAGGGGAAGCAGCGGCCTATAGCGGCAATGAAGCAATGCGCCAGGTCGAGGTTTGGGGCCCTAAAAGCCGGGTTGCCCAAGTGAAGGTTGCCAAGTTGCGGGCGAACATTGAACAATTGCGGGCGAACTACGTCGCAACTCAACAGCCTCAACTTCTTGACACGGATGGCAAGGTGCTAGAAGGTCTCAAGGTGAAGCCCCCCAATGTTGAGTTACGAGTCCCGATTCGTTCGGTGGTCGGTCTGAAGCGGGTCCCGATCTTGGGCAAAGTTATTGGTTGGCCCAGCCCTGGCTTTGTGGTCGCCAATCTTCAAAGTACCCCTCCGCTGATCAACCTTCTTGGGAGCTCCAGCACGCTTGATGCTCTCGCCCAGGTCGAAACCGACCCCGTAGACATTACAGGTGCAACTACGACCTTCACAAGGGAAGTGGTCATCCGCTTTCCCCCTGGTATTTCACCACAGACCAGTGAGCCAGAGCAAGCTCAGGTGATGGTGCAAATCGCACCGCTGGCGCGGCCCTTTCAAGTTTTGTTGCCCTTCACGGTTCAAATCACAGGGGTGGCTGAGGGTTTGGTGGCGACTTACAGCCCCAGTATGGTAGCTAATACGTTAGTTGGCACGGCTGATCTGCTGAATCGGCTCAAACCCGAAGCGCTGGTCATCACCCTTGATCTGAGTAAGCGCGGCCCTGGAACCTACTTCTTTACGCCCCAGCCGGCCTTGCCAAATGGCCTAGCTATTACGGGCCAGGTGGCCCAAGTCAAAGTCCTTTTGCAGCCCAGATAAGAGCCAGCCTTAAAGTTTGCTAAAGGGGTACGGTTTGCCGAGAGCTTCGGGCTTACTTCTGGCCAACCTGGATGTTGACAGGGTGAGGGGTTTGTGCCATAATCCAGCAAGTTCAAGCCTGTACCGCTTTGAAATTCTACATAGGAGGATTTGGTCCGCATGTTGAAACGCATCGTCGGTTTTGTAATTTTGTTCGCTGTCTTGATCGCTCCCTTCGCCCAGCTAACCCCAGCGCAAGCCTTTGAGAAGGAAAAAGTCCCTGATACTTTTCCCCCACCCCAAGCTCACTATTTTCCTGAAACTGGGCATTCAGCAGTCAATTACTTCTTAGATACTTGGAAAAAGACCCCCAATGCCCTCTTTACGCTAGGGTTTCCGATTTCACAACCGTTCATCGAAGAAAGCTTTACCAACCCTGGCGAATACTATCGCGTTCAATACTTTGAACGGGCAGTTTTAGAAGAGCATCCCGAAGAATATGGTAAACAGGGCAACAAATTCTACGTTATGGGCCGCTTACTCGGCACGCAACTGGCCAAAGGGCGCGAAGCCGAACAACCTTTTGCAGCCGTAGCCGACCCTGGCGATGGCTCTTTTATCCCCGAAACCAAACACACTTTACGCAACAAAGCGGCTCCCTTTCGCACCTTTTGGGAAAAAAATGGTGGGGTAGCGGTTTTTGGCTATCCGCTTTCAGAGCAATTCCAAGAAATCAATAAAGCTGACGGCCAAACCTACTGGGTGCAATACTTTGAGCGCCAGCGCATGGAATGGCATCCCAACGAAAAACCTGAATATCAAATTTTGCTTGGTTTGTTGGGCAATGAATATAAAACGGCGCACCACGGCGACAAAGAAGAATTTAAGTTTCAAGCCGCCGATGGCACTTTGCCCCGTTCCTTTGTCTATGGCTACAATGCGACGCTCTATTGGCAAGGCACAGCTTGGCAAGACCGCAAGCGCGTTTTAGCGGTCTCGAAAAATTCAGGGGTCAAGTGGTTGCGCCAGCAAGTGCAATGGAAGTATTTGCACGACAAATCTTTGGCGATCTATTGGCAAGAGCTAGATGATATTGTCGAGGATTGCAGTAAAGAAGGTGTTAATCTGCTGATTAGTGTGGTAAAATCGCCGACGTGGGCCACCAGCAACGGGTCAGATGGTCTGCCGGCCCGCGAGCATTTCAGCACTTTCGCCAACTTTATGGGCAGCATGGCCGAGCGCTATAAGGGCAAAGTGCAAGCGTATGAAGTTTGGAATGAGCAGAATCGCGCTTGCGAAAATGGCGGTGATTGCAGCAAAGACGGCGGAATTGGCGGGCAAGTAGCCAATGCCGATTACTACGTTGATCTGTTGGCCGCGGCCTACGATGCGATTAAAGCCAAAGACCCTTACGCGCTTGTGGTCAGCGGTGCGCCCACTTCCACCGAAACCAACCGCTCCGATATTGCGATTAGCGACGTTACCTTTATCAAGGAAATGCTCCGCAGCCCCAATTTCCGCGCCGATGTTATTGGGATGCATCCTGGGGGGCAATACAACCCCCCCGACACAATGTGGCCCGACCAACCTGGCCCTGGCCCCAGTTGGCAAAATAGCCGCGAGTTTTACTTCCGCCGCATCGAAGACATCCATCAAGCCATGGTCGATGTGGGAATGGGAGACCGCCAACTTTGGGTGACGGAGTTTGGTTGGGCGACGGCCAACAATACGCCAGGCTATGAGTATGGCAACAGTATTTCCTTTGAGACGCAAGCGCAATGGATTGTGCGCGCCTTCCAGAAAGGCCGCCATGACTATGCTCCCTGGGTCGGCGCGATGTTCCTCTGGAATCTCAACTTTGCCATTTCGGCCAAAGGGGCTGGCGAAGAGCAACATGAACAAGGGTCGTTTGGCGTGCTAAACGGCGACTGGAGTCCGCGCCCCGCTTGGAATGCAATTCAAGCGATGCCCAAGGATTAGGCAAACCTTTTGCAAGATCAGCCGTCAGTCATTCATTGCTGGCGGCTGATTCTTTTTTAGCTCAATTGCGGTTCTTTGCGGGTGAATATGGCCCTCAGCAACGTTCACTTAAATAACCAATCGCGTTCGTCATCTATTTGAAAAGGAGCCAAAATCAATGAAACGCCGAATGTTCAGTCTCTTTGGGCTACTTGCCCTGCTTCTGCCTCTGTTGGCGGCCTGCGGAGGCCCTGCCGCCCCAAAGCCAACCGAAGCGGTCCCCGTTGAAACGCCTCAAGCTAAAGCCGAACCCACCGAAGCCGAAACCCCTGAAGCTGAAACCCCTGAAGGCAAGCCGCCCAAAGCCAAACCTACGGTTGAGCCGACTCCCACCGAGCCTGCGCTTGGTACGCCGCTCAAAACGCCCGCCCTGGAATTTGGTGTAGTTGCTCATCTTTATTACACCGACCACGAGCGCGTGTTACAATTGGCTCAAAATGCAGGGTTTGACTGGATGCGCCAGCAAGTTTCGTGGAAAGATACCGAAGGCCCAGAGGCGGGGAATTATATCTGGGATCAACTGGATATTATTGTCAATGCGGCCAACACTTATAAGCGCAAGTTATTGATTAGCATCGTCGATTCACCATCTTTTTACACCACGGTTGCTGATGCCAAAGGTAAAAATGGGCTGCCCAAAGACCCCAAGAGTTTAGGCAATTTTGTGGCCGCAATGGCCAAGCGGTATGGCAATAAAATCCAAGCCTACGAAATTTGGAACGAGCAGAATCTAGCCCACGAAACGGGTGGCCACATTACGAAAGATTCAGTTGGGCAATATGTTGAGATTTTGGTGGAAGCCTACAAACGGATTAAAGCAGTCAACCCACGAGCGTTTGTCTTAGCGGGAGCGCCTTCTTCGACAGGCGTTACCGATCCTGTCATTGCCCTTTCTGATCTTGAATATTATAAAGCGATGTATTCCTACAAAGAAGGCATCGTTAAAGACTATTTTGATGCTCAGGCCGTTCATCCTGGCGGTTCAGCCAATCCTCCTGACACTTACGTGGATGGTAATCCTAGCACAGCGAATGGTTGGACAGAAGACAGCACGTTCTATTTCCGCCATGTTGAGAAGGTCCGCGAAGTTATGCGCGAATATAACCTCGAAGATCATCAAGTTTGGATTACTGAATATGGCTGGGCCACAGAAAACGTTACTCCTGGCTACGAATTCGGCAACCAAGTCACGCTGGAGCAGCAAGCCGACTACATTGCGCGGGCAATGCAACGCACGTATGAGAAATATCCCTGGATTGGCAATATGTTTCTGTGGAATTTGAACTTTGCGGTTTTGTGGGGGCAACAAGAGCCACCGCAGCCTAAGCATGAGCAAGCCTCTTTTGCCATTCTGAACGCGGATTGGAGTCCCAGGCCTTCTTACCTCAAGGCTCAGAGCAAGATCGCAGAGATCAAAGCGAAGGAAAAACGTTAAATTTGGGTAGAATAGGTATCCTGCCTGTTTCCTAGAGTAGAATAGGCATCCTGCCTGTTATTCCTAAGCCTAAATAAAAGAAGCCAGGGCGCTGATAAAGCGTTCTGGCTTTTTTGTTGAAATTTAGCTTTTTGAAAACCATTTTTGCCGTATGATTCGATAGACAAAGAGCGGGTTGCCGATGAGATAGCGTCGCCATTTGCCTTTTGGGTCGACTAACAAGCGCCAAAACCATTCCAAGGCCAACATATTCATCCAATAAGGCACACGTGGCTCGATGCCCGCCACATAATCAAACAAAGCCCCAACAGCCCAACAAACAGGCGCAGGGATTTGCTCCCGCCGAGCGGTGAGCCATTTTTCCTGGCGCGGGGTTCCCATCCCCACAAAAACTACATGAGGCGCTGTGGCTTGGATTTCTTGAAGAACTTGCACCTCACTTTTTTCCAAAAAGAAACCGTCGCAAACCCCAACGACCTGTAAACTGGGCCATTTCTGGAGCAGTTTGCGGCGGGCTTCGGCTGCAACACCATATCTTCCCGCCAAAATATAGATACGCCACTTTTGCATTTCAGCCAAAGTGCAAAATTGCTCGATCCAATCGGCTCCCGTCGCTTTAGCCATCTCGCTTTGTGCGCCATGCAAGAAGCGATTGGCCCAAATTATCCCAATTCCATCAGCATAAACTAAACTAGCTTGATTGAGAATGGTAAAATAAGCAGCATCGCTATTGGCCACGTTGAGGCAATGGGCATTGACATAGAAAATCGTGCGTTTTTGGCGCTGATTGACCCACAACTTGACCAAGCGCAGAATTTTGGGGACATTGGCGCAGGCCGTTTGAACCCCAAGAATACTTACCACATTCAAAGCCCAGCGAGCCCGCAGCCGCTGATCTTCCGACCAGTAAGGCTGGGTGGGGGGCGGAAGCTGGCCAATGATGCTATTTGTTTCGGTTTGCATAGCTAAGAGATTCCCGATCTATTTTTTCACCAGAAAGTCCCAAAAGCCAGAAGAAGAACAGACCTAAAAAGGTTGTTGGAAGCAGGACAATACTGTGAAGTAAGACCCCATAACTAAAAGCGGTTGCTTGGTCGACCTTGAAAAGGGCTAAAATCAACACGCAAGCATATTCAAAAACCCCAATTGTGCCTGGAACAGAGGAAAGAGTGATTCCGACTTGGAGGCCTAACAAGAGTAAGATGGAGGCCCTGAACTGAAGTTGAATTTGAAGGGCTAAAAGAGTCAATTGATTCGTCAGAATTGCGGTGCTGACAATAAAACAAGACCAGAAAAGCAATTGCAAAATCTCTTCGGGGCGATGTAAAACATTCAGGCTTGCCAGCCCACCATGAAGATATTGCGTTATTTGGGCTTGCAATTTTTGCGGAAGCCACGAGACAATTTTAGTCAAGCTGCGAACAGCTTGCTCCCGATAAAAAACAAGAAGCGAAAGGCTCAAAAAGATAAGAAGAGCGATGAAAATCAAGCTGTAGGCTGATTGGCTAACCCAAAGAGGAAGGGGCGTAAGCAATAAAAGGAGGCAAAAGAGCAGAGCAAAAGTCATTAGATCAAGGAGCTTTTCGAGGATCACGGTCCCTAACGTAAAGACGCGCCCTGGCCCTAAGCCTCCAACAAGATAAGCGCGACTGAGATCACCTAAGCGGCCAGGTAAAGCAGTATTAAACAATTGCCCAATCAATAAAGCCATAAAAACTCGCGGAAAAGCAACTTTTTGGCCCGCCTTACCCAACAAGATCTTCCACCGAATCGTTTTCCCAAGGCTATTTGCAGCTACACTCATGAGGGCTAAACCAACAAAGGTGAGGTTGGCCTGGGTAATTGCTTGCCAAACCTCCTGATAAGAAATGTTCTGAAGCGCCAGATAAAGACAAAGCCCACTTAGCCCCAGCCCCACACCAAAGCGCAATTCTGCCGAGGATAAAATGCGTTTTAAGCTGGTTTTATTTAGCTTCTTCCTCATTCTTTTTTCTTAATTCAGGTTTAGATGCCTGATCTATGCGCTGCGGATGAATTTGCGCCGAAGCTAAAACCCCCCAAACCTCAAACCCAACCGCAGGTGTGGTCAAAATCAATTTGCAGCCTGCAAGGTTCACAAGGCGCGGTTTGGGAAATGGTTGATAAACTGTTGGTCCTGGGGCTTTGGGGCGAAGTGTTTCTTTGGAATTTGGCCAGAAAGTAATCAGCAAAACTACGATCCCCCACAAAATTTTGGCCAGCAGCAGCTTACTCGTAAGCCCTAAGCCGAAACAAACAAGCCCTAAGCCAAAACGATAAATTTGTTTCGCTTGATTCCTCGCGCTTGCCTCGCTGGGCGGCTGCGTTGCCAGATATTCCCGATAACTGTAAGTTGCCACACAAAGCGCCAAGCCTAAAACCCAAAGCGCATTTTTAGCAATGTATCGCCAATCCATAAGATTTGCTCTGTATAGGCTATTTTGAGAATTGTAAAAGCCATTTTGAAAAAGAAACCCTAGAGAAAAGCCTTCTTAACAGTTATGCTTTTGATCTAAAACCGTCTCAAAACAAAATTAAAAGGCATAAATTTCCAAACTTCTTTACCTTTCAATTTAGAGTTGGCCACAGAGTAAAAAGACCTAGGCCTAGTATACACTAAAATGTTGAATTTGTAATACAAATAACCAAAAAGTACTATTGAGTTAAGAAATTCTCTTTATCATACCTTTCAAACAAAGAAATAGTCTTTTTGCGCTCGGCAAAAGTTCCTCAATCTGTTGCCTTCCACTGGAAACTTAATGTATCAAAGCAATGGGAAGAGGAGCTTATTGTTTCGACATTCGCTCCAGCGGATTCTGGGTGTAGAAATAGCCCCGAAAGAATTAAGGTGAGGAAACCAAGGAGATAAGAGGATAAACCAAGAGTTAGGATACGTGGAGCGCCAGCCAATAGGCTTAAACGACCTTTAGGGAAGAAGGTAGGATCGGCATCTTCCTGTCTTAAATCCTACCAAGTCGTGGAGCCTGAGCTTGCCAAAGGCTGCGTGTATCTGTAGCAACACCGAAAAGCTGGTTTGGCTATCCAAATTGGCGAAGAAAGCGTAAATCACCACTATGAAAGAGGCGAATGTCATCAATATCATATTTCAGCATCGCAATGCGCTCTGGGCCAAAGCCCCCCGCAAACCCGCTAAATTTCATGGGGTCATAGCCACCATTGGCTAGAACATTGGGATGCACCATCCCGCACCCGCCGATTTCAAGCCAGCCAGAGGATTTGCAGACGCGGCAGCCTTTGCCTTTGCAAAGGAAACAACTAACATCTAATTCAGCACTTGGTTCAGTAAAAGGAAAGAAACTGGGCCGTAAGCGCACTTCTGTGCCTTTCCCAAACATTTGCTCGGCGAAAGTGTGCAATGTTCCTTTTAGATCGCTCATTGTAATCGTCTGGCCGACAGCCAAGAATTCAAATTGATGAAACATAAATTCGCTGCGCGATGTCACCTGCTCGCTGCGATAGCATTTACCAGGCAACAGAACCCGCAACGGTTGGGGCGCATAGCGGCGCATAGCGTGAATTTGGCCCGGCGAAGTGTGAGTTCGCAAAACAACTTTAGGCGCATTCGGGGGCATTTCGACATAAAAAGTGTCCTGCATATCACGGGCCGGATGGTCAGGGGCAAAGTTGAGCAAGCCAAAATTGTAGTCGTCGGTCTCAACTTCGCGGCTTTCCCAAATCTGAAAACCCAGCGTGGCAAAGATTTCAAAAGTCTGGCGCAGCACTTGAGTCGTCAAATGGAGGCCCCCAACCTCTGGTTGCCGGCCTGGCAAACTGACATCAATGCGCTCGGCTTCCAAGTTGGTGGCTCGTGACGTGGACTTGATTCGGGCTTCAGCGTCGGCGTAGGCGGTCTCAAGCACCTCCCGCAAGGCATTGATGCGCTGCCCTGCCTGGGGCCGCTCTTCGGGCGGTAAAGCGCCCAAACCACGACTGAAGCGCGTTACACTGCCTGATTTACCCAGATAACTATTTTTCCACTGAGCTAAAGACTCGAAATCGGCTTTTTTGGCTAATTCTGCTTGAGCTTGTTGTTCAATTTGACTAAGTTCTTCGCTCACGGTACTTTTCTCCGTTTGATAGCTCCACAGCTAAAGCTGTGGATTCCTGGGGCCAGCTTTAACCAAACAGCTTTTTTGGCGCAACATCTCGAACAATAGAATACTTCCTGCAACAGCGGCATTGAGAGATTCAGCTTGCCCAGCCATTGGAATCGTAATTTGATGCGTTGCTAAGGCTAAACCTGCTTCACTTACGCCTTTGGTTTCGTTGCCAATGATCAGAACTGCGTTTTGAAGCCAATTAAGATCGTAATAAGGCAAAGAACTGGTAGCAACGGCAGCATAAATCGCAGAAGGCTGAAGCTTGGTCAACAAAGTGGTAATGGCTTCCCAGGGCAAATCGGGCTGCATCGCAAGCGTAAAATGGGCCCCCATCGCGGAACGGACAACTTTTGGGCTATAGATGTCAGCCGTGCCTGGCGTACAAAAAACTTGCCCTACGCCTGCTGCTTCAGCCGACCTCAACAACGTGCCCACATTGCCTGGGTCTTGAAGGGCATCTAAAATGAGGGTCAAGCCAGGCTTGGGAGAGACTTCAGGAATGGCAGCCACAGCCACAATGCCTTGCGGGTTTGGGGTATCCGCCGCCGCCGCGACCACGCGAGCCGTCGCGGCATAACAATGGGTTTGCCCAACCAATTGCCCCAGTAACTGCTGGCCCAGCGGATGGTGGTCCAGTTGTTCTGGGGCAAAGAGAACCAGCAGAAGTGGTACATTGGTGGCACAGGCTGTTGCGACCAGCCGCACGCCCTCAAGCACAAAACAGCGCTCGCCGTAGCGCTCCTCGCGGTTAGCCCGCAGAGCGCGAATACGGCGAACATGGGCATTGGTCAGGCTGCTAATCACGCTGCCGGTGCAGGTTGAGCTTGGGCAACCACTTGGCTAAAGGCCGCCGGGTCCCGAACGGCCATGTCGGCCAGAATCTTGCGGTCTAGCTCAATTCCAGCCAATTTGAGCGCGTTGACCAACTGGCTGTAAGTTGTCCCATTAAGGCGGGCCGCTGCATTGATCCGTTGAATCCAAAGGCGGCGGAAATCTCGTTTCCGCACCCGCCGATCTCGATAGGCATAGGACAGCGCATGTAAAACGGCTTCATTCGCCGCCTTAAACCGTCGCCCCGTCGCGCCCCGAAATCCTTTAGCTTGTTCTAAAACTTTCTTGTGGCGTTTCTTGACCATCACGCCGCGCTTGACACGAGTCATCAAACCTCCATTTGTAAAGGCCCTAAAACAGCGAATCAAGCTGATTCGCCAGTTCTTCTTAATTTAGGAAAACTATTTCAACCCATAAGGTAAGGCAACGCTGAAATGTTCAGTGTTGGCCGGTGAAGAGGCTAACATTTTGCCATACATCCGTTGAGCCCGCTTCGAACGGTTACGCTTGACTCCGCGCCCTTGTTTGGCTTGCAAAATTTTGCCGCTCCCCGTAATTTTGAAGCGCCGTTTCGCTCCCTTATGAGTTTTCATTTTAGGCATCGCTTACTTCACTTCCTTGCTATATTGTTGCTTTATCTTCTTCAGCTTCAGACTCTTGTAGATCAGCTTCAGACTCATGGTCTTCATCATCCTCATCCTCAAAATCCTGGGAATCGGCTTCAAAGTCCTGGTCCTGCGCTTCTGTTTCGGCCAAAGCAAGCGCTTGTTGCACTTCTTCAACCATCGCTGCATCTTCGTGAGTTTCGTGAGTTTCGTGAGTTTCGCTGGTCTCGCTTTCGGTGAGGGCCTGCCGCGAGGCTTTTTCCTTTAGGCTGGCTGCCGCTTGAGCCGCTCGTTGAGCCTTTTGTAAAGCTTTTAAAACCTTGGGGTTGGGCGACAAGACCAAGAAAAGTGCCCGACTTTCCATTAGCGGCTTCTGCTCAACCACCGCCACGTCGCGCAGTTTTTCAACCAGCTGTTCCAACATTTCCCGCCCAATATCGGGGTGAGCCAACTCGCGCCCCCGAAAGCGAACGGTGAACTTGACTTTATCCCCGACTAGTAGAAAACGGCGAGCTTGACTGGCTTTGACATCAAGATCGTGATCATCGGTTTTAGGACGCAACCGTACTTCTTTGAGTTCGGTCTGCTTTTGGTTTTTGCGTGCTTCCCGCTCTTTTTTGCTCTGCTCATAGCGAAACTTCCCGTAGTCCATCAACCGACAAACGGGAGGCACAGCGTTCGGCGCGACTTCCACCAAATCAATCCCACGATCTTCGGCCCGCTGAAGCGCATCTCGGAGCGAGACAATGCCAACTTGAGCACCTTCCTCGTCGATGAGCCGCACTTCACGGGCCCGAATACGGTTGTTGAGACGAAACCGATTTTTGATTGGGCCACTTTTTTTATCCAATATCCTGGCCTACTGTCATTACTAAAGATTTGCCTTAGAGCTTCGGGTGCCTTCGTTAGCCTTCCTTAGAATCTGGCTATCTTGCACACTCAAGCTACCCTCAGGCCCAGAACGCAAGACACTTTGCTGATAGCTATCGGCCTTATTGTAACACAAAGATTCAATGCGTTCAAATGCCCTCTCGCGGTTCGGGTTTCGATAAACTCAACCCCCAGCGCGCTGGCAAAAACGAATGCGACCTCGCCAAACTAACAGCAGTTTCAAAATTATACACAACCTGGACAATCTTGTCCAATAAGGCGGAAGTTTGGTTGCCTGGGTCATGAGATCTGGAAGGAGGCCACGGCTAAAGCCGTGGCCGCTAAAATCCCAACCGTTCCCCCGGCTAAAGCCGTGGATTCCTGGGATCTGGAGGTTAGGCCGCTTGCCTGGCGGAGATCTCTAATCCCCCACAGTCAAGCGGCTTTCAATCTTTTCAAAGACTTTTGAACCAATGCCTTTTACTTTCTGAAGGTCTGAAACCGTTGAAAAAGGCCCATTAGCCTCTCGATAATCTATAATTCGCTGCCCTAAAGCTGGGCCAATGCCTTCCAAAGAACCTAATTCAGTCAGATTTGCAGTATTCAGATTGACCAAAGAGGTGGTCGAAGCGGGATTTGAACCAGAGGAAAGCTGCGAATTAGGCTTGGCTGTAGGATCCATCGTTTTGAGCGGGGTAACATTCGCATTCCTAAGGAAAGATGGTGGCGAAGTTTGGTTAAGGTAAGCAACCCAAATTTGCTCCTCGTCTTGCAGCCGCGCCGCTAAATTGATGCTAGTATCATCTGCGTCGGTAATCAAGCCTCCCGCCGCTAAAACGGCATCTTTCACTCTGGCATCGGGCGCGAGCGTGTAGGCATCGGGGTGCAAAACTGCGCCCAAGATATGGACCACAATGAGTCTGCCAGGCGAGGGAGTCGTTGAGGGCAAAGGCAAATTGGGCAAAGGTGAAGCGTGAGTTGTAGCACTTGGGGATGGCGATTCTTGGGGCGGATCTGGGTTGGCAGCTAAGAGGTCTGCTTCGGCGGGGCTGGGCTGTTCAATCTCCTGGGCGGGGCTGGGAAGCGGAAGCCAAAAGCTGAGAGCTAAAAGCGCTGCGCCTGCGACTCCCAGAAAAACTACTACCCAGACTTTGGGCCTGTGCCACCAAACTAAAGGTTCTTGCTGCGGCTCTTTTGGGCGACTTGACTCTGCTTCTTCTTCCATCTAAGTTCCCTGCCGTGGGCGAGACAGGCAAGCTGCCTATCCTATCCTACAAAGGGGCGAGACAGGCAAGCTGCCTATCCTATCCTACAAAGGGGCGAGACAGGCAAGCTGCCTGTTCTGCATTAGTCGCCAACTATCTCGCGCCAAGCCGTGATAATGGCGCAGTTGATCGCCACCCGTGAGAGAAAGATATGGCGTAAATTGGAATTACTCAAGCGGATGGCGCGATCTTGGACGGCCTGATAAGCCCAAGCCAAAGCGGTAGTCGAGTGGACTTTTTCACCGAGTAAAAGCCAGATTTCGTAGAAGGCAAAATAGGCTTCGCGGAGTTCATCGCTATCTTCGCCAATCGGGGGCTTTTGGCCCCAAAAGGCCCAAACACTTTCGGCCAAGGCCCGTGCTTGGGCCAGGTCGCCCAAAAGAGCCAGCGCATGAGCTTGGCGCGTGCGGCTGGCGCGTGCGAACTCAACTTCGCCCATCTCTTCCCGCAACGCGGCGGCAGCAGCCCAATGATAAGCCGCCCGTTTGGTGGCAATGCGTTTGTGAATCGTTTGGTTTACATAGAATAAAATTTCTTCATTATCGAAATGCCCATATTCCCAAAACCATTCGCCAAGGTGATGACAAGCATAGGCTTCGGCGCGGCGCATCCCCAGTTCGTGGGCTAACTCATAAGCGGCCCGATGTTCAGTGTAGGCGACATCACATAAGGAAGCAGGGTTGAGGTTGGGGTTTTCGGGCGGTGGAGGGTTTTTTTCCCAGGCAGCAGAGAGCGCAGGATACAAGCGCCGCCAAAGATGGGCGGTCTTGGCTAGGCCCCGACTGGCTTTGCCTAAAATATCCAGGGCGTGAACTTCTAACTGGCGATTGCCCAACTTTTGCGCTAGGCGCAAACCATCTGTGGCATACGTCTGAGCGGCCTCAAAGTCGCCCAAAATGACCGCGCTACTGCTCATACTGACCAAAAGCTCGGCTTCGCCACGTTGGTTGCCAATCGCTCGCCAGATGGTCAAAGCCGCTTGATGTTGAAGCTGGGCCGCGCTCAGATCGCCCAAAGATTGATAGGCCTTGCTGATATTGAGAAGATTGCCCGCTTCACCATTGCGGTCCCCGATGCGGTGACTGAGCTTGAGGGCTTCGTTGTAAAAGTTAAGGGCCTCACGGGGGCTGCCCAACCGCTGGGTCAAATTCCCCAACTGCGCGAGGCAAGCCGCTTCGCCCCACCGATTTTCAATCGTGCGGTGAATGGTCAACGCTTGTTGATAGTAGGTTGCTGCTTGATCATAATCGCCCAATTCCACTCCCGCCATGCCCAGCAGATTGAGACTTTGCGCTTCGCCGGCGCGATCCCCCGTTGATTGGCAGTTTTCTAGCCCATGAAAACCCCACCATTGCACCCGATGATAATTGCCTTGTAAAACCGCGTTTTGGGCTAAGATATTCAGACAATCACCCATCAATTGGCGATAACCCAACTGCCTCGCTTCTTTAAGCGAGGCTAAAGCAAGATCTTCAGCTTGCTTATAGGCATTCGTGATTTGATAGAACCGCGCCCAGTGAACCTTAACCGTAGTCATTGCTTGCTTATCGGCCATTTCTGTGGCAATTGCGGTCAGGGCTGTTAAATCTTTTTCTTCTTGGGAATAATTACTGCGCTGCTCATGAACCTCAGCCCGCATAATCAAAAGTTGAAAGAGATGATTTTGACTCTTTTCAGGAACTAAAAGTTCGGGATGATCGCGTAATAAATCAATCGACTGCGTGAGATAAAGCAGCGCTTCAGTCGTTGCATAGCTTTTGAGAGCTAAGTTTGCGGCGCGTTCAGCAAATTCTAACCGCCTTTGCCATTGCTCCGTATGACTATAGTGGTCGGCCAGCAAAGGGACATACGGCTCAAGGTTATCCGCATATTCTTTCTCATACCACTCGGCTACCGCTTGATGAAGGGCTTGGCGCTGGACTAAAAGGAGGCTAGTGTAGGCAACCTCTTGAGTTAAGCTACTTTTGAACTGATAGCGCGGGTCGGGGTCATAAGATTCAAGAGGCGTAATATCTTTTGAAGCTAAAATCTTGAGATGTTCGGCTAAATTTGTAACTTCGCGGGCAACGGGATAGATGCCAGCGACGGCTTTGGCGGGAAAAACCCTCCCAACAACCGAGGCAACTTTACAAGTCAGCTGTAAATTGACTTTAAGCTGGTCAAGCCGAGCTTGAATAACTCCTTTAAGAGTTGGGGGCACAGCGGTTAAACGTTGTTTATCGCGCAAAGCCCAGTGGCCATTGGCATTCAAGCCCAGCGCCTCTTGCTCGTGCAACATCCGAATCGTTTCTTCAACAAAGTAAGGGTTGCCTTGGCTGCGTTCGGTGAGCCAGAGGGCCAATTCTTCCGTCACGGGCTTGCCGCCAAGGTAGGTCGCCGTAAGCTGGGCAATGGCCTCGCTTTCCAAGCCAACCAAGGGGAGGTTGCGATGTTGATCCAAGAGATTAAGGGCCCGCAAAGGAGCTAAAAGATGGGAGCCATCGTCTTGGTCAATGGGGCGACAGCTTAAAATCAGCAAGACGGGGCGAAATAAAACCATCCGCGCCATATCCAAAGCTAGTTCCCATGAAAGCGAATCGGCCCAATGCAAATCATCTAAGACGACCAGCAAGGTTTGAGTCGAAACGAGCTCATCTTCCAGGGTAAATTCAGTATTGGAAGTGGTCTGGGGACTAATTTTTGTCCAAGCCAATAAGAGTTCAATGACTAAAAAAGCCAAATTATCGCGGCGCTGGCGAGGGTCGAGACTGCGCGTAAGCTGGGTTTCAGGGAAGCGAACCTCCAAAATATCATTGAGAAGGGGGAGCCGTTCTTCGATGTCGGGGTCAAAGGCTTGCACTTGCTGGCGGATGATTTGCATCCGTTGCGGCTCATCTTGGCTGGGTTCTAAGCCAAAGTAACTGGTCAAAACTTCGCGCCAGACGAGATAAGGGGTTTGTTGGCCAATGCTGCGGGCCGTGCCTTGAAGGGGCGGCATAATCCCTTTTTGCTGCCGTACTTGGGCCAAAAATTCGTGGAGCAAGTGAGTTTTACCAATTCCCCCTTCGCCAATCAGCGAGACGACAACCCCCAAGCCGGCTTTAACTTCGGTCAGATAGGCATGGAGCGTCGCCAATTCAGACTCGCGCCCGACCAAAGGGCGCGCTCTCGTTGGGGTTCCATTCGCCCGCTGGCCCGTAAAGCGATAGGCTTGCACGGGTTGGGCTTTCCCTTTGAGGTTGAGCGGGAGCAAAGGTTCCAAGTTCCAATGTTCGGCGGCGGCGAGGTAGGTGGGATGGTCGCAAAGAGTTTGCCCCGCCCCGGCGGCTTGCATCAAGCGGGAGGCGAGATTGACCCCATCGCCCATGACGGTATATTCGCGGCGGGTAGGGCTGCCCACAGGGCCTGTGAAGACGGTGTCAGTAGTGATTCCAATGGCGACCTGTAGAACAGGCATCTTTGCCTGTCTTTGCCTGTCTGTTTGGCCACGCGGGGCCATGGCTTGAATTTCGTGGGCGCAGCCAAGGGCGCGTTGGGGGTCATCTTCATGGGATAAAGGGGGTGCGCCAAAGAGGACTAACATGACCGTCCCTTTGTCGTCCACCGCGACTTTACTGAAAGTCCCCTCATATTGAGCAATGATTTCCTGGGAAGCGGCGACGAAAGCCTGGAGGGGTTCCAGGGCCCTTTCATCTTCATAGACAAAGCCCCCAACCCCAACAAACATGATGGTCATGCGGCGGAGTTCGGCCAGCCAGCCGGATTGGCCCGCCGCCAGCCGCGTGGTCACAACCGCAGGGACATAAGAGCGGAGGATTTTTTCGGCTTGTTTAAGGGTTTCGGTGGAAAGGCTTTGCCAATCAAAGGGGGGAAGGTTGGGGTGCAGAGGTTTGGGCAAAGGGCCTAAGGTGAGCGGAAGGTGTTGCACGGAGGTTGGACTTGGGGCAAAGTTTGGCCGCGGCCCAGGGAGTGGCTGGCAAAGAGGGGGCGAAAAAGAGAGATCCAGGCCCTCAAGCTCGGCGAAAGCTTCCCTGGGGGGGGGCGGGGGGACGGTCTCCCTTCCCGCTGGCCCTTCAGCAAGCTTTTCCAGGCCCAGCAAGATGCCCAACCTCCCAGGGCCAAAGGCTTCATCTTTGAGAAGCTCAGGGAAGGACGGAGTGGGGGTTTTAAAGCCAAGGATGCTGGTGGCTTGAGGAGCCAGAATAACCATGCCCGGTTCGGCATGCTGTTCGGCTGCAGCGGCTTGCGCGACGGCATCGCCCGCGATAGCGTATTCCCAGCGATCTAAACAGCCGCCCACTTGAAGGGCTAAAATGTTGCCTGCGCCAAGGCCGATCTTGAGCGCGAGCTTGGTTTGGCCAATGCTGGTGGTTTGAGTCTGAAAATCTTGCATGGCGGCTTGCATGGCCAAAGCGGCGTGGGCCGCGTGAAGCGTGGCTTCGAAGAGGGAAGGAAGCTGATAGGCTTCAAGATTAGAAGGGGAAGATTCTTGCAGCGGATGCCGGGCCTCATGCTTGGCCTGTGTTGAGTTTAGTGGATTTACGCCAAAAAAGGCAGTGATGGCATCGCCGCTAAACTTGACAACTTGGCCCTGATAGGCTTCAAGGAGGCTGATCATCCGCGTGAAATAGCGATTGAGGAGCGCCGTTAGCTCTTCGCTGCCTTCGGAGCTTTGGTGGGCAAAGGCTTCGGCCAAAATAGTGAAGCCGCTAATGTCGGCAAAGAGGACCGCCGCAGGAAGGCGGGCCACGTGGGGCTGGGGCGCGGAGGCCTGGGAAAAAGCCGCGAGGCGGTTATGCAGCGCTTGATTGGAAAGATTCAGCGCGATGGGGGTAGGCACAAAAGCTGAGAGCGCCTCGACTCGTTTTCCTAACACAGAAATGCTTTCTCCGTGGCCGCGTAGAGCGTATGACGGGCAACTTGCCTAGTTAAACCATTAAAGCAACATCATTCAGATGTTCCAAGAGACTTTTGGGTGACCCATTGCTTCCGCTTATTATAATCGTTTTTGAAAAAAATTCATACCTTGCAGTCCGCGCCGCCTAATTGCCAAAGATGGCAGAAAGTGGTACAATTGCTGCAACGGGCCGTTGCCTGCCGGTTATCTCTCCAAAGATTCCTCCGTCAGGCGTTGACTTGCCCGTTTTGCTTTTCCCAAAAAAGCCTTGACTTTTTGCTCAATCATGTTATCTTATGAATTAACGGGCCGCTGCCCGACGATTATCTTTACTTTCTCAACCAAAGTCCAAGAACCTCGTCGGGTCCTCTTTTGCCCGTTTTTGGCTCATAAGGGGGTTTTGAATGAGCGATTATCTGAAGGGCCACGGGCCACGGGCGACGCAAACACCCCAAAGTCAGCCGCTCCCTGGGAGCAACCAAGTTGCTAATAATGCAGGTGGTTTCGCTTGGGAAGTTACTCCTTGGACGCGCCTGGACCGCTTTTTGGTTTTGGGAACCGAAGGTGGCTCATATTATGTCGCTGAACGCAAATTAACGGCAGCCAACATCAGCGGGATTGAGGCTTGTATTGCCGAAGATGGGCTGCGCGTTGTCAAGCGCATTGTTGAGATTAGCACGGCGGGGCGGGCCCCAAAGAATGATCCAGCCCTTTTTGGGCTGGCGCTCTGCGCGAGTTGGGGTGATCAGCAAACGCGCCAAGCAGCTTTGGCCGCTTTGCCCAAAGTGGCCCGAATTGGAACCCATCTCTTTCATTTTCTCGCTTACGCTCAAGAGTTTCGCGGCTGGGGCCGATCTTTACGTAAAGGTGTAGCCGCTTGGTATCAGGATTTGCCTGCGGCAAAGCTGGCTTATCAGGCGGTGAAATATCAGCAGCGCGACGGCTGGAGCCACCGTGATGCGCTCCGCCTGGCCCACCCCAAAACAGTGGATGGGCAGCGCAATGCTCTTTATCACTGGATTGTCAAAGGTTGGCCCGATGTCGGGACCGAGCCGCATCCTGACGAGGTTTTGGGCTTAATCTGGGCTTTTGAACGGGCCAAACGAGCGACTAAAGCGCAAGAGATCGTGCAATTGATCACCGACTACGATTTGCCGCGTGAGGCGATTCCGACGCTGTTTTTGCACGAAAAAGCGGTTTGGGCGGCGCTGTTGGAAAAGATGCCGCTTGAGGCCATGCTTCGCAACTTGGCCACGATGACCCGCATTGAATTGCTCACTCCTGGCAGCAAAGCCGAAAAGCAGATTTGCGAACGTCTGAGCAATCAAGATTCGCTCCGTCGCGCCCGTATCCATCCGATTAAAGTTTTGGCGGCTCTCTTGACTTACCAAAGTGGCCATGGTGTGCGAGGAAGCGGGACGTGGTCGCCGTTGCCCAAAGTGCTGGATGCGCTGGATGCGGCTTTTTATCGCAGCTTTGGGAATGTGGAGCCAAGCGGGAAGCGCTTACTGCTGGCGGTGGATGTGAGCGGCTCGATGAATTGGGGCACGATTGCGGGCACGCCAGGGCTTACGCCGCGCACAGGAGCCGCCGCGCTGGCCCTTATCACCGCCGCGACAGAAAAAGATGCTGAGATTACAGCCTTTAGCGAAAAGATGATTCCACTCAAGATTTCGCCGCGTCAACGCCTGGATGCTGTGATCAAAACAATGGATAAATTGCCTTTCGGCGGGACAGATTGTGCTTTACCGATGATCTATGCTCAGGAAAAGAATCTCAATGTTGATGGTTTCATTGTTTTGACCGATAGTGAAACTTGGTTTGGGCAGATTCATCCCGCACAGGCTTTGCAGCAATATCGAGAAAAGAAGCAAATCGCGGCTAAGTTTGTGATTGTAGGAATGCAAGCCAATAAATTTAGCATTGCCGACCCCGAAGATGCAGGAATGCTAGATTTAGTCGGCTTTGATACGAACACGCCCCAACTAATTAGCGATTTTGCAGCGGGGCGCATCTAAAAACGCAGCTAACCAGCTAAGAATCACGAAAGGGGTGGCCAATTTGGCTACCCCTTTTTCGATTCGAAGTTTATGCGTTTGAAAAGTGCAAAAGCTAAAAGGCGGGCAAGGGATGCACAAGGGCTGAGGCATTTCCACCCAAAGGCAAAAATGCGGATGGGGATCGAACCCACTTGAAGTTTTAGCTTCTTACCAGATAACCCTCACCTTGAAGTTTTAGCTTCTTACCAGATAACCCTCACACTTCGGCCCGCCAAAGCAGATTATAGCACTTTTCCTGCTTTTGCCAAGTTTTCAAAAGAGCGGAGGAGGCTTCACCCTCGGAGCTGTGGCCCACGGTTGCCTCCACCCACGGAGTCCACGGCTTTAGCCGTGGCCCCAACAGCTAAAGCTGTTGATTCCTAGGGAAAATAAATTAGGTTTCATACTAGATTATAGCACTTTTCCTACTTTTGCCAAGTTTTCAACTTTTGCCAAGTTTTCAACAGCTTTAACTTTTTCCCACTCGCGGATGGGCCCAGATACAATTGTAAAAAGGGGATGCGGTTCGGGGCGCAGGAGAGTCTGTCCTTGTTGATAACGCTGCGGGTCACGCTGCTGCAATTTGCCTAAGAGATGGGCCCATTCATAGCGCAATTGCCCTTCGGTCTCTTCAATTAGCTGCGCGGTCAGCCCCGCGCCAATTTTCGTGCGGTCAAAGTTGTAACCGCGCTCCTGGGCTTCGGTGGCGATTGCAAAAAGATAGGTCGCCAAAGCCCCTAACGGCGCAGATTGCTGGCGAAAGCGCAGAAGTTGCGGGTGGTGATGATAGCCGCGAGTTTTGCCCTGCAAGACTTTTTGGGCTAACAAACCTTCCCGCCAGACCGCGACTAAGCCTTTCGCATCTAAGTAGCGGGGGTGCAAGGTCCAAAGGCGCATGAGGGATTCGCTTACAAGTTTTTCTTGGCTTTTTGGAAGAGTGACAGAACAGGAGATCGTCCCTTTTCTCTTATGAATTCCAGCCCAAGCCGAAAGGAGATCGTCCCTTTTCTCTTATGAATTCCAGCCCAAGCCGAAAGATCTCTGGCATCTCATATCGCTCGTCGACACGCAAAATAACTCCATTTTCTTCTAGGATGGTTATTTCTTTGTTACTGAGCCTGAAATTAGTTGGTATAAATGGAATTCTTCTAGCTGTTCTTGATAGAGAGGCAAGTTTATTCAAAATGGGCTTTAAGGTTGGGTTTTCTGCTTTAATCTCTTCGATCTTCTCTTTACTACAAGGCTTTATTGCTTCTCTGATTGCTTTAGGAACAAGAATTCGATCTTTCAGGGAATCTTCTAATGAACCTTGGGCAGCTTCATATAGAAAGCGTACTAAATCCCGTGCTTGAATCTGGCCTTTGAGATCACAAAGGACAGTGATAACCCATTCAGCAGAGCGAGGTTCTTTAGATTTTTCTTTTGTACCGAGAGTATAACCCCACAGAGGAATGAGTTGCTTGGTAAAATCATCCCAGCGCATTCTTTCGAGATTAGTATTTTGTACATCAGGTAAAATTCCTGCTTGTTTTGTAATCCAGGCAACTAACCTTAATGCCTCAACCATATCCCAACGAAGGGCATAAGTTTC
>JFJP01037466.1_pt1 | contig 27724 bp, 22 predicted proteins | sample 431651 | NCBI WGS metagenome assembly JFJP01 (sample SAMN02602958, study PRJNA72255) | Microbial mat metagenome, whole genome shotgun sequencing project. | biome: fresh water; feature: sink hole; material: water; isolation source: purple microbial (photo- and chemosynthetic) mats found in... | reverse complement strand
AACATAATATAAAAAGGCAAATCAAAGAGAATAACTTTGGTATGCCTTTTTTGCATCTAATAAAGGTGGTAAATAGTCGGTATTATATCACAGTAAAATCAATATTTAATTAAATAGCAGTTGGTTTCTTGTCATTTTAAGAAGTAATTCCTTAGCTCTACTTCCTGTATTTGAAGTAATTACCTACATATTTTATCGTTCCTACCTAAGTCAGTCCAAAATAGGTGCTCTGTTTGCCTATAATTTGCTCATTTGAATTCGATTTTTCGAAGACTAAATTTTACAAACTCTTTGTCTTTTTGTAATTTGTTGAAAGTGAATTAATTAGTCGTTAGTAGCCAATATGTCAATCAAATTATAGTTTCACTTCCTTGCAGAAAAAATGGAAACCCTTACTCTTTTGTATCACTTTAATAGGGTTTGTACTATTATTCTTTTAGGGTTCAAACTATCAAACTATGCTATTTCCATTTGTATTTTTGTATTCTAAGTGTTTGAAAACACAATATTAAAATGCCAATAAAAAAGTTATTGTTTTTATTCTCCCATTATTTTTATAATCCTATGAATTACTACTTTGTAATGCTTTTTATAAACATTTTTATCTGTAACTTTATAATAGCTAGCAGCTTAAATGATAGTGTGAAAACTGCTGGTTATACTTTAGGGTACGCTTTCAACTCAGCCAATATTATTCCTGTTGATTTTAAGAAACCATATACAGATACACTTCAAGAGAATTTTAATCAGAATATTTATTTCGAAACTGGAGTAAGTACATTGGATGTGCATTCAATAAATTCTCTAAATAAGTTTGCCAATTATTTGAAGCAGAATGCTAAGATAAATGTAGCTATCATTGGGCATACCGACAATGTTAGTGTTTTAAAAATAAATCAGAAATTATCGGAAAGGCGAGCGCAATCTGTGGCTAACTTTTTACTTTCCAAAAATGTAGATTCAAATCAAATATTGATAATTGAAGGAAAAAATTCGAAACAACCTTTAGGAGATAATGAAACTTCCCAAGGTAGAGCAATAAATAGACGGGTGGAGTTGATATTTTTGACGACGGATCCACGTCAAAATTCAAAAGTAAACCCAGATAATAGCTACAACCATAAGGTATTGGGTCAGAAAGACTCGTTAATAACTAATCCAGTGCCTAATGTTCTGAAAAAATTAGTTGGACAACTTATTGAACATAAACAAAATTCAAATGAAATGCAAATAGAATTGGATGGACTATTAGTGGATGACACAAAAACAAAATCGGGAAAAGATTTCTACGATTTATTTTATAGCAATTGGGAAATGCCTTCTGCGGCCAAAGATTACAGTATTTGCATTTCCGAAAAACCATTTCGTTTAACAACTACTATGGTCACAATATCTATAAATGAAAATTTAGTTTATCAAACCATTCTGCAACCTCGCCAAGACTTAATTGAATCACAGACCCAGGAGGCAATTGCTATTACCCAGGAATACTTGATTAATTACGACGAAATTATGAAGCAGCTCAATGGCGACGACAGAATAGGATCGGGTATTTATTGATTTATTGTTGCTTTTTTCTTGATTTAATGCTATACTAATTAATGGAAAAATAGAGTTCTCAAACATTTAAAATTAGCTATTATGAAAATACAACTGCCATTTTTTCTTGTTTTTATTGGAATAGTTTCTGTAAATGGTCAAGACTTTGTTTACAGTGCCAAAAATCCTGCATTTGGAGGAAATCCATACAATTATAGTTGGCTAATGAGCTCGGCACAAGCACAAAACGAGATTAAAGAAACTCAAACAACAACTACCAACAGTTACAAATTAGATCCTCTCAACGATTTTGCCGAAAGCTTAAATAGACAGATTTTAAGTCAGCTTTCTCGGCAAATAGTGTCTCGTCAGTTTGGAGAAGATTCATTGAGTGCAGGTACATATATTTTGGGCGATTATCAAATTGAAGTTGGAGATCAGTTTAATGGTCTTAATATTACCATTCTAGATAATAAAACTGGAAGTAGCACTACCGTTTCGGTTCCCTATTTTTGAGTACTAATACTTCAATTGTTCGTATTATGTTGCACAATAACTCTTTGGCTGCCGCTTATTTTTCATTTTTGTTGGTAATTTTTTCTTCCTGTGGGGCACTATCGCATCGACCTTTGCAGCCGCGCAGGGCAGTTTTAGGCCCTGAAACTCCCGCCAAGCATTATTTAATGGAGCTTCCCAAGCCTAAAGAGAAAATTGTAGCAGCAGTTTATAAATTTCGCGACCAAACCGGTCAATACAAACCCTCCGAGACTGGTGCAAGTTGGTCAACTGCTGTAACACAGGGAGCCACAACCATTCTTATACGCACACTGGAAGAGTCAGGATGGTTTATCCCAATCGAACGTGAAAATATGGGGAATTTGCTCAATGAACGTAAGATAATTAGAACTAGTAGAGCGCAATACGAGGGAAAAGATCAAAATTCAGAATCGTTGTTGCCACCATTATTATTTGCTGGAATAATTCTAGAAGGGGGAATTATTTCTTACGAATCAAATATCTTGACTGGTGGAGCGGGTGTACGATATTTTGGAACTGACCTTTCTGGACAATTTCGAGAAGATCGTATAAGTATTTATATAAGAGCCGTTTCTACAGCCAACGGTAAAGTGTTGAAAACCGTTTATACCACCAAGTCCATTCTTTCGCAGGAAGTTTCTGCAGGGTTATTTAGGTATGTGCAGGCAAAAAAAATTCTTGAAGCAGAAACTGGATTTACTTACAATGAACCTTCCGAAATTTGTGTAACCGAAGCTATCGAAAAAGCTGTGGAGAGTTTGATAGTAGAAGGTGTTAATGATCAATTGTGGACTTTACAGAATCCTACTGATACAGCTTCTTTGGCTTTTACTAATTATTGGAATGAAAAAAGAGTGATTTACTCCGATTGTTCGACAGACTCTCAAGTGACAAATAATAATCGGGGGCTTATCACTTTGGGTATAAATGCTGGCACAAGCCATTATTCGGGTGATTTTACAAACAGTTTGGTTCGTCCAAAATCATCGGTATTGATAGGAGCTAGACTCAATCCCCATATAAATATCGATTTGGAATTGGGCTGGAGAGGGCTGATGGTGAGTAAAAAAGTGGATGATAATTCATTTTATACAGATTTAGGGTTTAGATGTGTTATTTTGCCATACACCAAATTTACACCCGTAGGAACTTTTGGTATTGGTCTAGAAAATCACATTAGAAGTTTAAATATCAATCAAGTAGGAGTGGGCTTGTCTAATAGAAAAGTATTTCCTAAATTAACAGGTGCGGTTGGTTTTGAGTATTTAATTAATTCAACTATCGGAATATCAATTGCAACTGGTATAAACTATTATTTAATGGATACTTTTGATGGCAAAACAATGGGCAAATACAACGACTTTAGTTGGGGTATATCATTAGGTTGGAAGTACTTTTTATTTAATCCGAAGTAAAAAATGTTACTATGAAAAAGAGTCTGATTTTTAGCTGTTTACTTAGTTTTTTTTGTTTAGTGTCTTGTGAAACTGATAGTTTGAGTGTTCAAACCTACGGAACTGTTAGTGGTATGGTCATTGATGGAGAAACCTATTCGCCTATAAAAGGTGCCATTGTTACCACTACGCCTGCTAGCGTTTCTACGCTTACAGACATTAATGGTCATTTTAGTATTCAAAAATTAAAGGAAGGAGAAGTAGCTGTTAGTATTCGAAAAAATGAATATATATCTAATTCCTTGACCGTGGCCATTTATGAAAACGAAAATACATACCTGGATTTTTTGATTTTTAAGGATTATAAAAGTGTAGGAAATATATCTATTTTTGATCCTGTGCCTGGAAATGGCGCAGTAGATCAACCATTTGCAATTGCTCTTAAGTGGAAAATGGAGGGGAATAAAGCGAATGTGCTGATTGCCTACAATATATATATATTCGAATCTAACTCTACCGTACAAAATTTGCTGGGCGAAAATGTAGATTTGCAAGAAGTTACAACAAGTGGCTTGAAGGCTTCCACTACCTATTTTTGGTATGTAGTAGCCAAATATGAAGGTGCAAAAGTCGCCTTTAGTCCGACTTGGTCATTCAAAACCCGTGAGTGAAAATTTTATAATATATAACAAAACAAGTTTGCAATCAAAATCGAGCTACTTTTTTCTGTAATTAAAATTAGAAAATTTCGGCTGTGCACCTTAACAGTATGTAAATATTCATTATGAGCTCTAAATTACACCTTGTTGTATATTAATTCAAAATTAATGTATTAAATTGAGGCGTTATATCGTGTTTTATATCAAATACATGAAAAATGAAAAAAAACTTTCATTTTTATGCGAGAATATAAAAAAAAGAGCTACATTTGTATCGAATTGGTTTTGACCTTGGTCAAGCCAAATAGATAAATTTTTCATAGTTAAGGTTTAGGTTAAGAGTAGGTCGGTTCGTGAGAATCGACCTATTCGTTTTTTTAATACCTTCCTATCCGTTTTTATTTAAACTTATAGTTCTCTTTAAAGCTTTTTTTTGCTTTGGTTTTTTATTCAATAACAGAAAAAATAGCTATTTATTGATGAATGTACACATTCTGACAATTCTATGTTATTGTAAAATAGTCATTTCTCCACACATACTTTTACTCAGTTTGTGTTTTACCTCATCCAGCGATTCGTATTCCCCCAATAAATACATCAATTTAGTAACAATTGCTTCCGTGGTGCAGTCGTAGCCGCTCATTACGCCAGCGCTTACAAGATTTAAACTCGTTTCGTAACGACCCATTTCAACTGATCCTGTGCTGCATTGCGATTTATTTACAATTAAAATTCCTTTGGCAGTAGCACATTTTAACGCATCGTAAAACCATGCTTTGCGGGGTGCATTTCCCGCGCCAAAACTCTCAAGTACAATTGCTTTTATATTAGGGATATTTAAAATAGCATTTACAGTTTGTTCCGTAATGCCTGGAAAAAGTTTTAGTATAGCAATATTCTGGTCAATGCGGGTTCGTACCCTCAGCTTAGCCCCTGCGGCTGGGTAATGAATGGCCGATCGAAAGTATTTAATATGAACACCCGCTTTGGCTAGTGCTGGATAGTTATACGAATTAAAAGCACTAAAATGTTCTGCATTTTTCTTTGTAGTACGGTTACCTCTAAAAAGCGTATCTTCAAAAAATATACAGACTTCTGGTACAATGGTTTGACCATTTTCTTTGGCTGTAGCAATTTCGATGGATGTAATTAGATTCTCTTTCGCATCAGACCTCATCATTCCAATTGGTAATTGTGCACCCGTAAAAATAACTGGTTTGGACAAATTTTCGAGCATAAAACTCAGCGCGGAGGCAGAGTATGCCATTGTATCTGTTCCGTGAAGCACCACAAAACCATCAAAGTCATCATAGTGCTCTTGAATGATAAGTGCAATACGCTCCCACACAGGTGGATATACATCTGAAGAATCAATAAGTGGTAAAAACGGAATGCTTTTTACACTTATTCCTGAATGCTTGAGTTCGGGCATGTATTCCAGAAGCCTGTCAAAATCTATTGGGCGCAATGCACCTGTAGTAGGATCTTCGGACATACTAATGGTGCCACCAGTAAAAAGCAATAATACAGCACTATCTTTAGCTATAACCATCTTGAAATTATATTTTCCACAAAGATAATGTTATTTATATGGGTTTTTATACAAAAACAAAAGAATTTGTAATCCTTTATTATTAGCGATGCCAATGTATCCATTATTTTTTGCTAATTTTGTGACTGAAATAATAATAAATAAGATGCGGATTTTTTTAATTGGGTACATGGGTTCTGGAAAAACGACTGTCGGAAAGTTGGTAGCTAAACGTTTAAATTACAGGTTTATAGATATGGATACTTACATTGAAGCTAAAGAATTAAAAACCATTGCCCAAATTTTTCTAGATAATGGGGAAGAAAAATTCAGACAAATGGAGCAAAGCTGCTTACACAAAATCTCTGAATTTGATAATGTTGTCATTTCCACTGGTGGAGGTGCTCCTTGTTTTTTTGATAATGTAGAATATATGAATTCCAATGGATTAACCATTTATTTAAAATATTCCGCTCATGAGCTTGCCCTAAGGCTAGGAGGTACAAATATTAGCAAACGCCCAGTACTAGCCAATAGGAGTGGAGAAGAGCTGATAAAATTTGTCACACAGGGACTTCAAAAGCGCGAACTATTTTACTCACAAGCAAATTTTACGGTTTCTGGTGAAATTAATGAGGAGGTTGACCAAATATGTGCATTGGTAAATAAAAATCCAAATACAACAACTTCTTTTACTTGTTAAGTGTTTGATTGTTAGATAAAAGACGGATAGGCTTCAGTTCTTCCAATCTGACTTTGAATATAGTCTTAGGTTTTATTATAGGTGTTTGGATTTATGCTTAAAATAAATACATTTTTTTTAGCGAAAAGATGTTTGATATAAAATTGAATGTTTTTTGTACCAAGTTCAAAGAAATTAATATTTTCATTCTTGAAGCTTCTACGATTTTGGCGCATTTATTAACAAATCTAAATAGTAAGGGCTTCACATATAGCGTGAAGCCCTTTCTGTTTTGAAATGATATTAATATTATTCGTAAACTGGATGTTTTTTTTGCCTAAAGAATTGTTTTTATTTCCATTTTACGGTTTTGCCTTTTGATCCAATTCGTCCTAAAGTAAGAATATAGAGGCTAACCATTGGAAGAAAAATATCAAATACAGGCAACGAAAATATGTATTTTTTCCCTCCAAAATGCGTTGAGGAATTGTTGAATATGAAAAATTGCGTAAAATAGCGAGTCAGAAATAGAACTGCAGCGCTTATAATCGTTATCACGTTACCGACCGAAAAAGCGATAATCAATGATACATAGAAAATTCCTCTTGTAATAGGTTCAATGGATAATTGAAATTTGCTTGACAGTTTATAATGCGATGAGACTGATAAATGTCTTTCTTTCTGAATAAACCAAGTCTTAAATGTTTTGTTGGGCTCCGACCATGTAATGCTTTCTGGAGCAATTTCAATTCTTGTATTCCAAGGTGTTGAGGCTTTATTTACCATTAAATCATCGTCGCCAGAGCTCAAATGTAATGAGGATGCAAAACCTTTTTGTCGAAAAAATATTTCTTTTCTATATGCCAAATTTCTACCCACGCCCATATATGGTTTTTTTGCAATAGCCATTCCCATATACTGTAGGCCTATAAACAACGTGTCGTAAGTAATTAGATGATTTACAAATCCTTTCTTTTTAAAATAAGCTCCATATCCCAAAACAAAATCTGTTTCACCTGTAAAATTTCGAGTCATACGTGCTATCCAAACTTTATCTTCGGGCATACAGTCGGCATCAGTAAACAGCAAATACTCATGTTTTGCAGCTTTTATGCCCAAAGTTAATCCAAGTTTTTTTGTACTCAAATTATTAGCACCCGTTGGCACAAAAGTGCTTCTCAAATGTGGATATTGCTTGGACAAATCTCTAAGTAAAATGTCTGTTTCATCAGTAGAACCGTCGTTTATAACAATTACTTCAAACTCTGGATATTCTTGATCGAGGATAAAAGGTAGAAATTTTCGCAAATTATCTGCTTCATCTCTTGCGCAAATAATCACAGAAACAGGCGGCTGTTCAATCAAAAAGGGCAATTTGTTTGATTTTATTTTTATATTTAAACGCAAAACGCCATTTAAGTAACGAAAATAAAAGAACAATTGGTGAATGAAAGTAAGAGTCAAAAGACCCATAACAATCAATTCCATTAAAGAAAAGTAAAATCCGAAAATGTCCATATAAATAGTTGTCAGTGCATTGTGTACAGTTAGAAAATAACATTGACAGTTGAAAATTTTAGTTTCAACTGTCAACTACTATCCACTGTCAATTATTACAACAATTCGTCCGAAGTATAAGCTTTAGGCAATTGGCGTAAATTATACTGGGAAGCCATTATTTCGCCATAAGCACCTGCAGAGCGTAAAGCAATAATGTCTCCTCGCTTGGTTTTGTTTAGGCTGAAATCTTTGGCAAACGTGTCGGACGATTCGCAAATAGGTCCAACTACATCGTAGTTTTCAGCGGGTAATTCCGACGTTAAATTCTCGATGCGATGATAGGCTTGGTACAAAGCTGGACGAATAAGTTCGGTGAATCCAGCATCCAGAATGGCAAACTTTTTCGAAGTCCCTTCTTTGATATACAGCACTTTTGAAATAAGACTTCCGCATTGAGCTACCACTGCACGTCCCAATTCAAAATGGAGGGTTTGCTGAGGTTGAAGCACTAAATGATCGCGGAAAATTTTAAAATAAGCCTCAAAATCAGGTATTGGAAAATGATTGGGATGCTCGTAGTTTATTCCTAATCCGCCACCCACATTGATGTGGTCAAGCGTTACGTTTTTCGATGTAAAAAGCTCTTGTATCTCGTTTACGCGCACACACAAGTCCTGAAAAGAAGTCATGTCGGTAATTTGAGATCCAATATGAAAATGAAGCCCAATTAGTTTTACATTCGACAGTGAGGGAAATAAATCTATCACTTTGTCGAGCTCAGACATGTTAATGCCAAACTTATTTTCGCTCAATCCAGTAGTAATGTAATGGTGGGTATTGGCACTTACGTTTGGATTAATACGCAAAGCCACATTGGCCACTTTGCCTTTTGCAAGTGCAAGTTCGTCAATAATTTCCAATTCGGGAATAGACTCCACATTGAAACAAAAAATATTATTGTCCAAAGCCATATTTATTTCCCAATCGGCTTTCCCTACGCCAGCAAAAACGACTTTCGTGGGCGAAACTCCAGCAGTAATAGCAGCTTCTATTTCGCCTCCACTTACACAGTCGGCACCAAGTCCGGCATTTTTAATTTCTTGCAAAACACTGGCATTAACGTTGGCTTTCATGGCATAATGCACATGAAAATTAGATTTACTAGCCTGTGCATTTATTTCCTGCAACGTGGCACGCAGCACTTCCAAATCATAGTAATAAAATGGAGTTTGTATATCTTTAAATCTATTTACGGGGTAATTTGCTTTAGTCATAAGAATGTATATCTAGCCCCCTAAATCCCTCGAAGGGGGCTTTAAGACCTAGTTTATAAGTTAAGTTACAACCGAAATTCAGTTGTTAGTTTTTTTGTAACCCGCTCTTTCCCCCTTCGGGGGTTAGTGGGCTTTTTAATTGAAAAGTTTTGCACTTAATGCGTTAAGCGCTAGTTTCTTATCCGTTGCTTTTATCAAAAATGATATGTTATAATTGCTGCCACCATAAGAAATCATTCTGATTGGAATTTCTTTGAGTGCATCTACCACTTTGGCCTGAAAACCAATATTTTCGTATGGCATATCACCTACTACGCAGACAATAACCATCTCTTTGTCAACGGTTACGGTGCCAAACTTCTTTAAATCATTCACTATTTCGTCCAATCGCTTTGCATTGTCTATAGATACCGAAACACCTACTTCCGAAGTTGTTACCATGTCGATTGGGGTTTGGTACGATTCAAAGATTTCGAATACTTTGCGTAAAAAGCCATGTGCCAATAGCATTCTGCCCGATTTTATTTTAATGGCGGTAATGCCATCTTTAGCAGCTACTGCTTCTATTTTTCCTTTCTTACTTTGAGTAGAAATAAGAGTGCCAGGTGCGCTTGGGTCCATGGTGTTGAGCAATCTCACAGGTATATTTCCTAGTTTTGCGGGCAAAATACAAGTAGGGTGAAGAATTTTTGCTCCAAAATAGGCAAGTTCAGCTGCTTCCTCAAAGTGCAAAACGGGCACTGGTTTAGTGCCTTCTACTATTCTCGGGTCGTTGTTATGCATGCCGTCAATGTCTGTCCATATTTGAATTTCATCGGCCACTACTGCAGCACCTATTAACGATGCAGAATAATCGCTACCACCACGTTGAAGGTTGTCTATTTCTCCGTAGAAGTTTCTGCAAATAAAACCTTGAGTTATATATATTGTCTTGCCGTCATGGTTTGCCAATACTTTTGCCAAGTTTTGAGCTATAAATGCTGTGTCTGGCTCAGCATTTTTATCAATGCGCATGTAATCTAAAGCCGAAATCAGAGCACTATTTACGCCTTGCTCTTCCATGTAAAGTTGAAATAGAGAGGTAGAAAGCAATTCTCCTTCAGATAATACTGCCTTTTCTTCAAATAATGTAAAAATTGATTTTGAAAAAGAACGTAGATAATCAAAATGCGATTTTAGGATTTTTTTTGCATCTAACTTATATTCTTTGCTAGAATAAAGTGCATCCACTACATCAAAGTATTTCTCTTCCAATGCATTAATCTTTTCTAATGCTCCAGCGGTGTTGTTTTTATATAAATAATCGGAAATTTCCACCAAGCTGTTAGTTGTACCCGACATGGCCGACAATACTACTATTTTCTTTTCACCATCATTTATCAGCTTCGCAACTTCTTTGATACGAGCGGCCGAACCTACGGATGTTCCCCCGAATTTTAATACTTTCATTTCTTTTTATTTATAACTTATTGATACAAAATATTATTGACCACAAAAGTAATATTTTTTTCTCAATAATTTTCCATTTGTCATTTCGATTATTTGCCTTACATTTGCAAAAAAAAGTTCCTTAGAGATGAGTAAAAGATTAATTTCAGTTTTAATTTCAATTTTTGCGCTGTCCAATTTTACCTTTGGAATAGATGCGTGGATCCGAATTAACCAACTAGGCTACCTTCCATTTTCACAAAAGAAAGCCGTTTTTATAAGCGAGTCCGTACAAAGCATCACTCAATTTTCTATTCACGATGCGCTTACCAATGAAAAATTGATTGACCTACAAACACTAAAATCATTTGGTGATTTTCAGACATTTAAAAGCTCCTATATCCTTGATTTTTCATCATTTAAAAGTCAGGGAGCATTTTATATTAAAGCTGGACTTGTTTACTCGCCAACCATTTATATCAATAAAAATATCTATTTGGGAACGGCAGATTTCGTGTTGAACTTTTTGCGTGGCAGCCGTTGTGATACTAATTTTATACTAAATGACAATTGCCAAAATGGTTACGACATTGAAGCACAAGAAGATATTGTTAAGGAGGAGCCTGCAAAAACAAATAAACAAGCCTTAAACAAACCAACATTAAAAAAAACCAAAAGGCAATATGTCAATAAGTTAGATGTAGTTGGAGGTTGGCATAATGCAGGAAGTTTTTCGCAATCTGGAGCAATTGCTGCCAATACTGTTTTTCAAATGCTTTTTGCTTATCAGCTTTACCCTAAGGCATTTTCCGATATTTACGATGCTGGTGGAAATGCTAATTCTAATGGCATTCCCGACGTGTTGGATGAGGCAAAGTGGGGATTGGATTGGCTACTTAAAATGTATCCTTCTAAAGATAAATTATACCATCAGGTTGTAAATGATAACAATAAAAGTGAAGAGTCCTCGGTATCATCAATCAATGAAAATAGAAATGAATTTGGATTTCAGAAATCTGAAAGTACAGTTTATCTAGCTACTGGGAAACCACAAGGCTCAAAGAATGAAAAAAATAAGTCTAACGGAATTGCCTCTATTGCAGGTAAATATGCTTCTGCTTTTGCTTTAGGCGCCAATTTGTATTCAACATATTTGCCTACTTATGCTGATAGATTGTCAGCTAAAGCGCTAGACGCTTACGAATTAGGCAAAAATAATCCTGGGGTTTGTCAATCTTTGCGATTAAAGCCGCCCTACAATTTCGAAGAGTCCAATTGGACAGATGATATGGAATTGGCAGCTTCACAAATATATTTACTTACTTACCATGGCGGTTATATGCACGATGCGGCCAAATATGGACGTATGGAACCAATTACTCCATGGATGTTTTCCGACACTACCAATCATTATCAATGGTTTCCGTTTTTGAATTTGGGGCATTATATGCTCGCCAATGTTGAAAATCCACGTTTTCAAAAAGAGTTTTTGCTAAATATCTTAAATGGAATTCAGCGTGTAAAAGTGCAAGCTGTTCAAAATCCATTCAATATTGGTGTTCCGATGATTTTAGGGTCAAATAATTTGGTAACTGCAATGGCTACGCAATGCTCATTGTATCGAAACTTAACAAAAGATTCTACATATATCGATATGGAAACAGCCTTGATAGATTGGATGATGGGCTGCAATCCGTGGGGTACAAGTATGGTTGTGGGTATGCCGAAAAATGGAATTTCGCCATTAAATCCACATGTGGAATTGATAAAAAATCCGAAATTGCAAAACAATGGTGGATTGGTAAATGGGCCTGTGGCAGAAAAAGTGTTTCACCAGTTGATTTCAAATGAAATGGCGAGTAATGATCGTTACATTCGTTTTCAAACCCCTTTTGCAGTTTATCACGACAATAAAAATGATTTTGCCACCAACGAGCCAAGCCTGGATGGAACTGCGGCATTAGCTTATTTGCTTGCCAATAAGCAGTTGGAGGGAGTGCCCAACAAAACGGCAGATAAAAATGATTTTACTAAAGGGACAATTACACGCACCGACAGCAGTAAGAAACACATAAGCATCGTTTTTTCGGGTCAGGAATATGACGATGGAGCTATAACCATACAAAAAGTATTAAAAAAAACGAACGTAAAAGCATCGTTCTTTTTTTCTAGCAGCTTTTACCGAAACAACAAATTTAAAAAAGTGATAAAAAAGTTACAAGAAGAAAAACACTATTTGGGCGCAGGTTCCGACAAAAATCTTTTTCTTTGCTCATTGCTAAACTCTGATTCATTATTGGTAAATAAAACAACATTTTTAAATGACATTAAAGCCAATTATGCTGCCATGGAAGAGGTGGGTGTGAAGAAAAATCAAGCTCCTTTTTTTATGCCAGCTTATGCCTGTAATAATGATAGTATTAGTCTGTGGTGTAACGAGTTGGGGTTAGTAGCTATAAATGGCACTTCAGACGCTTTGTCAAATACAGATGCTAGCATTCCAGAAATGAGGGAAAAGTATTTTTCAAGTTTGGAGATATTCAATCGCATTATCCAAATAGATAAGAGCCACGGATTAAATGGTTATATTCTTCATTTTAATATTGGCACAGATAAGCGAAGGCAGGATAAATTTTATAATAAACTACTCTATTTGATTATTGAACTGAAGGGTTCGGGGTATGAATTTGTAGATTTATATAATGCCACAGATATGGTGGACAGAGAGTTAGAGGTTCCAATAACAAAAAAAGGAAGAACTAATTAAAGTACTTCCTTTTTGCTGGCATTAATAAGGGTGGGAGACGGGGCTCGAACCCGCGACTTTCGGAACCACAAACCGACGCTCTAACCAACTGAGCTACAACCACCGTGTTTAGCGAGTGCAAAGATACTACAGCATTTGAATTTATGCAACTATTTATTAGAATAAAAAGACGCGTATTTTACAAAAGCCTAATTACCAACGAATAAAATCACAAATAAAATGAAGTATTTTTTTAGTACACCAGTAATTGATGCTCAGATTCTTGAAATTAAAGCCAAAATTAAGCTTTCGATGAATGGAATTGTGGCAGATCAATTGACCAATAGTGGAATTATTTATAAAATGAATTACGGGGTTAGTCTGCCTCGTATCAAAGAAATTGCAGCCAGTTATCCTAAAAATCATAACTTAGCACAGCAACTTTGGGCACTAAGCATTCGTGAAACTATGATTATGGCAACTTTCCTAGAGCAACCTAGCGAATTTACTGTAGAAAATGCCAATGATTGGGTTACTCAATTTAATCATATAGAAATAATAGAACAAACCTGCATGCATTTGTTTTGTAAGCTCAGTTTTGCAAATGATTTGAGTTGTCAGTGGCTACAATCGGACAATAATTGGACTCAAATAACAGGATTTATTTTGTCAGCTCGAATATATAAACAGTTAAATTCTCAGGAATTGGAGTTTATATTAAAAAAAGGTATAGAACTTTCAACGACTTCCAATTTGCATCTTTACAAGGCTATAGGATTATGTTTATCACGGTTATGCCGTATTAGTAAGGAAGCAGCCACTTTCATATCGAAAGAAATAGAGCATAATTTGACGACCGACACTTTATCTTGTAGCTATATTTTGGAGGAGGTGAAACAAGAATTGTTATTTTTAGATATTTTATAGTTATAAATACTGTAAATGTTGTACTTTTGTTCGTCAAAATTTATAACAAAATGGCTGCATTACTTTTACAACAGAAATACAATGAAACCATACTTTAACATATCACTTCAGTCATACAATTTTAGAACATAAACTGTATGAAAGCAAATCAATCTTATGAGCAAGTTAGGGGTTTATTCACACAGTATTTGAAAGAAAATCAGCATAGAAAAACCCCCGAACGCTACGCAATTTTAGAACATATTTATAATTATGTAGGGCATTTTAATGCTGAGTTATTGTACAATAGTATGACCGAAAATTACAGGGTAAGTTTGGCCACTGTTTACAATACTTTAGACCTTATGATGGCTGCAAATTTAATTGTAAAACATCAACTTGGAGGTCAATTTGCACAATATGAGAAAAATTTTGGAAGTAATATTCACAACCATTTAATTTGTTCTAACTGCGGAAAAGTAAAGGAATTTTCGGATAAGCAAATACGCACTTCCATTCAAACAAAGACGTTTTCACTTTTTGAAGTTTCCCATTATTCCCTTTATTTGTTTGGACTTTGTAGTAAGTGTAAAGAGTTGTTGCACAATGAAAATGCTAAATCATTGTAGCCATTTCTATAACATTAGTAAAATAAAAAATCAATATAAATCGAATGAAAGTAGATGTATTATTAGGCCTCCAATGGGGGGATGAGGGCAAAGGTAAAGTAGTTGACGTGCTTACACCTAATTACGATTTGATTACCCGTTTTCAAGGTGGTCCAAATGCTGGTCATACGTTGGAATTTGAGGGGAGTAAGTTTGTATTACGTTCAATTCCTTCTGGTATTTTTCAGGGTGGAAAAGTCAATATTATTGGCAATGGCGTGGTATTAGACCCTGCTTTATTTAAAGCTGAAATTGAGGCTCTTGAATTGTCAGGTCACCCTTTGACTAAGCGCTTGAAAATATCTAAAAAAGCACATTTGATTTTGCCTACTCACCGGTTACTTGATGCCGCATACGAATCGGCAAAGGGTAACTCCAAAATTGGAACTACTGGGAAAGGCATTGGGCCAACTTACACCGATAAAATTAGTAGAAATGGTGTGCGGGTAGGCGATATTCTTCATAATTTTGAAGAGAAATACAGTGCTGCTATAGCGCGTCACAAAGAAATTTTGAAACAATATGATTTTGAGTACGATTTAACGGAATTGGAAAAAGAATGGTTTGAAGGGGTAGAATGTATAAAACGCTTTGAATTGATAGATAGCGAACATTTTATTAACGATGCGCTGAAGTCCGAGCGAAGAGTTCTTGCCGAGGGAGCACAAGGTACCATGCTCGATATAGACTTTGGATCATACCCTTTTGTAACATCATCAAATACAATTTGTGCAGGAGCATGTACTGGATTGGGTGTGGCTCCTAATAATATAGGAAAAGTGTTTGGTATTTTCAAAGCATATTGTACCCGCGTGGGTAGTGGTCCATTTCCTACTGAACTATTAGACGAAACGGGAGAAACCATGCGTAGAATTGGTTTTGAATTTGGCTCCGTTACTGGAAGACCACGTAGATGCGGATGGGTGGATTTGGTGGCTCTAAAGTATGCTATAATGATAAATGGTGTGTCCGAGCTTATTATGATGAAAAGCGATGTGATGGATGATTTCGATACCATTAAAGCCTGTGTGGCTTATAATATTGATGGAAAAGAAGTGGAGCAATTTCCGTATGACTTAACAGATGGCGCTGAACCAGTGTATGTTGAGTTTCATGGTTGGAAAACCGACATGAAAAAAATTAAAAGCGAAGATGAATTCCCTGAAGAGTTCAATGCATACATTAGCTTTCTTGAAGAAGAGCTTCAAGTACCTATTAAAATTGTATCGGTAGGCCCCGATCGCGATCAAACTATCATTAGATATACCGAGAGCTAGAAATTACTGGCTTCGAATAGAAAAAACCAGCATTTATAATATGTTGGTTTTTTTATGTGCCCTTTTTCTTACAATTTGCTCAATTCATCTTCTACATTGTTTTTGTCAATCACTTTTACATCGTACAAAATCTGAAGTTCGTAGGGTTTTCCTATGATAGCATTGTACATATTATCAACACCATCGTGACCCATAGACCGAAAGTCCTGTTTCATTGTGGCTGTATTAGGATGCTTTTTTATATAATTGAGTAGCGGTTTGGATACATCGAAGAACACCGAAACGCCTCCATTTTTTATAAAATTATCTAGCACATATATGCTGTCAACACCGTTGAGTACTGGCACTCCCCAAAGCATTTGCAGTCCAGTAATTTTTTTCTCTGGAAGTAAATTTATGCTCAGCAGTTCCTTTCCGTAATCTGGAATTTCAAATGAATAAAGCACTTCTGAAATTACTCCCTGCTTAAGAGCCGATCGAAATCCAGTAAGCCTTTCACTCATATTATGCGCACTAGCTCCTCCACCCAAAACTATAATTTGGTTAGGCTTGCTTTTTGTTTCTTCAAATAATCGCATCATGGTTTCGGCACATACTTTGCCTGCTTTTTGATGGTCGGTGCCAACATAAAATAACCGGTCGCTAAAGGGGCTGTCGGAGTCGAAAGTGCCTACTTTTATGCCCGCTTTTATGGCTTTGTTGATAGGTTCCCTAAGCATGTCGGCATCGTTGCAACTAATCAAAATACCATCCACTTTGTAATGAATGAGATTCTCAATGATTTCTTTCTGTTTACTGCCATCGCTGGAGCTGGGTGCTTCCCAAGTTAATATAATTCCTAGATTTTTTGCCTCCTGAATAGCACTTTGTTTTACTTGATTGAAAATCTCGTTGTCAACTTTCGGAATGACGGCAATCACAATTCTGTTGTTTTCTTTTACTTTTTGATTGCACGACGGAAGAACTCCTATTAACATGCAGAGCATGGATATTAAAAGACAGTTAGTTTTCATAATGTATTTTTTTAAGCTGAAAATAGAGTTAATAGAGTTAATATTTGCACTTAAAAGTATTCTAGAAATAAATCATTGAGCAGTAGTTTTTTTATAAATCTATATATGTTTATAACATTCTCAAATATGGTTTTGTTTTTTAATTCTACTTAAAATGAATTTTGGTGATTGGTTAATTGTGGTTGTTGGGTTTTATTTGCAGATACTTCAATTTTCTATTTATACTGTTTTATTTGTCCAACATTTTTGTTCTACATTTGTTTTATTTCACGGGATATTGTACTTAAACACTTTCTCTAATGTGTTTTTATAACTCTTTTCGCTTCATTCTCTCATCTCAAAGTATCATTTCTTGCTTTAATTATTGTGGTTGATAAACAGCAAAGATTTAGATATGTGTAGCAAAAAAAATGTGATTATTCTTATTTTTTGTCACTACATCTTTTTTCTTAATGGTCAGATCTCAAGTAGCTCCGACACGCTTAAGAGTGCCACCTGCTCCGATACGCTGGGATTAGTGTCTAAGCGGTATTTTGGCGCAGCTGGTTTTATGTTGGGAACTAATATCGCAGTTTGGTCTTTTGATCGTTTTTTGCTTCGAGCTCCTTATTCTCAAATAAATCTAGGTACTATCCAGCAGAATTTTAAAACAGGTTTTGTGTGGGATAACGATATGTTTGCCACCAATTTATATGCACATCCTTATCATGGTGGATTATATTTTAATGCTGCCCGTTATCACGGAATAAATTTTTGGCAGTCCTTACCTTTTACAACTTTTGGGAGTTTAATGTGGGAATTTTGTATGGAAAAAGAGCCACCCGCCATTAATGATTTGCTTACTACCGTTATTGGTGGGGCCTGCTTGGGCGAAATGACTTTCAGAATTTCCGATTTAGTTGTTGATGACCGCGCCACTGGTTTCAACCGTTTTAAATCTGAGATTTTGCTCACTCTTGTTTCGCCCATTCGCGGTTTAAACCGTATTGTAACTGGTAACGCTTGGAAGATAAAAAGCTCCCGAGGAAATTTACTCCCATTACAATCCATTTGTTTAAATGCTTCTAGCGGTTATTGCATATTGTTGGACGAATCTCGTAAGATTAATACGGTAACAAATTCCGCATGTTTCAATATCGGTCTTGATTATGGTGATGCTTTTAGCAATGACAACGAAAAGCCCTATGACTATTTTTCGCTTCAGCTTGGAGGCAATTTGCTTCCTACTCAGCCTTTAATTAGCAGAATCAATGTCTTGGGTAAATTGTTTTCTGAAAATTATACGCTTGAAAATACTAAAAGTGAAATGGTTGTAGGGGTTTTTCATCATTTAAATTTTTATCATGCCTATAGCAATTTACAGCCTGTAGTTTTCAATTTCTATCAAATAGCCGAAGCTGCATCGCTTGGAGTCGGAATGTTATATCGCACAAAACTCAGTGAAAATGTATCTGTTACAGCCTCTACACATATAAACGCAATTTTGTTAGGAGCAAGTCAAACAGACTATTATAAATTTGAGAATAGAGATTATAATATGGGAAGTGGGTTTAGTACAAAGTTAAATGTAGAGCTGAAGTATGGCAAAAAAGCAAGCATGTCTTTGCATTGGAGCGATTATCAGATTTACTCTTGGGTAGGAATGAATACAAATGGCCGAGATCTAGTAAATACTAATGTACAAGGCGACAAAGGAAATACAACACTGCGTGTGGCAAATTTAAGTTTAAAATACTTCGCTGGCAAGCATTTTCTGCTACATGTTGAAAATGCTTTTTACTATCGAAAAAATAAATACGATTTCTACCCAGCAGTAAATCAATCTGTTATAGAAAGTAAGTTCTTTGTAGGATATGTATTTTGATTGTTATTCCTAAAAAGAACGATAGAATTAGTTTGCTACGATAAGTGTTTTTCTTATTAACGCTAACGGAGTATTCCTATTTATTGAAACTCACCTAAATACTTATTGCATCTAAAGCGGTTTCCGTTCTTCATTTCTCGGAGTATTTATAAATACTGAAAAAACTGTTTTTTTTTAGCCCCGAAAATCATTTTTCCATTAAACTTTCGGGAGTATTTTTTCTTTAAATATCCTTTATTTTCAGTGGATTATATGATATTCCTTCATCGTACACATCTGTTTCTTCGTGTTTTTTTACCCATTTTACCAACACGTTTGTTAGTGGTAATGCAATGATTTCGTATCCAGTTTTCATTGCCGTTTGTGTAATAATAAGCATGATTAATGCTTGCGTTGGAATTATACCAGTAAACGCCAATGTGAAAAACACCAAAGAATCTGCACCCTCGCCCACAATAGTCGAAGCCACTGCACGTATGGAGAACCCTCGGCCGTGTTGCATTATTTTCATTTTGCTCATTACAAAAGCATTCAGAAATGCTCCAAACAGAAAGGCGATAAAACTAGCAGCTACAATACGTTCGGTATTGCCAAGCACAGACTCAAATGCCACTTGGTTATGGAAATTTTCGGATCCTGGAGCCAGAATACTCAGGCGGAAGATAATCACAGCAATGAAATTCATCAAAAAACCATTCCAAATGATAAGACGAACTTTTTTATAACCCCATACTTCAGCTATTAAGTCGTTGATAATGTACGATACAGGAAAGATGAGCAGGCCAGCAGTGGCTTCAATTCCCCCAATGGAAATCAATTTTTGCTCAACGATGTTGGCTACAATGAGGCATACCGTAAATAGTAGCCCACACACCATAAAGGCGACGGAAACTTGTTTTTTCATTTCTTCTTGTTTTTTTTACGTGGTATTCAAGCACACGTTTTGCAGTTTGGTCTGCAAATTTTTCGGCTGCAAAGATAGTATATTTTTCATTTAAATCAAACTTTATTGATTTAGTTAATAATAGCTGTGTCGATTTTTTTTTATTGTTGATGACCTTAATTTTTTTTTCTCGTATCCTGAAAAATATATTAACTGTAATAGATGATTAAATGACTATTAAATTGCTGATAAATAAAATGTTGTAAGTGCTTTTATATAAGACTTTATATAGATTAAATTGCTACGTAATTAAAAATAATAAGCTTAACCAAAGTAACACCCCGAGAATCGGGAGACCATAGAGACCACTGACCCCGATTTTCCGGATGTTCCATTAGTGGTGACTCTTAATTCTATGATTTTGAATACTATAATCTTTTAATCAATATAAACTCTATAGTATAATTCAAAATAAATGTAACTTGATATTTTCCTTTAGACACTTTATAGGATCGTTTTTTTTTCTTAATTCGGCATTGCAGAAATAAAACTTGAAACTATTTAAACCATCCCAGCTTGTCCCGACATTTCGGGAATAGCTATCGGGAAAGCAATAGTTCACAATATTAATAATTCTTTCAATATAATTTTAGTGTATTAAGTCTTAATATCCCGAATGAAGATTCTGATTTGTCGGAATAGGTATTTGTCTATTGCGACCTTTTTTCTTTAATTTATATTTTCTATTGAACATGTCGAAGAATCCGACTTTTCGGATTGTGGTTATTTCTTTAATTTGGCAAAGTAGAATTAATGTAAATTCTCATATTCAATTTATTACATACCTGTTTTAACATATAATTAAATATTTAACTATATGCATGTTGCAACATATAATGTTTAGCCGTATATTTGCAGTCGAAAATTATTTAAGTATTCACAGCCTATACAAATCACAGGCATAAATTACAAAAAATGGAAACTCCCGAAATTGCAAAAAAAAGTCCTTATGTATTAGATTTAGAGCCAGGAACATATTATTGGTGTGCTTGTGGCAAAAGTAGTAAACAACCTTTTTGTGATGGCTCGCACAAAGGCAGTTCATTTGTGCCCAAGAAAGTAGAAATTGCAGATACTAAAAAGGTGGCTTTATGTGGTTGTAAGCACTCTTTAAATGGATCATTTTGTGATGGTTCACATGCAAAGCTTTAAATTAGAGCTGATTAATCTACAAATGAATTAGTAACAAAAATGAATAACCAAATTTCAAAATTAAATTCAATATCAGCGTGGGTAATTGCAGGGTTGCTATCTGCGCTGTTTTTGTTTAGTGCTGCTGGCAAGTTATTTCTTGATCCAGAGCAAATGGAACAAATGAAACTGGGTCATTGGCGCGTCACAATAGCAGTGGGCGAAATACTTTCAGCTTTATTATTCCCCTTTCCGAAAACTAACAAACTTGGCACATTGCTACTTAGCGCATACATGGGTGGCGCTATTATTATACACATGACAGGTGCTACAAGCATTGTTGTACCAAGCTTAGTGTTGGTATTGGTTTGGTTTGTTGGCTTTTTGCGTAATCCTGGTTTTTTTAAACTCAACTGTCAATGACTATAGAGCAGGAAATAAAAGGCAGGTTCAGAAATGAATATCACAAGGGGCTGATAAATCTTACTTACACAACTAAGCAACTTAGTTACGAGTTTTTTCAGTCACTCAAAAAACATGAAGTTACTGAGCAGCAGTACAATGTCTTAAGGATTTTGCGCGGCTTTAGAGCCGAAGCACCCCTTTCTATTGGCTTTATAAAAGAAAGAATGCTGGACAAAGATTCAGATGTGAGCCGCATTGTGGACAGACTTTTTTTGAAAGGAATGGTTAATAGAAAGGAAAATTCAGCCGACCGCCGAGTAAAATCCATTGAAATAACCGACAATGGTCTTGAATTGTTAAACAACATGCTGGAATGTGAGAAAAAAGTTGATACCTTATTGGAAAAACTAACCTTGGAAGAAGTAACAACACTTAATGCTATATTGGATAAAATTAGATCGTGATCAAATGTTTAATCATATGTGTTTAATTTTATTTGGCTGGATATCAAAGTGTTATTTGAAAAGTAAACTGCCTCATTACCCACCTAATATATATTGTGGTAATGGAGGCAGTTGACTTTTATTTGTTTCTGATTGGTATTTTAGAAAAAAAAATGAGATTTATTGGATTTAAAATCTAAATCAATTCTTTCTAGTTGATGAAGTCCAAACTTGCGAATAATTTTTTTTCTTATTTTATCACCAAATCATAAGGCAATCGAGCTTGTATGCCATTGATTTTGCCAAGATTCTTAATTTGCATCAACACATTATATTGCTCGCCTAACTGAGCTTTCATAAATCGCGTTTCCATATCTTTTCCAAAACTGTTCATCAATTTAGTCTCAAAGGTTTCCTTTTCAGGATATTCTTTCAGGTTGTAGGTTTTCAGTTTTGCTTTCGCTACCGCAATTTTTATGGCATCTTGCAATCCTCCAATTTTATCTACCAGCCCAATACGTAGGGCATCTTCGCCAGTCCACACACGTCCTTCGGCTATCAGTTTAATTTCGTCGGGAGAAATTTTACGGCCATCGGCGCAGCGTTTTACAAACAATTCGTAGCCTCTATTTACGTAGTTTTGCATTAAATTGCGCTCATCGGGTGTAAACTGTCTATTTAACGAAATGGCATCACTCATTTTATTGGTTTTAACGCCATCGTAGGTCACTCCAATTTTATCGTTCAGTCCTTTCAGGTTCGGAATAACTCCAAAAATTCCAATCGAACCAGTAATGGTATTGGGCTGTGCTACAATTTTATCGGCCATACACGAAATATAATAACCGCCCGATGCAGCATAATCGCCCATCGAAACTATGAGTGGTTTCTTTGCTTTGAGCATCGATAAAGCATGCCAAATTTGCTCCGAAGCATAAGCACTTCCTCCAGGAGAACTCACCCGAAGCACTACCGCTTTTATCGATGAATCTTTAGCAACATCGTTGATGGTTTCAACTATTTTATGAGCCACTATGCCATCTCCCGCCTCATCGGTAATGTCGCCAATGGCATAAATGACAGCTACTTTATTTTTGTCGTAATTGCTGTTGTCGGGCAAATTAGTCATAGCTGAGTGTTTTACAAAAAACAGTTTTTCATCTTTGGCTATTCCTTTTACACTTGATTTGAGAATGCTATCTACTTGATCGGCATATACTAGCGAATCAACCAAGGCATATTGTTTCGTTTTTTCGGTGGGCTGAAACATCATCATTTCGTCAGCAAAACCATTCAGTTTCTCTACGGATAGTTTGCGGGACTTTGAGACGTCCAACAATAAATTTTTCCATATCGAATTCATATACACAGTAACTTGTTCACGGTTGGCATCACTCATTTTGGTGTTGATAAATGGCTCTACTGCCGATTTGAAAGTACCTACTTTCACTATTTGCATTTCAATGCCTAGTTTGTCAAGCGTGTTTTTAAAGAAAATATTTTCAGAAGAAAGTCCTTTCATATCCAACATCCCTTGCGGATTAAGGAGAATTTTATTGGCCACAGATACCAAATAATACATCCTTTGTGAGTAATTATCGGAATAGGCCACTACAAATTTCCCTGATTTCTTGAAATCAACCAAAGCATTACGTATTTCTTTTATTGATGCCATGCCACCACTCAACGCCCCACCCTTGAGATAAATGCCTACAATGTTTTCATCGTTTTTGGCTTTTTCGATGTTGGCAAGCACATCGTCAAGCCCGAGCGTAGTTTCTACGGGCTGCCCCATTGCATCGGCAAAAGCAGCCGAAAAAGGGTCATCTTCCGATCTGTCAATCAACTGCCCATTCAAGTCCAGCTGATATACTGAGTTTGGTTTCAAAACCGTTTCTTTTTCGGCCGAACTGGCTAGGGCGCCAATAATTCCAAATACAATAAGTAAGCTCAGTAATGATGCAACAAAAATGCCTATAACAGTGGCAAAAGTGTATTTCAGAAATTGTTTCATAAAAATATTTGTTGTTGGTTTCTAATTCGTTTTAAATAATATACAAAGTAAATCATTATTTTTTGAATGCGAAAATGAAAGCTCTTTGTCATAGTGTTTTCATTGTTTTACGATATACACAAAACACAAAACACAAAACTTGGAACACGCAACCCGAAACACTTTTAAAAAGGGTAACCAATAGCCAAGTGTACCGCAAAATCATCGTTGAAATTTGGGTTTACGCGCCATTTTTCTGTACGGGATAGAATTGGATTGTATAGCTTAGCTCCAAAATCGACCCGAGCAATAAAAAACGAAAAGTCGAACCGAAGTCCAAACCCATAGGCCATAGCAATTTGATTCATAAAAGTATCCAGTTTAAAAGCTCCTTTGGCTTGCGTATCATATTCTTTTATTGTCCAGATATTTCCCGCATCCAGAAAAAATGCGCCTTCTAATACCCAAAATAGTTTGGCTCTATACTCCATATTCAAGTCTAGCTTTAAGTCCCCCACTTGGTTGTAATCTCTGTTTTTAGTCGCTATTCTAATGTATTCGCCTGGCCCTAAGGTGCTTTCGCTCCAGCCCCTAACACTATTTGCCCCGCCGCTGTAAAATCGTTTTTCATACGGTATAACATCTGCATTTCCATACGGTGTGGCAAGTCCAATGCCAGCATGATATACAAACCGATTGCTTTTGTCGTAAATTTGATGGTGGGTAAAATTATATTCCAATTTCACATACTGCGAATATCGAATTTTAAAAAGGCTATAATAGCCATCTTCACTAAGTTCACTTCCAAGTAATTTGTTGACTCCAGATAACAAATTTCCAGCTGTTTCAATATTATACTTTGACATAGAATAATTTTGCAAAGGCCTGCTTATGCTTGCATTACTCTTCGAACCAGCATACCCCAACCTCATAATAAAATGGTCTTCATAACTATTTGGATTGAAAATAGGAGCACTAGGGTTTAAAAAACTCTCCCGAAAAGCAGAAGTGATTTCAGGAAAATAAACATAATTGAGGTCGAATAATTGAAAGCTATGCTTGTTTTGCCTCAAATTCCAGGAGTAATTTACACCCGCACCCACACTGGTGGTAGAAAATTCGCCAGGTCTAAATTGGTAGCTAAATGCACTCGTAAATTCGGTATTTGCATGCAGATTTCGCTTAAAATCGTAGCCACCTGTGGGAAACATAAATTTGGGAAACTTTAATCCAGCCTGTACACCAAGCTCTTGAGCCATCACATCATCTTGCCATTCAAATGCACCCCGAAACTGTAAGGATAAGGTTTCGGCACCGTTAAAAAGATTGCGATGCATGGTATTCATTTTGGCCGCCATTCCCCAATACCCATCAGTGTAGGTGCCTTCCAATTCGGTAGAAAAAGAAATTGCTTTATTGGGCGTTATTACTATAAAGCAATCTAGCAGGCTGTCTTTTGTTTGCTTAAAATTGATATTAGTGTATTTTATTGGGCCCAATACATTTAATGCCGAGTAAGTTCTTTCTACAGACCTATCACTGTAAAAAGCAGTTGGATTGATAAAAGTGTTTTGAACTAGTGCGTCGAGCTTTAAGATGCGTTTTTTTGGAGAAATATGAATAAAATTGCGAAACTGTACGGTATCTAAACCGCCATTCACGCTTGTGTCAGGAGTTATAGCTAAATCGGTATTGATGTAATAAAAAACTTTGTTGATTTTAAAGCGCTTAAAAATAATCTTGCCAATTGAGTCATTTGAATCGTTTGAGCCATTTAGGTAATCTCGCAATTCTAATTGAATATCTACTTTATGCAAATTAAGTGTACTGTCAACTGAATATGTGAGAAAATCTTTGGAAAAATTATAGTATCCACTCTGCCTAAACCGGTTAGCTATTCGTTCGCGCTCTGTGTCAAGTATGTCCACATCAAACAACATATTATTACGAATTAGTGAACGTGCAGTATCCACAGCAATTTCTGTTAAAGCTGTATTTTTTAATGAAATGGCGTAATCACGCAAAGTGTAAGGTTTATTGGCAGTTATATGGTAGTTTATTACAGCCTTTTTACCTTTAAAATTCACATCTCTTTTTACTATTGCATTTATATATCCTTTGTTTTCAAGCTGTTTTTGTATCTGTTGTACCGACATTGAGGTTAGCATTGAATTGTAAATCACAGGTTCATCCCCCATTCTTTTCCACATTTTATTTAGCCACTTTGTACTGTCTTTCCCAGCCAAATTATAAACGCCCAATTGCATTTTTATACCACCAAAAATACCTGCAAATATTGCGGCATTGGGCGTTTGTCTTAGATACTCTTTTACATCCGATTGCTTAATATCTTTGTTGTCAGTTTTTATATTGACCTTGTGTAATAAAAATTCTCCATCGGGTACAAATTTTGTGCTACTGCAAGCCGATAGTATTAATAGTATTACAATTAGCGAAGTTAGAACATGTATTTTCATAGGGAGGTAAAAGTATTTTAAAAAACAATTTGCAAATATAGCTTTTTTATCGTTTTCTTTGTTAGCTTTGTATGATAAAATATCAAAAAGCTTTCGTTCGTATTTTTTAGAAAGATATTTTTTAGTTTTAAATTGTCAAAGCAACTGCTTGCTCAATTTGTAAGTTTGTATAAATCTAATCCGACAAATGGCAATTTGTTTTATTTTTATTGTTGGATAACTATTAAAAAAAAAGGAATAACCGTGATTTCAAAACCTAAAATTAAACTCATAGCAAGTTTGTCGCAAAAGAAGTTCAGAGATGAACTAGGCTTGTTTATAGCCGAAGGAACAAAATTGGTGTTGGATTTAGCTCCAGCTTTTCATTGCAAATTATTAGTAGCAAATGCGGCGTGGCTGGCCGAAAATTCGAGCATTAATGCAGCTGAAATATATGAAGTAGATGATACAGAGCTAAAAAAAATATCCAATCACAAAAGTCCGCAAGGTGTGATGGCCGTTTTCGAAAAAGCAAAATACAGTTTTACAACGAATGATTTAAGTGAAAAAATCAGTTTGGCGCTGGACGATGTACAAGACCCAGGCAACTTGGGTACCATTCTTCGCATTGCCGATTGGTTTGGCATTACCGACGTGTTTTGCTCCGAACATACTGCCGATGCATATAATCCTAAAACAGTACAAGCCACCATGGGCGCATTAGCGCGAGTAAAAGTTCATAAAGTGAATTTGTCTGACTTTTTGAACACTTGCAATGGCAAACTTCCTATTTACGGCACTTTTATGGATGGTGAAAATATCTATTCCAACACTTTGACTCAAAATGGAATTATAGTGATGGGAAATGAAGGAAATGGAATTTCAGCGGAAGTAGAGAAGCATATTAGTGAGCGTTTGTTAATTCCAAATTTCCCTATAGGACAGGCCACTTCCGAGTCTTTGAACGTGGGTGTAGCTACAGCTATAGTTTGTGCCGAGTTTAGGAGAAGAGGGTGAGTAGAAAATAAAATGGTCAGGTTATTTCAGATTGAATAATCGAAAATAACTTGACCAAAGAATTTTAAGTTTTTACTTTTACTCCCCCATATCCATATTCATTTCTCCCGAGGATCCTTTTTTCTTTGTTTCAGATTGCTTGGGTTTCATGTTGCCAAAATTATAACTTATCGACAAGCCCAATAGACGACCATTGAAGTGGAATTCAGAGCGTTGGTAGAACCCTGCACCCGAAGTTGTTTTCCTTTCTTTCTTCATGTCAAAAACATCATTGAACATAAAATTAAGGCTTAGTTTTTTGTCGAAAAAGGTTTTGCG
>JFJP01021641.1_pt1 | contig 27733 bp, 26 predicted proteins | sample 431651 | NCBI WGS metagenome assembly JFJP01 (sample SAMN02602958, study PRJNA72255) | Microbial mat metagenome, whole genome shotgun sequencing project. | biome: fresh water; feature: sink hole; material: water; isolation source: purple microbial (photo- and chemosynthetic) mats found in... | reverse complement strand
AAAAAGAGTCTCTGGTTACTTTCGGCATCCCAAGATAGCCTATGCCGGATAATTGGCGATGAGATCATATTTGAATGCCGGAGTAATAGTAACACCGTTCAGATAAAAGATACTGTCTCTTTTGTTCCTTCGGGGACCAACACGTGGATCGGCACGGATCAGTTGAGAATTCGAGCGACGCCGATTTTGCTAGAACCTTTTGTGACCAAGGGGATTTTTCAACAGACCGATGCGCCGGTGAGTACACTTCCGATTCCGCAAGCCACAAAGCTTGCGATAACGCTTGAAGGTGATTCTCTTCGCGGCACCTATCAGTTCGGTTGCTATGATCCTGTGGTAAAAGAGGGAGCATCGGTTATTCGTTGGTTTAAGAACAGCGTTCTTCTGGACAGTGGAAAAGCTACAATCGCACTTCCCGCCAATCTTCTGAATACCGATGAGATCACGCTGGAAATTACTCCTGTGGCTAAAAACGGTGTGCGGAAAGTCGGTTCTTCGGTTCAGTTCAAACGCACCGGTATCGGTCGGAACATAATTATCGAAGAGTTCTTGAAAGCTCCAAATACCTACAATGTGTCATACCGTTATCCCTTCGCTGACACCCTTGGTGCTCGCGGAGGAGTGGGCAACGGTGGGTTTAAGGATTCATGGGGATCAGAGACACAGCTTCAGGTGGCGATTCCGAAAGCGAACTTTACCGTAAATGGCACTTCGTTGAATTTCAGTACTTCGAGTGCATTGTACTACTGGATGGGATTGGCTACAATGCAAGAGTTATGTGGGGTTGATATGCAAATTGGAATCGCTACCGGGACAAAAGAATCATTTGCAGGTACAACAATAAACTATATGGGCGGATATGCAGGCGGTGAATATGGTCCATTTCAGATTGAGGCAACAACTGCACTTGATCGAGCCATAGGGTTTCCTGCTTTTTATCCTACTCATCGTGAAAAGCTAAATTCAGCGCAAGAAATAGTCTACACTGGGATCGATCCCATGGTTTTTGCTCAGTACTACTTGAATAAGGGCGAAATTTCAAAACCCTCTGCGGTCAATTCAGCTCTCATGTATGCTCAAATATTCTCTATAACTGATAAGGCTCTTGAAAATTCAACGAAACTTTTTTGGGGAGAAACTCTTAAATCACCAAAAGATACATACTTCGGGGTATCTGTTATTCTGGGGATGTACAACCTTGGTATGTGGGGAACAATTGGGACTGCAGCTAATATCTTATCGGCATCGAATTGGCAAGCAACAGCTTCAGATCCAATGGCACGCAATCTCTTTCCGGTTGGTAATAATAACTATCGCAACGAAATACTTTCTGTTGCCGCTCAACTCGAAACCGCGTCCAAACAGTCGCTCACTGACAACAGCGTGGCGATCATGGACTTTTCAATATCAAAACAGGAGTTACACGATCTGTTCTTTGGTGAAAAGGGAACCGTGGCGGTTCAGGGAGCTGGCGGGATTCTTCAGCACTGGCATTTAGACGGAACAGATCCGGTTCGTCAGAAAATCGCCGATCAGATAAACCTTTGCTTTGAAACTATGAAAGGAAGAGCACCTTCGACAACCGGAACTGACGCGATCAGTTTCCGCTACGACCTTCTGTTTATCCTTCGCAGCGTGAAAGAGTATCTTCCTTTCAATCCACCGGTTCCGACCAAGGGCGATGCGGGATATTTGATCAAACAGTACAGCAACTAACGCACCGGCGAACCCACAAGCAAATCCCCATAGATTCAGTTCTGTGGGGATTTTTTTATTCCATCGTCAAAAGGGATCATCAGGGAAGGGAAGCTTCCGTTCATTGAGTAGTCTCAAGTAGCAGTTCCCCACCATGGAGGGGAATCCTGTTCGATCCGGATCGTCGCGGTCGTCGATGGCAATAGTGCTCGCGTGAGTAAACCCCATGATATGTCCCGTTTCGTGAGCGAGAATTCTCATGGCGTAGGACGAGTTTTGTTCGTAGAATGTGAAATATTTCAATCCGAGAAGTGAGTGCTGCTGAAATGCTCCCACAAAGCCGGGGTCATCCACCGATTTCCACACTCCCAGTCCTGCCACGCCGGATTGGATCACCCCAAACTGAAACGCTCGGTGAGTTGCCAACCGTTGAAACAACAGATTTCGGTCGATCACCGGATTGACTGAATCGCCGGCCTTGTTGGTTCGGTTGTTCAAGAGTACGTAGGTCGAATCGAAAAGATATTCGCGGCGAAAGGTGGAATCGGAAACAAGCCACGCGAAATTTGCCATTAGTGCACAATGCTTTTTCGCAATTTCCGGCGTAACTTTCCCCCATTTCCCCCCGAAGTGAGATGAAAACCAGACAAACCACGGCACGGTGATTTCGTTGATTTTCCGAAATGTGCTATCATCGCTGACGAGAACAAACTGTTCGGGCACAAGCGAATCTAGTGGTGGTTCAAGAGGGATTTTCAGGCGAGAAAAAGGAGCTAATGAATCGATGAGAAATAAAACGGTAGTGTCTGAAGAGAGTAGAGTGACCGCGGGAATTTGAGCAGGTGTGAAATTTGAAATCAGTACTGTAGCAGAGTCAATCCGCTCGGCAACGATCATTCTGTTGGTGAAAAATCCGCGCTCTTTTTGAGAGTATAGAATCGAATCGGCAAGCGAATCAGCAAAGAGGGACTCACGTTCAAACCGAAATGGCATCGAATCGATCACCCCACTGTCGGGCGATTGCCCACAGGCCACGGCAACCAAAACAAAAATGAGAACGAACTGTTTTACCATGGAAAACCTCAGGAATAGAAGTGGTGTCGATCAATCAATCGACACCGTTCAACGATCTTACGCCCATTGAAAGTAATCGCTAATATCGATTGGTTGCGGACGATATTTCCGGTGTATTCCCGTGAGAAAATCAAATCCGTCGCGATCAAACCCATGGCGATCGATTCCTTCAGCATCGTACCCCTGCCAGTCGTACCCTTCGGGGTCATAGGCGGAGTTCGTGGCGAAGTGAATTCCCTTCGGCGAAAATCCTTGGTGATCGCAATTGCGCATATCTCTTCCTTCGCGGTCGTATCCATGACGATCAAAACGGGTCTCGGTAACTCTGTGAATCCCATCGCGATCGAAATCCTGTTCATCGAATCCTTCACAGTCGTATCCTTCGAGATCGAAAATCGTTCCCGTTTCCGAATGAATCCCCGATTCGTCAAACCCTATTTCTGACTCTTCGTATGTTCCCAGTTGATATAGCGTAGATATTCTAGACATTGGTGTCTCCTTACTCAAAATGTAAAACAGGAAATCAAAAACGGTGCCACAACGAGTGGGTAAACATACATTTAGGCAGAAGAGGTGAGCAGGTGGCCACACATCATTTTGGAGAAAAGCACCGCGTGCTTTATTTCGATTGTGAGTCTCGCAGTTTCCGCATCGTGCGCACAGTGAGTTGCACTACAAATCCGCAGAAGATGGGTAAGACAATCCACACGCGCCAATTGTACTGATGTGCTTCGACAAACCGCCCGTGAACTGCCAGCCAGAGTGCGCGAGTCATACCACATCCCCAACATTCGACGTGAAAAAATGTTTTGTAGAGACAGATTGTCGGCCCGTGGAACATATTCTGTTCAGGAATGAAAAAAAACGCTGCCGAAAGAATCAGCAGCGTTAGAGGAAAGAGGAGAATTCGCTTATTTTTTAACAAGCGGATTGCCGTTGGAATCTTTGTAGGCTCCGGTGGCAATGATAATAATATCAATGATCTGCCAGATGCCACATCCGCCAAGAGTGAGAAGTTTTGCAACTCCCAAACCGGTTGATCCGGTAAAGAAACGGTCAACGCCGAATTGTCCCAAGAAAATCGAAAGAAGAAGCGTCGTGAGCCAGTCTTTGCCTTCTGCACTGTTTTCTGTCATAAAAAACCCCAATTTGTTTAAGTACTCTATCGAAATCACTGCGGAAATAATACGATACGACACTTCTAACTGCAAGATAAAAAGCTTCTTGGGAGAAATCTTTTTCTGCCATCTAGAACCGTGGAACGAGATTCACCGCCACGGGATTGCCGTTCTGCGAAATTCTGAGAACAACGGGCGATCCAAAGGAGTGGAAGTCCATTTCCATTCCGCAAAACTGTTTCCGTTCAAGGATTGCTCCCCGCAGTGAACAGATCTGTACATCGTAGGTTCCAGATCGATCCATTTTCAGCCGTGATCCATCGGCGGTGCGAGTAACAAGCGCTTTGGGCATAAGAGACTTTTGTGAACGGGTCACTGCCGATGCCGTTTGGTCGAAAGGCTTATAACTCACCCAGTCAAACTCCACAGAAAAGGTGTCTTTCGGTGCTTCTATCGATTTGCTGTTCGTGTAAACCGGCCAGTCGTTCGTGTACCAGATATTGAGCATTAAGCTGGCTTCTTTCTGCGTGATCCGTTCTTTCGGCCCGCGATAATCCCACAAAACAACCGTATCTTTCGTGTCAGGATGAATAATCCACCAACGAATTTGGTCGGATTTCCAATCAAATCCATAGGTATAGAACTGCTTCGACGCATCAAATCCGGGGATCGCAGCAATTGTGGATGGTTGATTTTCTACGCCCACTAGTTTTGTTCCTTCGCCACCGACCTCTTCGCTGTAAACCGTTTCATAAATGGTTCCTTTTGCCAGATTGATTATGCGAGATACTTTCCGGCAGGCGTTTGAAGTGGGCAACTCCTGATGATCAGTCCAAGCGGTGAGATAGATGATTGTCGGATCGGCGATCAACCATTCAAAGTCGATTTCGCTGTTGTCGTAGAGCCCATTCTTGTTCATATCCGCAGGGAGTTCCGTGTTCCACTGATCGTTGTAATAGCTATAAAATCCGACAACGCCGCCCACGTTCGGTTGAGTTGTAACCGAGGGGATTTTCAGTCGAGCAGCACAGGTTCCAAAGTGAATGTATCCATTGCTCGTCATATTTGGTCCCTGCCACGCGCCATTTTGTTCTGCCGGATCCATAGAGAGTTTCAAAACTGAAGAGCTCTCTTCAATTTTAGAAGGGACACCGGCATACCATGTAAAATCGGCTTTCTTTCCGCCCGATCCGTAGTAAAATTGTTCCACTGATTTGTTGTTCCCACCCAAAAGCGGATTAAATGAGTCAATGAATGAAGGCATAATCTCGACGGCGTGAACAATCGCCACAATAGCACTGATCCCTGCTGTGACACCAATTTTACTGATACAATTCATAGTAACCTCCACGGTTTGAAAAAAGATCGAACATCGATACTGGTGAAGATAGTTCGATGCTAACTTTTTCGAGCGAAACCTACTGAACAGGAGAAAATCGGTGCGATTTTACAGATTATAGCAGGCAAATGGGGAAAATGCAAAGTTTGATCACCGAACATTTCGAATGCCCAAACCCATTCTTGTCGCGCTTTTCAGAAAAAAAGAGTCATCACGTCAAGAGAGATTCGGCCTAGCGCCCTTTTTTCATTTTATCTCGATATTCGCTGGGCGAAAAACCAAAGAGATCGCGAAACAATTTCGTAAAGGTTGTGGCATGGCGAAATCCGGTGTAGAGTGCAATCTCGGCAATTTGACGATCACTTTCTCGAAGCAAGCGCGCCCCTTCAGAAAGGCGAATCCCGTTGAGGTACTCTTTAAATCCCTTGCGATGGAATTTTTTTAGCAGTTCGCGTATTGCCGTTTCCGATAATCCCGTTTCGAGAACTGTTTTCTGCAGTGACATATCCAAGCGAGCGTACTCTTTTCCCAAATACTCTTCGAGCAGAAGAAGCTCTTCACCGGCCCGATCTGTTACATTGAGCGGAACAAATGAAGCGATTCGCGGCGACTGAATCAGAGCTGACACCACTGCCAAAATGATAGAAATCAGGAGGAAAGGGACGATCGAACCAAAAGAGTGAGAAATTGTTACCGAGCGAATCTGCAGTTTGAGGATTTCATCGCGCGGGGCAAGCGGATGACTTTGGAAACGAATCTGATCTACCTTTTTGAGCGACTCGCGATTATCATTCGCATCGAGGCCGTTTTCACCAAACCACCACGTGGGCGTTTGAAAAGAGTTGAGTTGAACCGAAATGCGCGAACCGGTGATGCGATCGATATCTTTTTCGAACAACCGGTAGGAAATCCCTTTTGAAGGAGAACTAAATCCATCCACAAAGGTTGCGAGAAGAATTGAAAATCGATCGGATAGTTCCGGATCGAGTTCTACCGTGAGTTTGTCAAATCCTGTACAATTCCACATGAGTGAGTCGCGGGACAATCCAAAGCCGATGTAGGGGAAATCGCGGTTTTCCCCAAGCCGGTAGTGAAAACGAATCCTATCATCTGTGCGATCAAAGAGATTTACCGTGGAAATAGCTTCGCCGTAATCTTCGCTGTCGGAAAAAGGAATTGCCAGAATTGCACTGTTATCCGGCGTGATAACAATTCTATGAAACAGAAAAATGCCCCAGGATATCAATGTGAGAAGAACACTGCAACTCAACAAAAGAGGTTTTATTCGACGATTCATGTTCACTCCTCGGGCCGATCGTTAATAGAGCGGAATATCAAATTGGCTGTTCCCTATAAAGATAGTTCCTTTTTCACACGTTCTTACTTCATTTTGTTGTTTGTCGTTGAATCTAATTGCATTCGTGATAGTAAAAGCTCTGATATATTTTCCCTTAAACAGATTCAGGAGGAATAATGAATACTGATCTTCGCAAATATGCACACCTTTCAATTTTGGCGGCAATTGCCACAATTGTTTTAAAAACAGTGGCATGGAAAGTTACCGGTTCCACGGGACTGTTGTCCGATGCTTTGGAGTCGCTGGTGAATCTGGCGGCGGCACTAATGGCACTCTGGGCAATCAGCGTGGCAATTCAGCCCGCCGACGATGATCACGCCTTTGGTCATGGTAAAGCGGAGTACTTTTCAAGCGGGGTCGAAGGAGCACTCATTTTTGTGGCGGCACTCGCCATTATTCTCACGGCAATCCCTCGGTTGATTGCACCGGTTGAACTGGAAAAAGTAGGACTCGGCTTGGGGCTATCACTGGGTGCATCACTGATCAATCTTGCCGTGGCAACAGTACTGTTTCGCGCTGGAAAAAAACATTCGTCAATCACTCTCGAAGCTGATGCACATCATCTCATGAGCGACGTGTGGACTTCCGTGGGAGTTCTCGTGGGAATTGGCATAACTGCTCTTACCGGATGGGCAATTCTCGACCCAATCGTGGCGATTCTCGTAGCGATTCACATTCTGTTCACCGGCGCGGATCTGATTAAGCGCTCTGCGGCGGGACTTATGGACACGGCGATACCTCATGCTGAGATTGAGGAAATTGAATCAATTATTACTTCTCACAATGTTATTTTTCATGCCCTTCGCACTCGTCAAGCCGGTGCGCGACGCTTTGTTTCTGTGCACATTTTGGTTCCAGGGGAGTGGTCAGTCGCGCAAGGTCACGACATACTCGAATCGATTGAACAGCAGGTCATGCAAAGATTTCCGCGAACGTATATCGTGACACATCTCGAACCGATCGGCGATCAGGCGGCAGAAAATGATCTCGATCTCGATCGAATCTAAACAAAAAAAGTGACATCCTAATCGACTGATTGCAAAATGTCGGTTCGGAGGTACGCTATGAAAGAGTCAATTGCACTCACCCTGATCGATGGAATCGGCCCCGCACGGGCAAATCTTCTCATCCGTCACTACGGTTCAGCGGCAGAAGTGTTTCGCGTTTCGGCGAAAGAACTTCACAGCGAAGGACATCTTCCCGCTTCAGTGGCAGAACGTTTTTCCTATTCGCTGTATGAATCCGAAGTGGATCGCATACTTAGTTGGTGCGAATCAAACCACGTCACTCCAATACTTCCCGATTCCGATTTCTACCCCGAACTGCTCGCTCAAACCTATGATCCTCCTACTGTGCTCTATGGAATGGGGAATCTCGAACTGCTCAATCAGCGATCTATTGCTCTCGTGGGCATGAGAAAAATTTCAGACTATGGTAAAAAGGCCGCCGTGACACTCACCAACGGACTCTGTGACGCCGACATGGTCATTGTCAGCGGTTTGGCGTATGGCGCCGATGCAATTGCTCACGAAGCAGCTCTCGATCATCATGGAAAAACAGTGGCCGTGATGGCTACGGGGCCAGATCGCATTTATCCTTCTTCTCACCGCGATCTCGCTGCACGGATTTTCAAAACTGGGGCAATACTCACCGAATATCCTCCCGGAAGCGGTGGCAACAAGTACCAGTTTGTTCAGAGAAACCGCATTGTGGCGGGCATGACCGAAGCCACCGTCGTGGTCGAAGCCGGGCACAAGAGCGGTTCGCTCATAACCGCAAACTTTGCTCTCGCTCAGGGACGCGAAGTCTTTGCCGTTCCTGGATCGATTTTTTCGGGATGTTCCGTGGGGACGAATGAACTTATCGCAGCGGGAGCGACTCCGGCTCTGTCGGCAGCACAGATCATGGCGGCGATTCACGGCGATACTTTCCCCGTAGGTGATAGTCAACCGACCGCGATTCAAGTGTCGCTGTTCGAAGAGAGGCTTCCCGACTACCTTTCACCGGAAGAGTTGACAATCCTGAAAGTTCTCAGAACCGATCATCCATTCCGCGTTGATGAAATTGCCGATAGCACAGAAATGACCATTGATTCGCTGTTCACCATTCTTCTATCACTGGAAATGAACACCCTAATCCAACAAGTTCCCGGTGGTGGTTACCGACGGATATAGGTTATCCTACAACACTGTTTTCATTATTTGACCATTCCTACCAATATCAACGGTTTGGCGAATCGGGTAGGAAAATCCATGAACTTTGGGTGGCATTTTACACGGCCTATCCTCAGGCGTTCGAGTCTCCTTCGAAAGGCGTCTATACCAACTACCGCGAACCAAATGTGGCCACGTCTCAGTGTGAACTTCTGGCGGGAAGTGCCACTGTCGAGAGTGGTGAATCGACAACAATTCCCGCGGGGAACTATCTTCTCCATCGCGTGGTTGGTCAGATGCCGAACGCGGTTATCGATGGATGGAACGCCCTTTCATACTATCTTGCGCGCCCCGATTCGCCGCGACCAACCCAGCGCTGTAATTTCGAAAAGTACATCTCTGAAGTGGAAGCGGAAATCTACATCAGTATCGACTGATTCGATTGCCCTGTTCCGCACAATCTTTTCACGGGCAGAGCAATCATTTTGGCTATGTGCCCTTTAGCTGTGGGTAGTTAATAATCTCGTTTTCAGTTTTTATTTTCGTTATTTACTGTATCTGATTCTGTTGTATTGCAATATCAAATTACAAATGTAATTACGTTTCCTCTGGGCGTTCCGCCGCTTCGCGTCGTCGGGCTTGCTCCGGGCTTCGCTTCGCTTGGTGCGGAGTACCGCACGCCTTCGGCCCCTGCACATCCCTAACGCAAAAAGCTCTTTAATATACGGTTAGATCTTCGTAGCCACGACGTGAATTGCCGCGTTTGAACAGTGCCGTTTGGATTGGCGAACAAAAATTCCTTCTTCAGCTTTTGGAATTTTACGCTAATTCAAACAAACAGCACTGTTCAGGCGGCTCTTGAGGCCCCTCTGCTTCTCTCCCGGCCAGGGGAGAGAAGTCGCCGAAGGCAGAACAACGATGCCTAAACAATAATCCCACAGTTAAAGGGAACAGAGCCATCATTTTTCTACTCCGTTTATTTCTAGGTAGATTTTTATTATCAATCGGCTATATTGAACAGAGTGAGACACGGTTGCGGTTGAAAAAAACAGGGGGCACCTATGCAGTTCCAAAACTTTCACTTCCGATTTGGTCCCAATGATGGCGAAAGGATCGCCGTGCCACTTCCAGCTCCGGCGCGCCTAATTTTTAGCGATTCCGGTGAAATAATCGACGTCTCAAAGGATCACCTCTATCCGTGTTATGTTCGCTATTTAGTTGAACACGAAGGCGCTGAACACCATTTCTACGAATACGAAGGCGAGTTGCCACTGCGCGCGTAACATAATTGTTTGCAATTTCGCGCCGATATGGTACTATTTCAGCTGATTGTTCACGGGAGAGACTATGACATTGAAACGCCTATTATTACTATTGCTCTGTGTCCTTTTTACATCCCTTTGGAGTGCCCCGAGAATCGCCATTGTTGATGGATTTATTCAGCCGACCAGTTTTCTCAGTGATGATCATAGCACTATCAAGAGATATACCACGGGAAAACTACCGGTAATTTCCGAAGGTGTTCATATATATACCGCTCACTTCAATTATGATTCAACCATCCAAGAGCCATCGCTCTATTTTGGAGCCATGTACTATCCCTGTATTGTGTCAATCAACGGCCACGATCTTTATCAGTGGGGAAAATTAAAAGCTCACGGCGGCATGGTGAACTACAGTGCGCAAACGATTCGCATTCCCCGCACGATCCTAACGGAAAAACACAATATTCTCACTATTCGATTCTGGACTGATGGTCTCAATATGGGGCTTCCTAAACTTTGGATTGGTGAAACGGAGGCTGTTCGGTACGATGTTGAAATCAAAAATGCCTACAACGCCACGGTTCCGAAAATCGGAGTGTCGCTAGCTTTTATCGTTTTCGGTATTTCTATGCTTAGCTATTTCTTGATGAAAACGCGCCCGGCAGTTCTACTCTATTTTGGGTTTTATACCCTGACCACGGCATTGACATTCCACATGTTTCTGTTCAATGGTAGTACGCTCGATCACGTCATTCAAACTAAGATTTTCCGCACTGCTACACCGCTTATGGCACTGGCGATGTTTTATCTGATTAGCTACCTCACGAAGAGGTTTAATTCGATGCGAGCCCAGCGTATTAAGGTTGTCCTATTTCTCATACACGTTCCACTCATAATCTTTATCTGGAGTGCGGACAGTAAGTTTGTCATTGAACAAGTGGTGAGTAAATTTCTCCCTATTGGATTGGGACCACTGCTCATAGGTTCGTTGGTACTGACTATCTTGGCGGTGAAAGAGAGCCGTCTCAAATCGAATTGGGTGCTGTTATTGAATGTTGTTTTCATTCTGCTTTCTACCAAAAACGATCTCTCGTCTCTGGGGAGAAAAGTTCTTCCCGAAATTTGGATGCTTCCGTACAGCTATATTCTCATGACTTTCTCAGTAGCGGGAATGCTGATTTACCGTCAAGTAGAACTGTTCCTCGAAAACAAAAGGAACAAACTGGAACTTCAAAGTCTCTATTTCACACTTCAACATGCCAATACACAGATTGAACACTCTCGTGAAGTGGCTGTTCAGGAAAGTTTTGCCCGAGAATCATTTCTTAAAACAATCGCTCACGAACTGCGCACACCTCTTACGGGACTCTTGGGTGGCGTGAATGCTATTGCCGATGACGAAACAATTCCGGTTCACTTGAAAAAACCGGTCTTTTACATGAAAAGTTCGTTCCATCGACTCTTTGTTACGGTGAGCAACCTGTTTGACTTCGTGGAAATTAAAAAAGGGACTATTGCAATTGTTGCTCACCCCTTTCGCGTCGTAGATGTTCTTGAACCAGTACTTGAATATTATCGCGATGCCGCTCGCGCAAAAGGGATATCGCTCATCATAATTCCTCCGAAAAACATTCCCGAAGAGCTCTATGGAGATAGTGAACACCTTCTTCAAATAATCGATAATCTTCTCGGTAATTCATTGAAATTTACCAACGCAGGAGGCATTAGCTGTGAACTGAGCTATGCAAATAACCATCTTACTGTCGCAATCAAGGATACCGGTGTTGGCATCGAAGAGGATCGTCAAGCAGCTATGTTTAAAGCGTTTTCGCGCGGAGAGGAGTTCTCTTTTTCTCAGCGATATGAAGGTGTTGGGCTTGGCTTGTCTATAGTCGATGCAGTGGTGAAAGCAATGAAAGGAACGATCACATTCTCGTCAGTTCCTGGAAAAGGAACTGTCTTTATTATTGTGATACCAATCATTACAGCCAATAAAAGAACTGTAGAGTTTAGTTCCCGCAAGAAAGTGCTCATAGTGGAAGACAACGCGATCAACGCACTTATGGTGACGAAGCAGCTTGAAAGCGGCAAATTTATTACTGAAGCTGCGGTCAATGGTAAGGAAGCTGTGGATATGTGTAAGAATAATCAGTATGATGCAATTTTGATGGATATCCAAATGCCGATTATGGATGGAATTGTTGCTTCAAAAGAGATTCGGAAATTCAATGTAAAAACCCCTATTATCGCTCTCACTGCCAACGGCGATCGAATTCAATGCATGCGTGCAGGTATGAACGAGGTTCTCATGAAACCTATCTCTTCAGATAAGCTAATCTCAGTGGTGTCAAATATGATACAATACGCAGAAAAGGGACTTTGAAAGTCCCTCTGTTCACTGAGTAAAGACAAAAGGATAGACCACTTCAGTCACATCTCCGGTCACTTCGATCGACGTAAATCGCCACTGTTTGATCGCTTCGAGAATTGCCTTTTCAAATTCGCTGTTCCCCATGGTGCTAGAGACCATCGTGCAGAACAGCACATTTCCGAACTCATCCACCGCCCATTTGAGCGTGACTTTTCCTTTTAATCCCGGTGTATCTCTCAGATAGCGATTATAGATATAGCGCAGTCCCTGCATATTTTGATTTACCACGCGAACGATGTCACTTCGCGACCGTTTCCCAGAGATTCCCGCCGAGCTTGCTCCGTCCGGTTCAGCAGCGATGATCCGCTGTTTTGGTGACGCGCGCAGTTTGGTCCTTTCTCCGCCGCCTTTGATTAGATTATCCACGAGAGCCACCACATCTCCGGTGCTGTTGCCGCCGTCAAATCCGGGAAATGTGCCATCCCCATCGCCGAGCATCTCCACATCGCCTCGTCGAGTCACCCCGCCACTTCCCTGTTTGAGTCCGTTGGTTCCGGCGAGAATTTTGTCGATTCCCGATGCCGTTCCGCCTTCGCCAAAGATCGCGTTAGCTGATGATGTTGCCACCGAAGCGCTCATGATTCCAAAGATCCCCTTGGTAGAAATCGGTTTTGAACTGTTCCCCCCGCCTTGATTAGGTTTCGATTGCGCCGCCGGTTGTATCGGTTTCACCTGTTGTGTTACTGGTTTTGCCTGTGTTGGTTCAGGCTTTGGCGGTTCGGGTTTGGAAAGATCCACTGTTGGTGCAAGAGTAACTGCTCCTTTCTGAACCAGTGATTCGTAAAAATCAGAATCGATCTCACGGAGATCAACCCAAGAGAGGTATACTCCAATTATGATACCACCGATAGCGGTGACTACCCCGATATTTTTCAGACGGGGATCGCGTTCAATTCTGAACAGTTCGCCCGATTCCAACGCTTTTAATGACATCCACGACGAAAACTCAAGCTGGTTTGCGGTTGTTTGATGCATCTAAACCCTCCCTGTGAAAATTCTGTGCCGACGTCGGCATTTCTATTCAAAGTAGTGTCGAAATACTAAAATTACAAAAAGATTGGTAGAAAGTGACTTTGTGTCATACGTTATGTAGGACACTTTCACTGTGAGGTTTGTATGATATCTGTTCGTTTGCCGAAAGAGACTGAGTACCATCTCGATCGCGTCGCATCACTCTTGGGACATTCCCGTTCAGAACTGGTGCGCATTGCCATCGAAAAGTATCTTGAAAAGTACCAGAAACCTTCGGCATGGGAGTTGGGTGAATCGCTTTTTGGTCGCCACGGAAGCGGTCGAACTGACAAGCCCGAAGAGTTTGTCGTTTCCGGTTCTGGCAGTTCAGTAAGGAGTAAATAGTGGAACGAGCACTGATCGACAGCGGACCATTGACCGCACTTTTTGACCGCGATCATCCATTCCATGGGTGGGCGGTGACGATTATCAAAGAAACTTCCGCCGAACTGATTACATCCATCGTGTCAGTTCACGAAACCTTGGCAGAACTTGCCTTTTCGCGCCAGTCACAGCTTGATTTTCTTACGTGGATCGAAAGGGGAGCGGTCACCGTGGCCCCGGTCACCGAGGAAGATATTACACAATTGTATGAAATTACGCGGCAACCGCCGAGCTATCCCGTGGATTTGGCAGATCAAAATCTCACTGTTTTGGCGCGAAAACTGGACATTTCCACGGTGATCACCTTTGGCAAGCGAAAGCGGTGAAAGCACCCGTTCAGGGCCTAAACTATTTTATGAATCAATACGATTGGTAACAGTACATTAGAACAGATCGGTAGAGTATGAAATACGCTGTTTTTCTCATCTTGACACTGACATCACTTCTTTTTGCTCACGCAGACACCGGCGAAGTGAAAGTGACCGAAACAGAATCTCTGCTGTGGCTTCGCGAACAGCTACAACTTACGGCTCCGATCTACAAGGCCGTTCACGAAAAAGTGTTGCGCTATAGAATGGATGCACAATTTCCTCAGGCACAGGCTGTTCAAGATTCAATTCTACTTGAATTGACCAAGGTGACGCCTTCGGTTGTTCGCATAGCAGATCTTCAGAAAAGAGTGGCCGTGCAAGCACAACTTCAGTCTGAACAGTTTGTTGAACATCTGACAGAGATCAAGAAAATTCTCAGCGATGATCAGTTCGCCGCATTTATTTCGGTAAGTGGCAATGTGTACCAGGATCTTCCGTTTGAACTTCCCCGCTACACCAACGAACACGTTCATGTCGATGGGGTGATTCATGCGCACGGTGCCGAAAAATCGGCAAAGATTCTCACAACACCCCCGAATACTCATTCTCACGACAGTGGTGCTACTCACTCTCATGGCATTGAACCGGTGGCGGGATTTAATCGCGAATCAGCGCATCCCGATCTAGATGCGGTGACACACGCTGCGCCTCCGCGCAAATCGAAACGATACCGTCACTAGCGAGTTGGCGTTGTGCAAAGGCTTTTCTTGGAAACGAAGCCGTGAACAAACTATTTTGAAATCCAATCCAACATAAGGAGTATTCCATGAAAAAGCTGATTCTCTCTCTTGCGGCCATGACCGCGTTTCTCTGCGCTTCAGATCGCAATGTGGTGGTGGCGCCGCAGTTCAGCAGTTCCACACTGGGTTTTTCCATGACCGCCGATGAACAGGTCACGATTCGCAATCGCATGATTGGCCGACTGGCAGAGATTATCCCTGCCGATGCGGAAGTGATGACTGCGATTCCCGAAAAAGATTCTTCCGATTATCGCGGTGTCTCCGTGAAAATCCTTCGTTATTTCACTGAAAAAGGGAAGATCGGTAAGTTGATCGGCACGGTAACGCTCGAAGTTTCTGTTTTCGAAAAAGGATTCAATCGCGTTCCCAAAGAGACGATCGTGGTCACCGAAAAAGGTCAGGCGAACTGGGGAAATAATACTCCTTTTGAAAGCAGTGTCGATGCGGCGGTGGAAGAAGTATTAAATCAATTTCGTCGGAATCAGAAGAAGTAATCGAGAATCGCGCTAGTGCTTTGTAAAATCGGGGGGAATGTGGATTCCTCCCGATTATTTTTTCTTCGCAGAAAGAGAAAGCGCACCGGTGGGACAGGCAGACACGCAGGCAAGGCATTTTGAACAGGCGTAGTTTTCCGCAGGATCGGAAAAGCCCTCGCGGTACAGGCTTTTGTCAATTTCAATTGCCGTGATATAACAGGATTTGTCGCACAGACCACAACTGATACAGGCACTTTTTTCATTCTTTATTTTGAACAGCGAAAACCGATTCGCCAAACCGCTTCCCCACGCCACCGGACATCCCAATTTATAGTACGAAAGCTGAGCGCGCGCCCGTTCATCGGGAGCACCAGCAGCGATTTTTTCCATAACCCATCCCATGGGACAGAACCACCGACAGAATATTTTCCCACCGAATAACCCCATTAACAACCCTCCAGCGAGATACCAGAGCAGATTTACCTGAAACAGAATGACGCTTCCCACAACTGCCAGTGATGCAATTGGATGAAAGCGGGTTCGAATGGCGGCTAACCGTTTAGATTTTGATTGATCCTGTGTCACTATTACATCTTTCTCAACAGATCATCGATGCGGTGAATATCTGCACCGACCACAATTTCATCGCCGATCTCAATCTGTGGAACCCCGGTTTGGCCACTTTTCTGCATCAGATAGTTCGCCGCCGCGTAATCGGTGCTCACATCAATTTCGATATAGGAAACACCTTTTGAGTCGAGATGTTTTTTTGCAACAGTACACCACGGACAGGTGGGTGTTTTGTAGAGCTTGATCTGCTTTTGTTTTTTGGGATTGACCAATTCTCTGTAGAATGATTCGCTTTGAATACCCACGGTTCTATTCTGTTCTATGCCGTTGTTGAATCCCACCACCGTAGGAACGGTAGTGATCCCCAATGCTTTAAATAGAGAACTTCCGCTATTCATATCGATAATTGCCGCGTCAATATCACTTTCGGCAATTCGTTGTATCGCATTTACAACAGTGCGACTTGTTAGTGATCCACTGTGGTGAGCCATCAGTATCACCGGTTTTTTCTGTTGGATCAGCGCATTCATTTCTTCTTCGGTGGTAAGCGTACGCAGTGCCATCGGTTCCTCCTTATTGATTATATATACAGAAAAACAATAACCGTGCCGATTTGAATGTGACTCGTGGTGATACCCCATTCGACCGCGTTCCAACATGGCACTGAATCCTTCGAGAACTCAACAGGCAGTATTGTTTCAGTCGCGTCACTAGTAGTATATATGCATAACGGCAAAGGAATCGCAGTGAGTTGCAATTCGCCGGGGTGTGTCGTAGATTTTGAGAACATTGAAACACTCTGTTGCATTGATAGTGTGCTGTTGATGCAACGATCAGTGCAGGGCTGGGTAAGCTCTTGACAATCTCGCAATGTATATTTGCGCTCTAGTGTGATCCATAGAATTTCCGCAAAGAGGAACTCCATGACGAAACCAGGCAACGCCGTTCTGCTCATTTCATGCCCGGACAAAGAAGGGATTATCGCCGCTGTTACTGCACTTCTTTCTCGGCTCGGCGCAAATATTCTCTTTATTGATCAGTATGTTGACCACGAAAACAAAATGTTTTTCATGCGCGTCGAATGGGAGTTGGAACATTTTAAAATCACCAACGATGAGTTTCGCGTCATATTCACTCACGAAGCGGCAAACAAATACTCCATGAACTGGGAACTCTATCTCACGGAAAAAAAACAGCGCATGGCGATCTTTGTTTCCAAGTATGCGCACTGCTTTTTCGATCTTCTCGGATCGTGGCGCACCGGCGATCTCAATGTTGATATCCCTGTCATTGTATCAAATCACGAAACCTTGCGCGAAGATGCCCAACGGTTCGGCATTGAATTTATCCACCTTCCCGTGACCGCCGCCAATCGCGAAGAGATGGCGATTGAACAGATGAAAATCCTCGAAAAACATGAGATTGATTTTGTCGTTCTTGCTCGCTATATGCAGATCATTCCGCCATCCATGATCGAAGCCTACCCCAATCGCATTATCAATATTCACCATTCGTTCCTTCCCGCCTTTGCTGGAGCAAAACCGTATCACCAAGCCTACACGCGCGGTGTCAAGATTATCGGGGCCACCGGTCACTATGTCACGGAAGACCTCGACGAAGGGCCGATCATCGAACAGGATATCGAACGGGTGAACCATACCTATTCCGTTGAAGACCTGGTTAAGACCGGTCAGGATATCGAAAAACGGGTTCTGACGCGAGCGATTAAGCATCACGTGGAACGGCGTGTTCTCGCGTATAATAATAGAACAGTGGTGTTCCAGTAGTAAATAGCAGAGGTAGAGAGTGAAAATTTCCTTGTTCATCGCCGTGGTTTTTTTGGTCAGTGGATGCAAGCTTATTGAAAGAATCACTGATAATGTCGCCAGTAAAAATAGTGTAAATGCGGTGAGTGTTGGCACAGGATCGGAAGAGAAAAAAAGTGAACTAGTCGGTCAAGATACCGTATTCACGGCAGCAAAACTTCCCGTGAAATTGTATTGGCGAGTTGAATCGGTTAAGGATATGGGTGGGACGGCGCTCGTCATTTCTCGCTATACTGGCGGAAAAGCCTACTGTCTCGACACGACATTCACCCTTTCTGTGACCTCTTCGCAGACTCACGTTATGATGGGAACTATTCCCGCGTGGTACAAAGGGAAATATCGGATCATCGCCTATCTGAAAACAGATTGGAAAGAACCGATTGACACGTGTGATTTTGTGGTGAAATAAGCGCGGAAGGTTAGTGTCTGATCTGATCGTCAGAAAAAAGTGCGGCATGGAGAGTAAATCTCTGTGCCGCTTTTGCATTTCTCTTTGAAAGTCACAACCATTTTTTCCAGCGAAGAAAGAGTATCTGAAATCCAAAAACGATAATCAGAATAATAATAAAATTCAAAAAGGCCCCACTGTACTCAGATCCGGGAATACCCCCCACATTGATTCCCAACAGTCCCGTAAGAAACGAGAGAGGCAAGAAAATCGCCGATATTATCGATAAGCGAAAGAGTCGATTGTTCAACTGATCTGACACTTGGCTGACCATCTCTTCATGAGTGATAATCGCTCGTTCGCGAAGGGCGTCGAGGTTTTCGAGAATGCGGATGAGGTGATCATTTATTTCGCGCAATTGAATTGTCTGTGCTGAATTGACCCAGTTCACCGGATCGACAATCAATTTTGCAAATGCTTCGCGCTGAGGTGTCAAATGACGGCGCACAGTGATCAACTCTTTGCGGAGTGCGAGAAGATCTGTTCGTTCCGCTTTACCCTGCTTTTCGATAATATCAGTTTCAAGATCGAGCAGTGTTTCTTCGTAATCATCAATGGCATCGTCGATGTACGATACCATGAACCGGCTGATATGGAGCAGAATGTCAAAAGGTGAGAGAGCTACTCTCCCTTTTTTGATCAGCTCTTCAACATCGGAAATCGACTGTGAAGGCCGGTGATTGGAAGTGATAATCCGCTTGCGGTCGATCCAGATGCGCAGACTGATCATATCATCCGGTTCTGCACCGGGATTGAGATTTACACCGCGAAGAGTGAGCATTATGCCGCCATTTTGAATCAGTGTCCTCGGTCGAGGATCTTTGCGTTGCAGTGCGCTAATCACAACTGGATCGAGTTTACTCTCCTGTTCCAGCCACAGAAGCGAATTGCTATTCTGATAATCAAGGTGAATCCATTCACCCTGTTTCAATTGGAACTGAACTATTCCCTCTTTCATAACACACTCCGGTAGATCGTATTGCCACATAGGTGAATGTAAATATAGCCAATGTTCATTCATGAAAAGGGGATTTCTATATATGGTGCACCATAGCTGATTCCAATCGGTTAATTGATGCGATTGTACCATTTCCTCGGTTTTTGACCGCAACAGGATCGTCAATTCGATTCACGTGTCTGTGCAGATATCAAAAGCATTGGTTGTGGAATGGAACCTGTTTTTCATGAGTGCAGACAGTGTGTGAACCGGTCAGTGGATAGACCGCACTGCCACTGGTATACACCATATAATTGGCAAACATATCGGTATCCATCTATGGGCTATTTCTACGCTTTGACAAATTCATCGTGCAGGAATCGAAATAGCCGAAAGGAAACAGATGTCGCAGAACATCTCTTCACATGAATCTCTCAAGTGGAACTCGATTTTAAACGTTCCATTCGGTATATCTCTCAAGGGGAACTCGATTTTAAACGTTCAATTCAGTATATCTCTCAAGGGGAACTCGATTTTAAACGTTCAATTCAGTATATCTCTCAAGGGGAACTCAATTTTAAACGTTCAGATCAGTACCTCATAGATCGAATGATGCAATACAAACGTTCAAATCAGTATCTCATAGATCGAATGACGCAATACAAACGTTCAATTCACTACCTCATATGTCGAATGACGCAATACAAACGTTCAATTCACTACCTCATAGATCGAATGACGCAATACAAACGTTCAATTCACCACCTCATAGATCGAATGACGCAATATAAACGTTCAAATCGGTACCTCATAGATCGAATGACGCAATACAAACGTTCAATTCACCACCTCATATGTCGAATAACGCAATACAAACGTTCAGATCAGTACCTCATAGATCGAATGACGTAATTCAAACGTTCAGATTACTATCTCATAGATCGAATGAACCAAATCAAAGATTCAATTCACTATCTCATAGATCGAATAACACAATTCAAACGTTCAAATCAGTACCTCATAGATCGAATGACGCAATTCAAACGTTCACTTTGGTACCTCATAGATCGAATAACGCAATTCAAACGTTCACATCGGTACCTCATAGATCGAATAACGCAATTCAAACGTTCACATCGGTACCTCATAGATCGAATGACGTAATTCAAACGTTCAACTCAGAATCTCATACATATAGAATATGGTTGGTAATACTCTAAGGATTTTCCCCGCCATTGGATTGCTTTGAAGATACTCTTTGAATCATTTAGACGTGGCCTGCAGTGAGTTTCCCGAAACGCCGTTGGTATACTTCGAATCTCATACCTCTCCCTGAAATAGTGGCAGGGTTCAATTCGGCATGGTGAAATTTTGTAGTGTGTTACCGGTTGTTCATAATCGCGATGGCGATGTAGAGGCGTTGGTTGGAATGGTGAATGATGATTCTCGGTGATTACTGTAGGGTAGAGTGACAGCGAATCTCTCCAGTGGAGAGATTCACTGTCCTGAAACAAGAGCTACTGAACAACAATCTTAGCGGTATGTGAAAGCATTCTGTCGCCGATTTTTACCAGATAGATAGCCGGTGACAGCGAGGCCGTCAGCGTTGCACTGAACTGATTATCTGTTCCAACTTTTGCCACACCAGTTGCCAGTTCACGTCCGGTGAGTGACAGCAGTGCCACCGGAAGATCACGATCGATGCCACTCAGAGAGAACGAGAGGTTGAGAGCAGTTCCGGTTGATACATGGGTCAGATCGGCAAATCGCACAGCATTCATAGCAACCGTATTGCCATCAGCCAGATCGACCGTGAAGTCTTTCACCGGTGGCCACCAGTTTCCTGAAATTACGAGCATACTGAGCAGGTTTAGATAGTCAGAATAGTAAGACTCGCGGGTTTTCGCCATGAGATCCCAGCCATCGTTCAGATATTTCTGATGTTCCTTTGAAACAATGGCACCGGTGATCAGCGGTGCAGAAAAGCGGGTGCTCTTTTTGGTAGGATAGAGCGGGGCACCAGTTTTGATATTGTATCCAAAGGAGATGTTCTCTGGATTTTCAGCCGTGGCTGTGCGGATAAAGTTCACCATGCCGTTCACTGTTTTGAGCGCTGTGGGCGACCCGAAATGAGCGAAATCTACAGTCAAGCGAAGAGGAACGCGGCAGGCATTTTCGTAATAGTGATTTGTCTCTTTAAACTCATCGAGATAGTTTTCGCCGGCCGGGGCACCATTTTGTCCATCGACAAAATCAGAAATCAATCCTGTTTTGGGAGAATAGTTTTTGGTGAAATTGTTGATCATTCCGTAGATGGTATCTGCGGCTTCGGTCCAGAACTGATCGCCAGTCGCTTCGGCATAGGCGTGCAAATGTCCGGTCATCCAGTCTGAAGGACGCGTTCCCCAGTAGTACTCTTCGGTAATGCCCGTAACTTCTTCACCTGACCATTCGTCGATGTAGGAGTAATTAACCCAGTCGCCAAGATTGGTGCGCATGGTTTCGGGATTCATGTTCCACGCTTTGAGACCGTCGGTTATAATACGCTTTGCCTCCGAAAGGTAGTTGAATTTCCCCGTAGATCCCCATTGGTAGTGAGCGAGCAGAAGAGCGTAGGCCACATCCATGTCGCCATCAGTGGCATTGCCTGTTTTTGCGGGGCTTTCACCGCCATTGTTATCGGTGAGAATTTCCCAAGACATAAGCGCATCGGTTTTGTCGCTGGGGTGATCGAGGAAAAACTGGAGCATGCCATCGAAGATCGATTTGGCCTCGGGATCAGCAATCGGGCCTGATCCTGCCATGAGCGCCGTGGTGATCATTCCATAGCCATGTGCTTCGGAAATGGTAATCAACCCGGCAGACCCGCCAGTACCTCCGCCAGACAAAACATAGTAACCCCCATTTTGGCTTTTCGCTTTAGCTATGTATTTCTCTTTGATTGAAAAATAGAGATCAGATACGGTGCTATCCAAAACGGCTTGTGATACGTGATTGGGTTTAATGCAATTTTTGAAAGATGTTGCTATTGGAAAGGGACGTTTTTCTTCGGCAAAAGAAGAAACTGCAAGTGTCGTAGTGATAGCAGCCGTATACATAATACCTCGTAATGACATAGATCCTCCGAGTACGTTTCAATTCTATCTGTATAATCTACGAAATTAGGAATAAAAACAGCTCTTTAATCTCTTTTGAAGGATAAAATAATGTGTTTGATATCACGTAGTGTTGTCGCGTTTTGTGGGTGTGGACAACAAAAAGGGATTCCGAAGAATCCCTTAGATCAAATCAATCGTTGTGCCAAATTAGAGCGGGCAAACGGTATTCATCGGTTTATGCGTGTAGGTTTTCTCTTTCGATGCATACTGACTTACTGTCTGACCGTTGCCGATTAGTTTGTATTTGTAGATCAGTAAGCCGTCCAGTCCAACGGGCCCGCGCGCGTGAATTTTGCTCGTAGAAATGCCCACTTCCGCGCCAAAGCCAAAGCGGAATCCATCGGAAAAGCGTGTCGAACAGTTCTGGAACACACAGGCCGAATCGACGAGCGCCATAAAGGTTTTCGCTGTGGTAGCACTCTCCGTCAAAATCGAATCAGTATGGCCTGAACCGTGTTCATTGATAAATGCAATTGCCTCATCGAGTCCACTCACCACCTTGATCGCCACTTTGTAATCGACATACTCTGTGTGCCAATCTTCGGTGGTTGCCGCGGGAATATTGATAATTGCACAGGTTTTTTTGCATCCCACCATTTCGACATTTTTCTCCGCGAGAGCAGCCTTGATACGAGGAAGTTCACGTGATGCTACTGATTCGTGCACGAGAATGTTCTCCACGGTGTTGCACGCTGCCACATACTGCGTTTTTGAATCAACCACGATCGGTACGACCTTGTCTGTGTCACAGTCATCGTGAAGGTAAATGTGGCAGACGCCATCGGCGTGACCCAGCACGGGAATGCTTGAATTATCCATGATATATTTCACAAACGCATTTGATCCGCGGGGAATCAACAGGTCGATCTCTTCATTGAGCGCGAACATTTCATTCACATCGGCGCGCGTTTCTACAAGCTGAATCCACCCTTCAGGCACACCCGCTTCTTTTGAAGCCGCGTCGATAATTTCAGCGAGAATCCGGTTGGTCAAAGCCGCTTCAGAACCACCCTTAAGAAGAACCGCGTTTCCTGATTTTAAACACAATGTTGAAATCTGCAAAAGAGCATCAGGGCGAGATTCAAAAATGATTCCCACCACACCGATAGGGCAACTGACGCGGTAGAGGTCGAGCCCTTTGTCGAGTTCAGTCGAGAGAAGGGTTACGCCGACAGGATCGCTGAGGTTTTTCAGTGAACGAGTTCCGTCTACCACATCGGCGATCTTTGCATCTTCAAATGTAAGTCGTTTGAGAATTGGTGCGGCGATCTGTTCTTTTTCCGAACGAGCACAATCTTCGCGGTTGGCGGCGATAATTTCATCTTTGCGCGATTCAAGGCGAAGGGCGATCAGTTCGAGAGCCGCATCTTTAGTGGCAGAGTCAAGTGCCGCCAGTTTGAATGAAGCCGACTTTGCTGCTTTCGCTTTATCTCTAATTGTCATCATGGCATTCTCCTTTTATATACAGTGAAAATACACAATGGGAATCAAATGACGCGGAGCAGATTCGGGGGAATGTACAACGAGGAATAGATTTGCAATTATATCTTCGAGTAAGGTGACTCGACAAGTTGTGCGAGGGGCATATAAGTGACTCTCGCCTTCTGTTAGGACGTGTAATTGAGAGCTTTAGCTATATCTAACTACGCGCATTGTGCCATTGTTTTTCAACAAAAAAATGAACTTCTGAAGAATGACGATATCGCGGATGTAGTTTCTGGTATCTCGAATATGCTTATGGTATTTGAGAACGTTAATTCTCTAACTTGTAGCATGTTTTATAACCTTTAGGCCCCTAATTAAGTGTTGGTACAACAATTGGTACCACAAATACGAGAACAAATGGCAATGTCTCACATTTGTCGTTATATTCTAACCCATAGAAAGATGTAAAAATCCGACCATCCTTTGGAGGAGTTTCGATGAAACAGATAGTAACCGCAGTTCTGACCGCAGGAACCGCTTCGCTTTTCGCCTTTACCGCTCAAGATACCGCTCGCCTTCCCATTTCTATCAATGTCGATGCGACTGTCATGGCAACGCCGATTAGCATGATTGAAGGTGCGGTTCCCTCTAGCCCCTTTTCACTCAATATGATCGCGTCAAAAACAGATACACTTCGGCTTCCGGTGGACACAAAAGATGTAACACCAATTGAGTCGCGCACCTCGATTGTGTCATCGGCGCTATCAGTGGTTCAGAATGATAATCAGCTCTCTCTGAAAATCCCCACTTCAATGGCGGGCGCAACTTTGATACTTCGCGCTGTTGATGGATCTGTTATCGGAAAACAACAATTGGATCAACTAGCGACTTACTCGCTCTCTCTGTGGGAAACTGCTGCAGGTGTTTACATTCTGTCGGTTGCCAAAGGCGATCAGGTGATGAGCGCCAAGGTTCATCTTCCTTCTGGCGGATGTCGAATCCAAACTGAGTTCGGTGGTGTTACAACTCTGGCAGAGAGTCGCCGTGAGCGAGCAACGGCGGCTTCGTATCAACTGAAAATTACGTCAAAAAATAACGAGTATAATGATTCTACCTTTACTCTCTCGCTGGATCGTGGTGTAAATACAGCTACATCAATTGCTCTTTCAAAAAAAACAACAGTCATAACACCGATTACAACACTTTTGGATTCTGCCACTTACGAGAAGTTTTTTCCCATGCGCTACAGTAAAAATGGCGTTACCGGTGTAGGGCAGAAAGATTTCTATACTTATCGTTCATTTGTGAGCGCCGTGGAATATCTTTCTGATTACACCGCAACTGTTTACTATAAACCTTCATCCGGTGGTGATAGGGTAGTGGTAAAAAAGAAAAGTACCGGTGAAACTCATGAATATGTTACTGTCGGAGGCTATCACGCTAATACCAACGCAGAAATAGCCCGAGTTGTCGATTATGCGAAGTTATTCACTGAAGGATCGGCGGAGACAATCAAGCAGGAGTTAGCGGCTTATCTCGCCAATGCATCTCAGGAAACCACCGGTGGATGGGCAACAGCTCAGCCAAGTCAATGGGCGTGGGGGCTGTGCTTTGTTCACGAATCGCCCTACACTGAAGCGACAAAGGATGACCGATTCACTGATGAACATGCCGTTTATGGAACCAAAAGTTCCCTCGAATGGTCATTTCACGGTCGCGGGCCAAAGCAGTTAACCTACAACTATAACTATGGAATGCTCAGTGATTTTATGTTCTTTGATAAGATGAAACTGCTCAATGATCCAAATATTATTGCCCGCGATGCAAAACTCGCTTGGGTGAGTTCACTCTGGTTTTGGATGACACCGCAGGGGCAGAAGCCATCTTGTCATGAAGTTATGGTGGGAACGTGGCAGCCAACAACCGCTGATCAAACGGCGGGGCGCACCACTTCAAAATTTGGTATGACCGTGAATATTATCAACGGCGGAGTTGAATGTGGGTATGTCAATCAGCGTGCTGTTCAACGGGCTGAACACTACAAGTATTTTTCTGGATTCTTGAAGATCACTCCTGAATCGAATTGTGGCTGTGACAAAATGAGTCCCTATTAATTTCTAGAATTCTAAGCTAGGGGGCGACTTTCTGTCGCCTTTAACTTTTAGCGATGAGCGCGAAGCGTATGACGAAAGCATAGGTACTTTGCACTTCGTGACTCTCTTGACCCATTTTAAAAGTGCTATTATTTCGCTGAATAAAGAAAGGGCGCAATTTCTTGCACCCTTAGATTACACCAGAAAACAACATCTTTACCCGTGACGTTTCAAGAAATCCTCATACGCCCGTTTAATTCCTTCTTCGAAACCAACCTGACGTTTCCATCCCATGTTGCCCAGTTTCCCCGAATCCATGAGCTTGCGCGGTGTGCCGTCAGGCTTCGTTGTATCCCAAGTCAAAGCACCTTCAAAACCAACGACGCGCTTGATAGTTTCAGCCAGTTCTTTGATCGTATGCTCTTCGCCAGACCCAACATTTATATGAAGATCCCCAGAGTAGCTGTCCATAAGGAACAAACACGCATCGGCGAGATCGTCCGCATAGAGAAATTCGCGAAGAGGAGATCCGGTTCCCCAGCACACTACTTCCGAAGCATTGGCAACCTTTGCTTCGTGGAATCGGCGAATCAAAGCAGGAAGCACGTGAGAGTTTTCTGGGTGGTAGTTGTCGCCAACTCCGTAGAGATTTGTAGGCATTGCCGAAATAAAGTCAGTGCCATATTGACGATTCGAACTTTCGCACATCTTAATCGCTGCGATCTTTGCAATCGCGTACGGTTCGTTTGTCTGTTCAAGCTCATCGGTGAGAAGTGACTCTTCAACGATCGGCTGAACTGCCATTTTCGGATAAATACAGCTTGAACCAAGGTTCAACAGCTTTTTCACGCCGTTTTTCCGTGAAGCTTCGATCACATTACCGGCTATGAGAATGTTCTGATAGATGAAATCGTAGCGATAGGTATTGTTCGCAAAGATTCCGCCCACTTTTGCCGCTGCAAGGAACACATATTCCGGTTTTTCCGTCGCAAAGAATGTTTCAACAGCAGCCTGATTAGTAAGATCCAGTTCAGAACTGGTACGAGTAATCAGGTTTGTATAGCCCCGTTCAGTCAAAGCCCGAACAATAGCTCCGCCAACCATTCCACGATGACCAGCTATGTAGATTTTCGATTCACTATTCATATATTTCTCCATGTTTGAAATTCACGTAGAGATGTCCCTTGTGGAACCTTATCCCGCCGCACATTTTTCACTCAAAAAGGGCACCCACAAGGTGGCGCCCCTACAAATCACAAAACAACACCAATTATGGTTTAATTCTCTACAGAAACCGGAACATCATATCCGTGTTCTTTCAAAAGAGCATGGCGTTTCGCAACCTTGAGGTCTTCGCGAACCATCTCTGCACACATCTCCTGAACGGTGATCTCTGGAGTCCAACCGAGAACGTTTTTCGCTTTCGTCGGATCACCGAGAAGTGTTTCTACTTCAGCAGGACGGAAGTAGCGCGGATCGATCTGAACAATAACATCACCCACGTTAAGGGCTGGAGCATTGTCCCCTTCGATTTTTTCGATGATCGCTTTTTCATCCACACCGGTTCCTTCAAAACGAAGTGTGATACCCAGTTCCGCCGCAGACCACGAGATAAACTGACGAACGGTGTACTGAACACCCGTTGCAATAACGAAGTCATCGGCCGTTTCCTGTTGAAGCATCATCCACTGCATACGAACATAGTCTTTTGCATGTCCCCAGTCGCGAAGTGAATCGATGTTCCCCATGAAGAGACATTTTTCAAGGCCCTGAGCGATATTTGCAAGCCCGCGAGTAATTTTTCGTGTTACAAATGTTTCACCGCGACGAGGAGATTCATGATTGAAAAGAATCCCGTTACA
>JFJP01001184.1_pt1 | contig 27745 bp, 21 predicted proteins | sample 431651 | NCBI WGS metagenome assembly JFJP01 (sample SAMN02602958, study PRJNA72255) | Microbial mat metagenome, whole genome shotgun sequencing project. | biome: fresh water; feature: sink hole; material: water; isolation source: purple microbial (photo- and chemosynthetic) mats found in... | reverse complement strand
GCCGTCCCACTCATCCCCTCTAATTTTGATTTCAAAAAATTTTCGTGCCCTTCGTGCCTTTCGTGGACAAATCCCCTCCAAGGACAAAAATAAGCGCGGTCTAATAAGGTCATTTCAAAAATTCGCTTTCAAAAAATATCTTTGACTATCAATTGGTTACAAATAGAAAAATGCAAATAATGGTTTTTATACTGGACTCACTTTTGATGCGCAATATCATTTGCTTTAGAGGGTGGAATATTCAAATCGCCAGCATCGGGCCGAATTTGGGTCGAAATGCGCGCGGATGATACGGGTTTGGCGGATGAATTGGTTTTGCTGAACAAGCAGATTTTCGTCAAAACTTGATTTTACCCGTATCAATCCTTTTGCGCTACCCACACACTCTTACAAAGAATCCCAAATTTCCGTAGGCCTTCTTTAACATGCGATTCTGAACTGCTTTGATTTCCAGCCCTCTACCTACAAATCGTTCGCCGTGAACGATTGAGCCGTAGTCCGCAAAAGGATTTTCTATGGTGTGTTGTTGTCTTTCCATCCTCAAAAAGTGGGAAGGGTGGGTTGTAGCTGGCCGGACTCGAAAGCGGGGCGGATGTGCCAAGGTCCCAGATTCGAGGCGTGGCCGATGCCGCAATTTACACATTGCCCGCTGATTTTCCCAATGGGGCTTGGCCGCCAGTGAGTGCGCGGCGATTGGCCGAGGTGCATGAAAATCAACGCTTTGCCTCGTCTTGGCCCGCAGGGCCGAAGAACCGTTCCTGGACTTCGCGGGTGAAGCGGTCGGCGCCGCGGGCGTTCAGGTGCGAGGGGTCGCCGAAGAGGCTGTCGGGGTAGAAGATGAGGCTGTCGGAAATGTCGCAGCCGGGGAAGTCGGCGGCCAGTTGGCGGAGGTAGGTGGCGTACTGGCTTCGGAAGTCGGGGCTGAGCAGGGGCCGCGAGCTCTCGTTCATGGGCGAGGGCCAGAATATCAGGTGGATGCCCTCGGCCTGGCAGCGGCCGAGCAGCCGGCGCAGGTAGTGGTCGAGCAAGGGGGGCGGCTCGAACCGGGGCATGAAGCGGGCCTCGTAGTTGGGCAGCGCGCAGCTTTCGAGCAGGCCCGGATGCGGGCGTCGGCCGTGGAGGCTGTCCATCTCGCGGGCGAAGGCGCGGTTGCGCTCCGCGGCGCCGAAGAGGTGGTTGTCGCGGATGTCGAGCTGGTAGTGGGCCAGGTAGTTGAGGCGGAAGCCGAGCCAGCGCAGCCGGGGCGGGACGTAGCGCAGGTGCTCGGGGCCGAAGCGCCCGGCCTCGATGTCCTGCTCGGTGAACACGTCGAAGCTGAGCAGCGGGTCGTCGAGGCTGTCGGCCAGGCGCAGGGTCTCGCGGACTTGGCCGGGCGTGAAGAAGCCGTTGCGGACGGCCAGGTCCCAGTAGGCGTAGATCGTGCAGAGCGAGCGGGGCGAGAGCGAGAGGTAAACCGTGTCGGGGCGGGGGTGGCTGGCCAGGAACTGCTCGAAGCCCAGGCACATCTCGATGGCCGTGGAGCCGCCTGCCGCCAGCGACCACGCACCGGGCAGGTGCTCGACGCGCAGCCCGGCGTTGACCCGCGACTCGCCCAGCACCAGCAGGCGGGCGGGGCCGATGGGGCGTTGGCCGCGCACCACTTGGCCCAGGTAGCGCCAGCGGGCGTTGTTGGGCGAGTTGTAGTGGTCGGGGAAGGCCTCCACGAAGGCGAAGACCAGCGCCTGGGCGACCAAGCCAAGGGCCAAGAGCTTGAGCAGCAGATGTTTCATGGCTCAGAACTGGAAGTAGATGAAGGCTTTGAGGCCAAAGTTGCCGTAGAGCAGCAGGGCCATGGCCGCGAGCAGGTAAACGCCCTTGCGGGTCCAGGGCCGGAGCTGGCCGACGAGCTGGTCGAGCGGGCCGCGACGCTCAAGCCAGTGGGTCCAGAGCAGGAAGGCCACGAGCAGGAAGTTGATGGCCAGCTCTTCGCGGCCGAAGAAGCCGATGTTGGGGTGGGCCCAGTCGAGCAAGGGCAGCCGCGCCACCAGGGTCAGGGCGTCGGCGGTGCTGGTGGAGCGGAAGAAGATCAGCGCGAAGGAGAACAGGCAGAAGGTCCAGAGGGTCTGCCAGGCGCGGCGGACGAGCGGCAGGCGGTCCAGCCCCAGCAGCGCGGCAAGCCGCTCGCGGGCCGGCAGGCTGGCATGGCCGAGCACCAGGTAGAGGCCGTTGAGCAGCCCGAAGACCACGAAGTTCCAACTGGCGCCGTGCCACAAGCCGCTGACCATGAACACCGTGGCCATGTTGAAGTAGAAGCGCCAGCGCGCCACGCGACTGCCGCCCATGGGCAGGTAAAGGTAGTCTTTGAACCAGGTGGAAAGCGAGATGTGCCAGCGCCGCCAGAACTCGGCCATGCTGCGCGAAAGGTAGGGCCTTTCGAAGTTGTCGGACAGCCGGTAGCCGAGCACCCGCGCCGAACCGACGGCGATGTCGGCATAGCCCGAGAAGTCGCAATAGACCTGGAAGGCGAAGAAGAAGGTGGCCGTCAGGATGACGAAGCCGTCGAAGTGCCCCGGATTTTCGTAAACCACGTTGACGTACTCAGCCAGGTTGTCGGCGATGAGCACCTTCTTGACAAAGCCCCAGAGCATGAGCCGCAGGCCGGAGACCGCCCGGGCGTAGTCGAAGCGATGCTCTTCCAGGAACTGCGGCAGCAGTTGGCCCGCCCGCTCGATGGGGCCGGCCACCAGTTGTGGGAAGAACGACACGTAAACGGCGAAGCGCCCGAAATGCCGCTCGGGCTCGATCTTGCCGCGATAGACGTCGATGGTGTAGCTGATGGTCTGGAAGGTGTAGAACGAGATGCCCACGGGCAGCAGCACCTGGAAGGCCAGGCCCTCAAAGGGCAGGCGCCAGAAGTCGAGCAGGGCTTCGAGGCTGTCGCTCAGGAAGTTGAGGTACTTGAAGCCCACCAGCATGCCCAGGTTGGCCGCCAGGCTGAGGCCGAGCCAGCGCTTGCGTCCGCCAGCGCTGGGGCTGGCATGGATGCGCAACGAGGCCACGTAGTCGATCAGGGTGGAGGCCAGGATCAGCAGCACGTACTCCAGCTTCCAGCACATGTAGAAGTAGTAGCTCGCCGCAAGCAGCAAGGGCCAGCGCTTTTGCACGGGCAGCCAGAAGTACAGGACCACCACCAGCGGGAAGAACAGCCCGAAGGCCAGGGAGTTGAACAGCATCGGCTGGCGGTTCTGGGGGAAATGGCCTCAACTGGCCGAGTCCTCGTCGGCGGGCTTGCGCACCCTGGGGCGGATGGCCTTGACCATGCCATAGCCCAGGTCGGCGAAGTGCCCCAGGCTGAACCAGTTGGGCAGGCTGTGGGCAAACTCGAACTCGACGTTGAAATTCTTGTGCTTGCGGCGCATGATCTGGATGGTCTTCTCTTCTTGCAGGCTCAGCAGCCGCAGGGAGGCCTCTTGAGGAAACTCCAGGCCGGCCACTTCGAACAGGGCCTGGAGGTCGTGCCGAAGCTGGTTGCGCAGGAAAAGGTTGCGATCCTCCTCGGCCGCAAGGTACTCCAGCTCCGGGGCGAACACGTTCGAGATCGGCACCCAGGTGCTCAGCCGGTAGAGGCGGGGCTTCGCGATGGGCTCCGAGTCGAAACGCAGCCGCTCCACCGAGAGGACGCTGAAATGGACCTCGCGGTTGGCCAGGGCGATCGGGTTGGGCAGCCTTTCCAAAAGCTCCTCGAAGTACGGCAGCTCCGGGCCGAAGACCTGCACCGCCGGGTTTTTGCCGATGCGCTTGAACTGGATGCGCGGGTAGCGCTTGCTGATGCGGAAACGTATTTCCAACTCGTTGAGCCGACCCATCTCGTCCACGATGGCGTCCCTGAAAAACTGAAGCTCGTGCGAATTGACCTCGGGCGAGAACTTGACCTGGAGGTACTCTAGGGCTTGGGGCATGATTCTGTTTTATTAGACCGCTCAAAGATAGGGCTTCGCGGGCGATTCTCCGCTTGTTTTCCACTTTTTGGAGATATTTTTCAAACAGCCTTTCCCTTGGGCCTTGGCGGCGATTCCGATTCGGCCCGCGCGTTTTTGGCGAAATTTGTGGAATTTTGCCTGGAGCGGGCGGCTTGGGAAGCTGCGCCGTAGCCGAACCCAACAACGCTATCGCATGAAAACCAAATTGCTATGCCTTTTTCTGGCCCTGCTTGCCGGGGCGAAGGCCCACGGCCAGGAAAGCCCCCGCGGCTGGGCCGAGCGCCAGGCCGGGCAGATGGACCTCGGGCAGATGGCCCGCCAAGTCGTCATGGCCGTGGTCGAGCAGCCGGAGGGCTGGGCGGGCGTCGAGGCTTTTGGCGGCTGCCTGCTGGCCCCCGGCCTGCCCATCGAGGCCGCGGCCCTCAACGGCGCGCAGGCCCGGGCCGCCCTGCCCCTGCTCGTGGCCGCCGACCTGCCCCACGGCCTGCCGGGGCACGAGTACCGCTTCGCCCTGCTCGCCTTGCACGGCCCGGCCTTCGCCCAGTTCGGCCAGCAGCTCGCCCAGGGCTGGAAAAGCCAGGGCATCCACCTGAACACCAGGCCCTTGGAATATGCCTATGGCGCCACCCGCACCGAGCTGCCCCTCACGGGCAAGCCGCTCGACGACCACGCGCAAGCCCTCGAGCTGGCCAAGGCCTACGCCCGCGCCGGGGTGCTCGCGGGCTTCGCGGCCGGGCCCAATCCGCTGGCTCCCGCCGGGGCGCTCGTGGTCCCCTTCTGGAATCCGGCCCCGGAGGCGGTGGTAACGGCCCAGGCCCTGCGCGACCTGCTCGCCCGCGCGCCCGAGCTGGCCGGCGCCAGCTTCCGGCCCGACGCCCTGGCCCAAAGCCTGGCCGACCTCCAAGGCGACCTGCGGCGGATCGGCCTGCGCCAGCCTTCCCCCGACGACTTCCTGCGCCTGGGGCCCGAGAGCGAGCAATCGGCCGAAACCTTGCTCCGGCAGCATCACATGCTGCTCAGCCGCGACCCCGAACGCCTGGCCAGCCGCCTGGCCGAGGCCGCGGCGGGCTCCGAAAGCCTGGCCGAGCTGCTCCGCGCCAACTGCCTGCGGGTGCTCGAAGCCAAATGGCACGCCGGCCTGAGCCGCCCGCCCGCCCGCGCCTTGCCGCCCGTGCCCGACGGCCCCGAGCCAAGGCGCCAGGCCCGCGAGCTGGCCAAGCAGTACATCACCGCCCTGGGCGGGCCGGACCTGCCTTTGGCCGACCTGTCCATCCCGACGGCCTGCCTGTCCATCGGCTATGCCTCCGAAAGCCCCTTCCAAAGCCAGTGCCGCTGGCAATCGGGCTGGGACTGCCTGGCCCTCGGCTGGGGAAGCTCCGCCCAGAGCCTGGCCCGCGCGGAGAGCCGCCTGCGCCCCTACCCGCGGCTGGTCGTGGCCCTGCACCCGACCGGGCAGCAGCGCATGGGCTCCGCCGAGCGGGATTTCCTGCGGCGGCTCGCGGCCGAGCATCGGCTGGTGCTGGTGGTCTTCGGCGCGCCCTCGCTGCTCGACGGGCTGGATTTCCTCCCGGCTTCGGGAACGCTCCTGGCCTACTCGAACGACCCCGTCAGCCAGGAGGTGGCCGCCGACGTGCTCTTCGGCTCCGAGCCTTGCCAAGGCGTCCTGCCCATCGACGCCGGGCCGTTCCGCGCGGGCGAGGGGCGCGCGCTCGCGGGCCTGGGCCGCCTCAACCGCCGCGACCCGGAGGAGCTGGGCATGGACGCGGGGCTGCTCCGGCACAAGATCGACTCGCTGGCCCGCCTCGGCCTCGAAGTCGGCGCCTATCCTGGGTGCCAGGTGCTCGTGGCCTTCCGCGGCAGCGTCGTGCTGCACGAGTGCTGGGGAAGCCACACCTACGACGGGGCCCGCCCCACCCGCCCCGACGACCTCTACGACCTGGCCTCGCTCACCAAGACCCTCGCTACCACCCTGGCCCTCATGCGCTTGCACGGCCAGGGGCTGCTCCCGCTCGACGCCACCCTGGGCAGGGCCATGCCCGAGTTCGCTGGCTCCAACAAGGCCGGAAAGACCCTGCGCGCCATTCTTTCGCACAACGCCCAGCTCGCCCCGTGGATCCCGTTCTGGACCTCGGCCACCGACGGCAAGGGCAATTTCCTGCCCCAGTTCGTCAGCGCCGACTCCTCGGCCACCCACAGCCTCCGCCTGAGCGACTCGCTCTACGTCAGCCCGGCCTTCCGCGACGAGTGCCTGCGCATCATCCGCGAGTCGCGCCTGGCCTCGGGCGACGGCTACCGTTACTCCGACCTGGGCTTCTACCTTTTCCCGCTTTTGGTCGAGCGGCTCAGCGGGCGAGATTTCCGAAGCTACCTGCGCGAGGAGTTCTACCTGCCGCTCGGGGCTGGAAACCTGGGCTACAATCCCTTGTCGCGCTTCCCGAAAGACCGCGTCGTGCCCACCGAGCAGGACGACTTGTTCCGGCGCGAGCTGCTGCACGGCCACGTTCACGACGAAGGCGCGGCCATGCTCGGCGGCGTCTCGGGCCACGCCGGCCTCTTCGGCGACGCCCTGGGCGTGGCCCGCGTGCTGCAAATGATGCTGCAAGGCGGAAGCTACGCCCAGCGCTCGTACCTGGGCGACTCCACCCTGGCCGAGTTCACCCGCCGCCATTTCGAGGACAAGGACAACCGCCGCGGCCTGGGCTTCGACAAGCCGCTGATCGACAACGCCCAGATGGATTTCGCCGGCTCGTATCCCTGCCCCTCGGCCAGCGCCGCCAGCTTCGGCCACACCGGCTTCACCGGAACCCTGTTCTGGGCCGACCCCGAAAGCGAGCTGCTCTTCGTCTTCCTCTCGAACCGCGTGCACCCCACCCGCGACAATTCCAGGCTGTTCGACCTCAACATCCGCTCGGGCATGCTCGAATACTGCTACCAGTCGCTCCCCCGCTGAACCGGGCCGAAGCCCGTCCCCAACCCCGAAGGGGTGCCATGATTGTAGAAAGCGGAGCCAAACCCAACAAAAGAGCCCCGAAGGGGCGAAATTGTCTTCATGGGTGATGAAGGGCCCGATTCATGTGCCGCGACCTTTGCCCTTCGCTGGATTATTTCGCCCTTTCAGGGCTTGGGAAGGGTTGGCGTTCCCGTCCCGATGGGCTTCACCCACCGCTGGGATATTGCGCCCCTTCGGGGCTTTCGTGGCGAAGCCTGCCCGTTCGGAAGGGGCGTAGCCCTGCCACCCTATAATAATTTGTTATCCAGCGTGATAGATTGCCTTGAAACGTCTTGGTTTTCGCATTGAACCCCTACGGGGTTCTGGTTCGTGTGGGTTCTCTGCACCCCGGATTTCATCCGGGGCTATCCACATTCAATCCCTTAGGGATTGGCAAAGCAGCCCGATTTTGTCGAAAACTGATGCTTCGGATTTTTCACGGTCGAAAGCAGCTTGATTTTGCCACCCCTTCCCTCATTTGATGGAAAACCAATGCTCCGTCTCCCGCAGCAATTGTGGGAAAAACGAGGGCCTGGCTTGCGCGGATCGCGTGGTTGGGGAGCCGGGCCTTGTTCCGCGGGTGGAGAAGTGGGTTATTTTTGTAGGAAAAATTGCACATCAAACCCCATCACAACACTATGAAAATTTTCCAAACCATCGGGCTGCTGGTCTTGTCGAACACGTTCATGACGCTGGCCTGGTACGGGCACCTGAAGTTCGCCGAGTGGTCGTGGTTCAGCCGGCTGTCGCTGCTGGGCGTGATCCTGGTGAGCTGGGGCATCGCCTTTTTCGAGTACATCTTCCAGGTCCCGGCCAACAAGATGGGCTACGCGGGCAACGGCGGGCCATTTTCGCTGGTGGAGCTGAAGGTCTTGCAGGAGGTGATAACGCTGGTGGTGTTCACGCTGTTCACCACGCTGCTGTTCAAGAACGAGGCTTTGCGCTGGAACCACTTCGTGGGCTTCGGCTTCCTGGTCTTGGCGGTGTACTTCATCTTCCGGAAGTGAGCCCGGGGCGGGGCTTGGGCTTGGCGGGCGCGGCGGTTTCCAGGCCGGGGAGAAGGGGCGGGCTCCCGATTTTCGATGGGCGGCTCTGGGCCTTTGCTCCGAAATCGCTAAATTGCCCTCGAAAAGTTCGTGAATTATCCGCCCATGGAAAAAGGAAAGGACTACATTTTCGTGCTCAAGTCGGACATCAACGAGCGCGAGCAGGATGGCAAGGTGACGCGGGCCTCGGTGTTCTTCACCAAGAAATACCTGCTGGTCATCCCTTGGCGCAGCTACACGGTGGTGCAGGGCGTGGGCACGGAGTGGACCTGGCCCCGGGTGGAGAAGTTCGTCGAGAGCTGGCTGGGCCGCACTTGGCAGTACAGCGTGGGCAACTTCGAGGAGCAGATCATGCGGAGCCTTCCGCCGGACAGGGCGTTGCTGGTGGAGAGCCTGGGTCATTTTTCGGTGAAGCTGGGCTTCTGGGTCTTCGGCTCGATCGACTACCAGGTCGGCTCTGGCCCCATCAAGTCCATGTCGGTGCCTTACCCTGACCGGCTCCGGCTCAAGTCTTTCTATGGCCTTTGAATCGTCTTTCCTCATTCCCCCGCAACGATGAACGCTCAGCGCCTCAAGCACAAGCTCCGCTACCTATCGAACCAGATCGGCCTCGCGGTCGTGGTCGGCTACCTGGTCATCTTCATCAGTTTCGTGGTTTACATCAACCTGATGGCGGGCCAGGACGCGTTCGAGACGGCGGAGTCGGACGCGCTGCACGTGGCGCAGGAGCTCCGGTTCGAGCTGGCGGCCTCGCTGCTGGAGCCGGTGGTGTCGGTCGAGCAGTTGGCGCGCAGCCTGTCGGACCTTTCGGGCCGCGAGACGCAGGGCGACAAGCGGGCGCTGGCGCTGGGGATGTGCGCGCGGCTGCTCGAGAGCGAGCGGCTCCTGCGGAGCCTGCGGATGGCCTGGGAGCCGGACGCTTTCGACGGGCAGGACACTTCGCACGTCATGGACACGGGCTCGGACGGCCAGGGCCGCTTCATGCCGGAGCTGAGCAAGCTGGCGGATGACTTCGAGCCGAGGACGATGGCGCCCATCAACTCGCTGAGCGCGCCCTGGTACGCGGAGGCCAAGCTGGCGGGTGTTCCGCTGGTGGGCGAGCCCTGGCTGGCGGAGAGCATCGGCTCGAGCAGCCTTCTGGTCCGGGTCGTGGTCCCCATTGCGCGCGGGGGCCGCTTCGCCGGGGCAATCGCGCTCGACATGGACGCCTCGTTCGTGCAGGAGTTCGTGCAGGCGAAGGCCTTGTACGAGGGCCAGGCGCGGGTGAACGTCATCTCGAACCAGGGGACCTTCCTGGCCGTGTTCAACCGCCCGGAGCTGCTGGGGCGCAACCTGCGCGAGTTCTCGTCGAGCTCCGAACACCGGCTGGGCCACATCAACTCGGGCCGCGAGCATGTCCAGTTCGACGATGGGATGATCGAGGTTTACCTGCCGCTTCTGCCGACGCCGGACAGTGCGCCGTGGCAGGTGGCCGTGGCGATCAGCCCGGAGGTGCTGAGCCAGATACACAGCCACGTGCTGCTTTCGACCTGGCGCTCGGTGGGTATCGGCGTCGTGGCCATCGCGGTGGTGATGTTCTTCATGATCACCTGGATACGGCGGCTGCTGGCGCCCCTGAACGGACTGGCGCGGACCACCCGCAGCCTTTCGCGGGGCGAGCTGGACTGCCCGGCCGAGGAAGGCGGCGCCCAGGAGATAGCGACCATCGCCGATTCGTTGCGCGAGATTTCGCAGTCCTTGGCCGAGAAGGAGCGCTCGGTGCGGGCCATCACGCAGGGGCAGTTCGAGCACCGGCTGGAGGTCAAGTTCGAGACCGACCTGCTGGGCAAGGCCATCCGCGACATGGCCGAGAACTTCAAGGAGGCCAAGGCCATGCAGGAGCTGCGCGAAAAGGAGGAGAAGACCCGGAGCTGGATGGAGGCCTCCGCGGCGCGCTTCTCGGAGATCCTGCGCGAGAACAGCGCCGACCTCGAGGTCTTGTCCGACATCCTCTGCCGGGAGTTCTCGACGGTCTTGGGCATGGACATCGTGGGCATCTTCCTGGTCGAAGACGAGGAGCCGCCGTACCTGCGGCTCTACGCCTCGCTGGCCTACGACCGGCGGCGGCGGCACCGCGAGCGCATCGAGCTGGAGGAGGGCCTGGTGGGCCGATGCGTCTTCCAGAAGAAGACGGTGCTGCTCACGGAGATTCCGGACGACTACATCCAGATCAGCTCGGGCCTGGGCGAGCATCGGCCCAACCACTTGCTGATCGTGCCGCTGAAGGTGGACGAGAAGGTCGTCGGGGCCGTGGAAATGGCCTGCCTGCGGCCCATCCCCGCCGAGCACGTGTCCTTCGCCGAGCGGGTGGCGGCCAGCATCGCCTCCTCGGTCGGGGCCGTGCGCTCGAACATGAACAACCGCCGGCTGCTGGAGCGCTCGAACGAGCAGCAGCGCGAGCTGGCCGAGAAGGAGGAGCTGCTGCGCATGAACCTGGAGGAGATGCAGGCCACGCAGGAGGCGGCCTTCGCCAAGGAGAAGAAGTACAGGTCCCTGCTCACGGCCATCAACCAGCGCTGGCCGGTGGTGCGGCTGGACCGGCGCGGGCAGATTCTGGTGGCCAACCCGGTCTTCCTGCGCGCCTTTGGGCTGGCGGAGGAGGCGCTGGAGGACAAGTCGCTGGACCAGCTCGACGCGCTCGACTGGGACGACGGGCTTCGCCTGGCGCTGGAGGCCGTGGCCGCGGGCAGGGCCTACGACCTGCGCCACACCGTCGGCGGCCGGCAGTACCTCTTCTCGTTCATGCCTGTGGTCGAGGAAAGCGGCCCGCCCGTGGAGTTCCTGGTCATGGCCTTGCCGCTGGCCTAGCGCGTTTCCCAAGGCCTGGAGGCATTTTCCCAAGTTTGGACACTCTTGTTCGGGCTGTTGCTTTTTTCGTTTTTTTTTATCATTTTGCAATTCATTAACGAAATCGACAGCCGATACCCAAGCCGATGAAGACAGCTCCCAGCTCCCCCACGCCATTGCCCCGACAGGTCTTCGGGCGGGTGGCCATTGGCTACCTTGCCTTCGGGGTGGCGTGGATCCTCGGCTCGGACCAGCTTGCCCAGTGGCTGGCCCCCGACGAGCCGAGCCTCGCCGTGATCCAGCGTTTCAAGGGCCTCGCCTTCGTGCTGCTGAGCGCGGCGCTGATCTACCTGATGGACCGCAAGGAGCGGGGCTACCAGCAGAGGATACAGGAGCAGAACCGGCAGTTCCAAGAGGTGAACGAGCAGCTCGAGCGCAAGAACCAAGAGCTGGAGAAGGTGAACCAAGAGCGCGCCTCGATGATGCGAGACTTGCTTCAGGCCAAGCAGCAGGCCGAGGCCAGCGACCGCCTGAAGACCTCCTTCCTGGCCAACCTCTCGCACGAGGTGCGCACGCCGATGAACGGCATCGTGGGCTTCTCGGAGATGCTGCTGCTCTCGAAACTCGACGAGCACCGCCAGCGCGAATACCTGCGCATCATCCGGAAAAGCTGCCTGCAACTGCTCGACATCATCAACGACATCGTGGACGTGGCCAAGCTGGAGTCGGGGCAAATGGCCTTCTCGCCCAGCTCGAGCTCGCTCAACGAGATCCTGGACTCGGTCCATGCCGACTACGAGGAGCAGGCCCGCGACAAGCAGCTCCGGCTGGTCCACTACCCGGGCCTGCGCGAGGGCGACGACCTTGTGCTGGTGGACGAGGACAAGCTGGTCAAGACGCTCCGGCACCTGGTCTCCAACGCGGTGAAGTTCACCGAGCAGGGCATCGTCGAGTTCGGCTACGACATGGATTTGGAGCAGTTGCACTTCTTCGTCAAGGACACGGGGCAGGGCATCTCGGAGCAGGACCAGCAGCGCATCTTCGACATTTTCAGCGATAGCCACGTCCTCAAGCCGGAGGATTTCGACGGGCTGGGCGTGGGCCTGACGCTGGTGAAGTCCTTCGTGGAGGTCATGGGGGGCAGCACCCGCATCGACTCGGTCGAGGGCCTGGGGATGAACTTCCACTTCCGCCTGCCGTACCAGCCGGCGCGCTCCGCGGCAGCCCAGCACGAGGCCGCGCCGCCGGCCTCGCTGGCCGACAAGACGATCCTGGTGGTGGACGACCAGGAGATCAACTACAAGGTCATCGCCCAGGCCCTGGCCAGCAGCCGCCCCAAGCTGCTCTGGGCCCGCGACGGCACCAAGGCCATCGAGCTGCTCCAGGGCCAGAATGAGGTGGACCTGGTGCTCATGGACCTGAAGATGCCCGTCATGGGAGGCCTGGAGGCCACGCGGCGCCTGCGCGCGATGGGCGTGGGCCTGCCCATCATCGCTCAGACGGCCTACACCTTCGCCCAGGAGCAGCAGGAGGCCCTCGAGGCGGGCTGCGACGACTTCGTGGCCAAGCCCCTGGACCGCAAGGTGCTCGTGCAGAAGATCGCCAACCTGCTGGCCCGCGGCCAGTCCTGAGGCCCGGGCTTTGGTCGTTTGCCCAAAAAAAGCCAAATTTACGCCCTCGCATGGCGGCCCGGCTGGAACTTGGCCCCTGGCATCATCCAAAATCGCAAAAACATGGAAATCAAGACTTTCGTCCAGAATCTGAACACCCGGCTCAAGACCTTCCTGGACGTCAAGACCGTTTACGGAGACCCCATCGACAAGGAGGGCAAGACCATCATCCCCGTGGCCAGGGTTTACAGCGCCTTCGGCGGAGGCTTCGGCGAGGATGCCGAGGCCGAGAAGTCGGGCGGAGGCGGAGGCGGATACACGCACGTCGAGCCCCTGGGCTTCATCGAGGTGACGGCCCACGAGACCCGCTTCGTCGAGACCAACGACTGGAGGCGCGTCGCGGCCACCGTGCTCGCCGGGGCCGCCCTGGGCCTCTGGCTGGCCCGAAGGAACAAGAAATGAAAGCCCCGCGGGGGCGGGCGCGCCCCGCACGGCCACGGCATCCATCTTCGCAACCCCAATAAAAACAATTTCAACCCCAATCAAAACGACAACAATGGAAGGTCAAAAAATCACCTTGGTAAACGGCGTGCTCAACGTCCCCGATCATCCCATCATCCCCTTCATCGAAGGCGACGGCACCGGCCCCGACATCTGGGCCGCCTCGGTGCGGGTCTTGGACGCCGCCGTTGAAAAGGCCTATGGTGGCAAGCGCCAAATCGTCTGGAAGGAAGTATTCGCCGGCGAAAAGGCCTTCAACCTCACCGGAGAATGGCTGCCCCAATCCACCTTCGACACCATCAGCGAGCACCTGGTGGCCATCAAAGGCCCCCTGACCACCCCCGTCGGCGGCGGGTTCCGCTCGCTCAACGTGGCCCTGCGCCAAGAGCTTGACCTCTACGCCTGCGTGCGCCCCGTGCGCTGGTACACCGGAGTGCCCAGCCCCGTCAAGGACCCCAGCACCACCGACATGGTGATCTTCCGCGAGAACTCCGAGGACATCTACGCCGGCATCGAGTGGATGGCCGGCACCCCCGAGCTCAAGAAGCTCATGGCCTTCCTGCGCGAGCAGATGGGCGTCAAGAAGATCCGCTTCCCCGAGTCCAGCTCCATCGGCATCAAGCCCGTCTCCAAAGAGGGCACCGAGCGCCTGGTCCGCGCCTGCATCAAGTACGCCATCGAGCACAAGCGCCCCTCCGTGACCCTGGTCCACAAGGGCAACATCATGAAGTTCACCGAAGGACAGTTCAAGCAGTGGGGCTACGACCTGGCCGAGGCCGAGTTCGGCGACCACACCTTCACCTGGCAGCAGTACGACCGCATCGCCGCCGAACAGGGCAAGGCCGCGGCCAACAAGGCCCAGTCGGAAGCTGAGGCCAGCGGCAAGATCATCGTCAAGGACGTCATCGCCGACGCCTTCCTCCAGCAGATCCTCACCCGCCCGGCCGAGTACTCCGTCATCGCCACCATGAACCTCAACGGCGACTACATCTCCGACGCCCTCGCGGCCATTGTCGGCGGCATCGGCATCGCCCCAGGCGCCAACATCAACTACGACACCGGACACGCCATCTTCGAGGCCACCCACGGCACCGCGCCCAAGTACGCCGGCCTCGACAAGGTCAACCCCGGCTCGGTCATCCTCTCGGGCGTGCTCATGCTCGAGCACATGGGCTGGCAGGAAGCCGCCGACCTCATCGTGGCCGGCCTCAGCCGCTCCATCGAGAAGAAGCGCGTCACCTACGACTTCGAGCGCCTCATGGAAGGAGCCACCCTGCTCAAATGCTCCGAGTTCGGCACCGAAATCATCAACAACATGTGAGCCGCCGGAGCGCGCGAACCACCCAACCGCCCGGAAGGTTCCGAAGCCTTCCGGGCTTTTTCGTGGAAACGCCCGCTGAAACGACCGCCAACGCATCATTTCTTCGCGCGCGGACCTCGAACCCTTTGTCCGCCAACGCAAATGTCTTACATTCGCGCACGCTTTCAGATAAACCTTTCGCACAAATGGCTAAAAACAACAACGAAGAACCCAAAGACGAGCATGGAATCGTCGAGAACGTCGAGCACGCGCTGACCAAGACCGAGATGTACATCGAGGAGAACCAGAAGAGCCTCCTGATTATCCTGGCCGCCATCCTGGTCGTCGTCGGTGGATACCTGGCCTACCAGGGAATCTACGTCAAAGGAATGGAAGAGGACGCCAACGCCGACATGTTCAAGGCCGAGCGCTACTTCGAGCTCGATTCCTTCAACCTGGCCCTCAACGGCGACCCCGTCACGCCCGGATTCCTTTCCATCATCGACAAGTACGGCGTTACCGACGCGGCCAACCTGGCCAACTACTACGCCGGCATCTGCTACTACAACCTCGGGCAGTACGACCAGGCCATCGAGCACCTCCAGGCCTTCGAGACCAAGAGCGTTACCCTTCAGCCCATCTCCCTGGGCGCCACCGGCGACTGCTACATGCAAAAAGGCGACGCCGACAAGGCCCTGGACTTCTACAAGAAAGCCATTGCCGCCAACTCCAACGAGCTCACCACGCCCATCTACCTGATGAAGGCCGGCATGGTCCTCGAAAGCAAAGGCCAGCACGCCGAGGCCCTCGAACTCTACGAGCGCATCCGCAAGGAGTTTCCCCGCTCCGCAGAGGCCCGGACCGTCGAGGTCTATATCGCCCGCGCCGAGCTCAAGGCCGGAGCCTGAGCCGCAGGTCTTGCCCCAAGCCCAATGAAGGCCGCCCCACCGCAGGGGCGGCCTTCGTTGTTTGCGAGCGACTGGTGATGCCCAATTGCTTTCAAGGTGAAATATCCGAACGCCGCTTGCTACGAAGATGCCAGGGCTACGCCCCTTTTGCGATTGCGGTGGCGGCGCGCTGCTACGAAGATGCCAGGGCTACGCCCCTTTTCGGATGCCTGGCCTTCGCCTAGAAAGCCCTGAAGGGGCGGCATATCCTAGCGATGGGTGAAGCCCATCGGAACGGGAACGCCAATCCTTCCCAAGCCCTGAAGGGGCGAAATGATCTGGCGAAGGGCAAAGGTCGTGGCGCAGGAATCACGCCCTCCATCACCCATGAGGGCAATTTCGCCCCTTCGGGGTTCGGTGCGTCTTCAAGGCATTCTATCACATGTTCATGCAACTTGGTAGGGTTGCAGCTCGGCATCGATCCGTGAAAGCCATTGGGTTGGCTTAGGATATTGCCCAACGACGACGCCCGCCCTCGGGGTTCCCTTTTTGGGGGGAAGCCTTGGGCGGGCGTAGGGTTCTGGGGCGGAGCTCAATCCTGTTCCGGTTCCAGCTCGAAGTCCTCGGGCAGGTCGTCGGGGTCCACGCTCTGGCGTTGGCCTTCGGGGTGGCGCAGGCTTCCCTTGTAGATCTGGAAGTGGTTGTAGTGGCAGTCGAGGGCGCCGTTGAAGAGCTTGATCTTCTCGTTGGGCTTGAGGCCGATGTGCTTGAGGGCGTCGTGGTTTCCGCTGAGGATCCAGGCGTCGTAGCCGTCGTACCGTTGTTTGAGGGTGCTGCCGATGGTGGAGTAGAAGTCGCGGATGTCGTTCTTGCGCATGCGCTCGCCGTAGGGCGGGTTGGTGATGATGATGCCGGGAGCGAAGGGCGGGCGCGAGTCTTCGAATCGGCCGTCGTAGATGGCGATGTCCTGGTCGAGGCCGGCGTTGGTGATGTTGAGCCAGGCGATCTGCTGCGCCCTGGGCGACTCGTCGGCGCCGGCGATGATGATGCCTTCGGGCAGAGGACGGACCTGGGCGTCGGCCTCGGCGCGGACCTGCTGCCAGAGCTCGGGGTCGTAGTCGCTCCAGCGCTGGAAGGCGAAGTCTTGCCGGAGCTTCTGCGGGGGGATGCGCCGGGCGAGCATCGCCGCCTCGATGGGCAGGGTGCCTGAGCCGCACATGGGGTCGAAGAAGCTGCGCTGGCCTTCCCATCCGGTCATGAAGATCAGGCCGGCGGCCAGGACTTCGTTCAGGGGGGCGTCCACGGTGTGGGTGCGGTAGCCGCGTTTGAAGAGCGGCTCGCCGGTGCTGTCGATGGACAGGGTGCAGTGCTGCTCGTAGATGTGGATGTTGACCAGCAGGTCCGGGTTCTTGACGTCAACCGAGGGCCGGACGCCGTACTTTTCGCGGAACTGGTCCACGATGGCGTCCTTGGTCTTGAGGGCGACGAAGTGGCTGTGGTTGAAATACTGCGAGCGGATGACGCTTTCCACGGCGATGGTCTGGTCGGGCCGGACGTACTTGTCCCACTCGACCTTGAGGACGCCGTTGTAGAGCTGCTTCTCGTTGATGGCGTTGAAGCGCTGGATGGGGACGATGAACTTGAGGGCGGTTCGGGACTCGTAGTTGCAGCGGTAGAGGAACTTGAGGTCACCCTCGAAGGTGACGGCGCGCTTGACGATTTCGATTTCCTGGGCTCCGAGGGTCTCGAGCTCCTCGGCCAGGACTTCCTCCATGCCGTGGAAGGTTTTGGCTAGTATTTTCACTTTGGGGTTGTTTCAGGTTTTGGGTTGACGGGTTCCGGTTCGTCAGGGCCAGGCCGCGCGGGCGTGCCTGGGGGCAAAAGATACGCGTTTTTTCGGTGGTTCGGCGCTCCTGTGCGGATTTCAGGCCGTGCTTTCGAGCTGGTCGATGAAGCTGGCGAGCTCTTGCCATAGGCGGGCGATGGGCATGCCCATGACGTTGTAGTAGCAGCCTTCGATGGCCGTGATGCCGACAAGGCCGATCCAATCTTGTATGCCGTAGGCCCCTGCCTTGTCGAAGGCGGCCCCGGACTGGATGTAGTGCTCGATTTCGCTGGGGCGGAGCGTGCGGAAGATGACCCGCGTGGTCTCGCTGAAGGCGTGCGTGCGCCGGGGGTGGCGCAGGCAGATGCCGGTGCGGACCAGGTGCGCGCTTCCGCTGAGCAGCTCCAGGTTCTCGCGGGCCTGCCGGGCGTCGGCGGGCTTGTCGAGCAGCCTTTGGCCGAGGGAGACGGTGGTGTCGGCCGTCAGCAGGATGTCGTTGGGCATGAGCGCGTAGGCCAGGGCCTTGCGCTGGGCCAGGTGCTCGGCGGCCTGGCCGACAGGCAGGTCCTCGGGCAGGTCTTCGGGCACTTGCAGCAGCTCGGCCTTGCGGAAGGGGAGGCCCGCCTGCGCCAGCAGTCCGGCGCGGCGGGGCGAGGCCGAGGCCAGCACCAGCGCGTAAGGTTCGAGACGCTCGATCAGCTTGTCCATGGGAAATCGGCTTGGGCTTTGGGGCTTGTTTCGCGTTGTGGCTCAGCTCTCTTGCCAAAAGAGATGCCCGTAGATGTAATAGACCACAAGCGAGAAGGCCAGGCCCAGGAGCATGACGACTTTGAGCATGTTGGCGGCGAAGTGGAACTCCTCCTTGGCCTTTGCCCGTGCCAGGAAGATCGACAGGGCGACCATGGGCATGGCCAAGGCCAGCAGGAAGTAGTAGTAGGTCAGGTTGTCGGCCAGTTGCTCGCCATCGACGCGGAGGAAGCGGGTGTAGATGAAGGCCAGCGAGCCAATGGCCAGGGCCAGCAGCCCGAGGGCGACGATCTTGGTGTAGAAGGTCCCCAGCACCACAGGCAGCGTGTTGCGACCAAAGCTGCGGTCGCCCTCGAAGTCCTCGATGTCCTTGACGATCTCGCGGATGAGCGTGGTCAGGAAGGCGAAGAAGGAGAAGCCGAGCATCCAGAAGAAGAGCACGTTGAGGTTGGTGCTGAAATGGATGAGGATCTCGCCGTAGCGCTGGTTGAGCAGGGGCAGTTCGAACATGACGGGCAGAAGCGGCACCAGGGCCGTGACCAGGGCCACCAGGAAGTTGCCCAGGAAGAACTGCCGCTTGAAGGTGGTGGAGTAGAACCAGAGCAGCCCGGCCACCATCAGGAAGATGAACGAAAGCTGGGGCACGCCGCTGCGGTAGCCGGCATAGGTCCCCAGCACGACCCCGGCCACGTTCAGGCCGATGTGCAGGGCCATGGTCGCGCGGCGCGAGACGTGCTTGCCCACGACGACTTCCTCGGGGCGGTTCATCAGGTCGAGCTTGGTGTCGAAGTAGTCGTTGATGGCGTATCCCCCTCCGGTGATGGCCAGGGTGGCCAGGGCCAGGGCGGCGAAGTCGAGCTCGGAGAACTGCAGTTCGAATCCGTAGAGCCGGACGATGGGCTCGATGACCAGCCAGCGCATGGCGTAGAGCGTAAGGCCGACAATCAGCAGGTTCTGCGCGCGCAGGAGCCTCAGGTAATGTATCATGGGTATTCAGGTGTCGTTCGGTTGTCTTGCCCCGCTTTCGTTTTGGGGGGCAGGCGTCAGCCCGCGGGCCATTTGCCTTGCGCTTTGAGCACTTGCTCAAGGATGTCGCGGACGCATCCCTTTCCGCCGTCCTTGTCGGAGATGTAGAGGGCCAGCGCCTTGACCTCGGGGGCGGCGTTGGCGGGCGCCACGGGCACCCCGACGGCCTTGAGGGCGGCGATGTCGGGGATGTCGTCGCCCATGAAGAGCACCTCCTCAGGCTTGAGCCCGTGCTTGTTCATGAAGTGGTGGATGTCCTCGAGCTTGTCCTTCGACTTGAAGTAGAGGTCGTGGACCCCCGTGACCAGGAAGCGCTGCCGCAGCAGCGGGTTGCTGGCTCCGGTGATGATGCCGATGGGGTAGCCGGCTTTGAGGGCCTCGCGCATGGCGTAGCCGTCCTTGGCGTTGAGCAGCCGCCCCAGTTTGCCGTCGGTCAGGACGACGACCTGCTCGTCGGCCAGCACGCCGTCCACGTCGAAGACAAAGGCCTTGACTTGGTTCAGGTATTCTTTGAATTTGGCCATTTTTTTCTGGAAATCATTCAATGTCAAGCGCTTTCTGCGCTTCGTCATCCCATTTTCCGATAGATTTCAGGATGCTCGCGCTGACAAAGCTATACAATTTTTTGTTGTCGGGCATCGGGTCGAGCAAGGCCAGGTGCTTGGCCATGACGCCCAGGTCGGCGCGGCGGGCGGGTCCGGTCTGGGCTAGGCGGGGCGAATCCATTTCGAGGCTCTTTTCCAGGGTCTCGGCCAGCAGGGGCTTGAGCAGGGCGAAGGCCATGCCCGACTGCCGCAAGATTTCCTCGGCCAGGCTGAACATGTGGTTGGAAAAGTTGCAGGCGAAGACGGCCGCCACGTGGAGCGCGGCGCGCTGTTCGGAAGGGCAGGGGAGGGCCTGGGCCCCGATCTGCTGGCCCAGTCGCGCCAGCAAGGCGAGGTCTTCGGGCGATTGGGCCTCGATGAAGATGGGTATCTTCTTGAAATCCAAGGGCTTGTTTTTGGTGAAGGTCTGGAGCGGGTAGAAGACGCCCGCGCGGGCGGCCGGGCGCAGCCGCTCGATGCCCTGCCCGCCCGAGCAATGCGCGACCAGGACGCGCCCGAAGTCGACGCTGGAGGCCAGGAGCGGAATGGCGTCGTCGGCCACGGCCAGCAGGCAGAGGTCGAGGTCGGCGGGGACGCGCTCGGGGATGGGCAGGGCGCGGGTGCCGTGGGCTTCGGCCCATGCGGCCCAGGCCTGGGGCGAGCGGACGGCCACGCCGCGGACGCGGTGCCCGGCGCCGAGCAAGGCTGGCAGCAGGTGGTGGGCCAGGTTGCCGGCTCCGAAGAGCAGCAGTTCAAGCGGTCTTTCCATGTTCTTTGGCGGGAGCTTCGAGCCAGAGCTTGACCAGGCAGAACACCGAGTAGTTCACCATGTCGAAGTAGTTGGCCTCCAGGCCCTCGGAAACGCTCGTGCGGCCGTGGTTGTCTTCTATCTGCTTGACCCGCAGCAGCTTCATCAGGATGAGGTCGGTCATGGACTCCACGCGCATCTCGCGCCAGGCCTCGCCGTAGTCGTGGTTCTTGGCCATCATGAGCTCTTTGGCCTGGGCAAAGACTTCCCGAAAGCGGGCGAATGCCTCGGGCGCGGGCATGTCGGGCCGGTCGGAGTGGCCCAGGCGGAGCTGGAGAATGGCCATGAGGGCATAGTTGGCGATGCCGACGAACTCGCCGGGCATGTCGTCGCTGACTTTCTGCTGGGCCAGGACCTGGAGGTTCCGGGCGCGCCGTGCCTTGATCAGGATCTGGTCGGTCAATGAGGTGGGCCGGAGGATGCGCCAGGAGACGCCGTAGTCTCGGGCCTTGTCGGCGAAGACCTGGGCGCAGCGCTCGGCGATCTGGTCGTATTGCGCGGAAGTGTCCATGGTGGGGAAGGGATGGGGAAAGATGGTTTGGGCCCCGCGCTGGCTAGCCGACCCCGACGGCGGCCAGGGTGGACAGCGCCAGGACGGTGGCCACCAGCATCAGCCAGCGCAGCAAGATGGGCATCTCCTTCTGGGTCAAGGATGCGGCTATTAGGAAGCCGGCCAGGAGCCCGAAAGCCGAGAAGACGGCCGGGGCCACCCAGAGCAGTTTTGTGTCGTCGAGATTTTCTTTCAGAACCCCGAGCGCGAGGCCAAGCAAAAGGCCGAAGACAGCGTAGGAAGCTGCTCCCAAAATCATGGCTTTCAGCGCGAAACGACTTTTTGGTATTTCATTTTCGGGTTGTTGCTCCATGTTCTTAGGGGATGGGATGTGTTGAGTCGTCAAGTTCAGGTCGTCCCAAAGCTAAGACAAAAAGAGGGAAGCAAGAAATTTTACGGCCTTTTTCGGGCCAAAAACCTTGTAGAAGGATCCGATTGGGGGGATTTTCCTCAAAACGGGCCTTAGGGCTTGCCCAGTTCATTTATTCGATGGACCTTCGCGCCAAAGGTCGAGAAAAATGGCCTTGCCACCCCAAAAAAACAAGCGCATGTACCCCATCATCCGTCCGCTGCTGTTCCGCTTCCCGCCCGAGGCGGCCCACCACATGACCTTCGCCGCCCTGCGGGCGGCCAGCCTCCTGCCTTTCGCGCCGCGGCCTCCGCGGCTGGACCCGCGGCTTTCGCGGCGGGTCTTCGGGCTCGATTTCCCCAGCCCCGTGGGGCTTGCCGCTGGGCTGGACAAGGACGCCGTGGCCTTCGGGGCCCTGGGGGCGATGGGCTTCGGCTTCGTGGAGGTCGGCACGCTGACGCCGCGGCCCCAGCCGGGCAACCCGCGGCCGCGGCTGTTCCGGCTGACCCGCGACAAGGCCCTGGTCAACCGCATGGGCTTCAACAACCAGGGCGTCGAGGCCGCCGCCCTGCGCCTGGCCGCCCGCCCCGCCGGGCTGGTCGTCGGGGGCAACATCGGCAAGAACAAGGACACGCCCAACGAGCGCGCCGCCGACGACTACCGCCGCTGCTTCGAGGTGCTCTACCCGGTGGTCGATTACTTCGTGGTCAACGTCAGCTCGCCCAACACGCCGGGCCTGCGCGAGTTGCAGGAGCGGCGCCCGCTTTCGGGCATCTTGGGCGAGCTGCGCTGGCTCAACGCCCAGCGGCCCGTGGCCAAGCCCATCCTGCTGAAGATCGCCCCCGACCTCAACGAGCACCAGTTGGACGACATCGCGCGCATCGTGCTCGACACGGGCATCGACGGCGTGGTGGCCACCAACACCACGCTCTCGCGGCAGGGCCTGAGCTATCCGCCCGACTGGGTGGAGCGGCTCGGGGCGGGCGGCCTGAGCGGCCTTCCGCTGCGCGAGCGTTCCACGGAGGTGGTGCGGCACCTGGCCCGCGCCTCCGAGGGGCGGTTCCCCATCGTCGGGGTCGGCGGCATCCTCTCGGCGCGGGACGCCCTCGAGAAGCTCGAGGCCGGGGCGAGCCTGGTGCAGCTCTACACGGGCTTCATCTACCGGGGGCCTGCGCTCATCCGCGAAATCCACGAGGCTCTGCTCGGGCGTTAGGCCCGAGCAGGGACAAGCCGCCGTTTTCGGCGCCTGCCTGGGCCGGAGCGCGAAACAAGTCGTGGCTTTTGGCCGTTCCTGCAAAAAAGGGAGGCTGGCGGATGCAAACGGTTCTTTTGTTTAACTTTGGTCGAAGAAGAACCCTGGAATTTTCCCTGAGGCCTTCGCCCAAAGCACAAGACTCTCGACGGATGCGCACCGCCCTGGCCCTGACATTGCTGGTTTTCGTGGCTTTTTTCGCCAAGACTGCCTCGGCAGGGCCCAACCCCGGGGCCCAGAGAGTCCCCGCGCCCGCTTCCATCGGCGGGGAGGAAAGGATTGAGATTGGCGACTTTCTTTTTTTCTACCCCGACAGCTCGGCCAGCCTGACCATCAACGACATCACCCGCCGTCTGGGTTCTTTTTCGGACCTGCCGGCCGATCACCACTTTGACACGCGCGACGTTTGGCTGTGGTTCAATCTCAAAAACCTGAACAACAAGACCGTTACCCGGGTGCTGGAGCTGGGCCGGGGCGGGTGGGGAAGGGTCGAGCTGCACCGCAACGTGCAGGCCTCGAACGCCATCCTGGTGGATGCCTTGGGCGACGACCTGCCTTTCGATGAGCGCGACATGGCCAACCGGCGCTACTCCTTCACCTTCGAGATTCCGGCGAGCAGCACGGTCAGCTTCCTGCTCCGGCTGCAGGCGGCCAAGGAGCGGGGGCCTCTCGCGCTTTCCGTTTACACGCCCCTTGCGCACACCCACAAGACCATCCGCGATTACATCGGCTTCGGGCTATACTATGGGGTCATCTTCACCATCGTGGTCAGCATCCTGGTCTTCCTGCTGGTGGTGGGCGACATGCGGCACAACAACATGCTTCTGCTGTTTTTCTCGTTCCTGGCCTTGTTCAACTTCACGGTCGATGGGCTCGCCTTCCAGTATTTCTGGCCCGGTCTGCCCGGCCTGAACCGGATGATGCGGCAGGCTCTGCCCCTGCTGACGGTCTTCGCCCTTTTGCGCTTCGGCCTGGCTTTTTTCGAGGTCAAGAGTCTGAGCCGCAAAGGTTTCCAATTGGGGAACGCCTTTTTGGCCATCCTCTCGCTGGCGCTGGTCATGGTCTTCGTGGAGGCTTTGCCGCGCCCAGCGGCCGCCTTGCTGAGCTTCGCGCTGGCCGCGGCCAGCACGGCTTACGTCCTGGTCGCGTGCAGCGTGTCCGAGGTGGCCGATCGGCTCGAAAAACTGCTTTTTGGGCTGGGACTGGCCGCATTGCTGGCGGGCTCGTCCATCTTCATGTTCGAGATGGACTTCGACAGCGGCACCCGCCACCTGACCCTGAAAGCCGGCACGGGCGCCAGCGTGCTGCTCATCTCGGTGGGCTTCCTCAACCGCGTCAAGAAGGAGCTCTCGCAGTCCAACGAAGAGGCCATCCGCAACCTCGAGGAGCTGAACCGGCTCAAGGAGGAGACCAACGCGCGCCTGGAAGGCCTGGTGCAGGAGCGCACCCACCAGTTCAAGGAAATCAACGGGCAGCTCGTGCTGGCCAATTCCGAGATACAGCAGAAGCACAACGAGCTGGTCAAGGCCTTCAAGAAAGCCAGCAGCCAGCACGTCAAGCTCCAGAAGGCCCTGGGCACCATCCAGAAGCAGAAGGCCGAGCTGGAGCTGTCCATCCGCAAGTCGCGCTACCAGCGGCAGGAAATCAAGGACGCCTTCGACCTGATCAACGCCCAGAAGCAGGAGCTGGAGCTCGCCTACCAGGCCATCCAGAAGACGGCCAACTCCAAGGAGCTCTTCCTGGCCAACACCAGCCACGAGATACGCACGCCCCTGAACGCCATCAACGGCTTCGTCAACCTGCTCATCAAGAGCGAGCTTTCGCCCAAGCAGCGCCAGTACATCAACAACATCAAGATCTCGAGCGACAACCTGCTCATGCTCATCGACGACATCCTCGACTTCTCGAAGATCGAGGCGGGCAAGTTCACCTTCGAGAACATCGAGTACGACTTCCCCAAGCTCATCAACAACATCATCAACAGCCTGAAAATCAAGGCCGCCGAGAAGCAGGTCAAGATACAGTTCTTCCGCGACCCCATGACGCCCGACTTCGTGTTTGGCGACCCCCTGCGCCTGAGCCAGATCATCGTCAACCTCATCGGCAACGCCATCAAGTTCACCGACAGCGAGGGCATGGTCCGCCTGGTGATCAACCTGGTGGAGGAGGTCGAGGACAAGGTCCGGCTCGAGTTCAACGTCATCGACTCGGGCATCGGCATCTCGGGCGAGAAGCTCGGCGACATCTTCAACGACTTCACCCAGGCCGGCATCGACATCAACCGCAAGTTCGGCGGCACCGGGCTGGGCCTTTCCATCGTCAAGAAGCTCGTCGAGAACATGGGCGGCACCATCGCGGTCGAGAGCGAGGTCGGCGTGGGCAGCACCTTCTCCTTCGAGCTCGAGTTCCGCAAGGGCGACGGCACCCACGTCCAGGAGCCCCGCAACCTCCAGCCGGCCAACACTTCCAGCCTCGACGAGCTGCGCGTGCTCCTGGTCGAGGACAACCAGATCAACCAGACCCTGGCCATCGACACCATCCACTCCTTCAACGAGAAAGTCGAGATCGACGTGGCCGAGAACGGCTTCGAGGCCATTGCCCGCATCAAGGGCAAAGACTACGACATCGTGCTCATGGACATCCAGATGCCGAAGATGGACGGCATGGAGGCCACCGAGATCATCCGCACCAAGCTCGAGCATCCCAAGTGCGAAGTGCCCATCCTCGGCCTTTCGGCACACGCCATGAAGGAGGAGAAGGAGGAATGCCTGCGCATCGGCATGAACGACTACATGACCAAGCCCTTCGACCCCGACCGCCTGTTCCTGAGCATCGAGCAGCTCACCGGGAAGAACAAGATGCAGCAGCCCGAAAGGGATTTCGACCTCGAAAATCCCTGGCAGTCGGAAGACCTGGTCCACATCAACCTGGACTCGCTCAACAAGATGTACAAGCACAACCGCCCCAAGATCGCCCGCATCCTCAAGCTCTGCCTCACGCAGGTGCCCAAGCAGCTCGTCGAGCTCAAGAAGTTCGCCAAGATGGAAGACTGGGAGCGGGTGCAGACCATCTCGCACCAGTTGAAGACAACCTTGAACTATCTGGGCATCAGGGACCTGTACTCCACGGCCAAGCACATCGAGATGCTGTGCAAGAAAAAGGAGAACCTGGCCTCCATCCCGAGCATGGTGGCCAAGATCGACAGCACCTGGCTGGACGCCCAGATCGAGATCAAGCGGCTTGTGGGCTGATGCGCCAGCGGCTTCGCGCTCTCCCGCGAAGGCTTCCGGTTTTGGCGTACATCCACGCGCTATCCAACACAAGCCGATAGGGCTGGATTGTCCTATCTTGATAAAGGTTTCCGCCAAGCGACAAAGCACCTCCGCCCCAGCAAGCCCGCGCCCCTTCGCAGCCCTGCGTAATCCGAGGAAGACGACCCCGAGCGCAGACTTCTTGACAACCAACCGTTTATGGCACTCCAACGCGCCCCGAAGCACAACGCGCCCGCGAGGTCAAAAAAATCCTCCCGGCGCTTGCTTTTCGAAGTTTTGTTTGTAACTTTGGCTATCGTCAATTTCAAACCCGATGAACAGGCTGCTCTTCAAAATCGCGGACGTCCAGGGCCAAAGTCGGCTGCCGAACTTCCAAAGCCTTACGATTCGAAAGGTTGACGGATTGGCGCAGCTTCTGGCGTAGTGCATTGGATTCCTACCTGCGCAATGGTGCTTTTGAGTTTGAATTTAGGATGTTGGAAGGAATGATGTCGCACGCAATGGACCAGATTTCGATCACGAATTTGAATTCGTTAGGTAGCATAAAATTTTCATGTTAGCCAGAGTCCTAAATCGATTTAAATATTCGATGTGAATAATAATTGATTATATTTGTCCCAATAAAATTTAAGACATGAAAATATCAATTAAAAACTTAGGTCCAATATCAGCATTTGATTTTGACTTATCAAAAGACTTTAATGTAATATTTGGAAAAAATAACATTGGGAAATCTTATGCTATTACAGCTATATATTTAATTATAAAGAATTTAACTAGCGAAAATTTCAATAGGAATTCTTTCGAAATGGATTATTTCTATTTTCGTCGGCAGGAAGGTAATAAAGAAGATTTAAAAAGGCGATCACCTTTTTTTAAACTTGTAGATGAATATGAGACTGAAATATTAAAGAATACCAAGAGCAATAAAGAAGAACTTGAAATTACAAAAGAAATTGAGGACTTGTTCAAACGAATAATTACTCAAGCAATTATTGAAAATTTAGAAAAGTCCTTTACAAATTCGTTTTCATCTATTGAAACATTATCAAATAGATTTACGAAAAAACCGTTAACCATCGAGTTATTTTATAAAGATTTTCAATTTTGTATTTCTACTAATAATAACAATAATTTAATTATTAGCGATTTGAAATTTTATAAGCCTATTTATTTAAAACCGATAAATTCAAATCGACAACCAAAAATTTCTGATGATAAAATTGTAATGTTTCTAAATAAAAAAAACAGCAGATTAGATATTTTTGGTGATGTATTGATTCGATTTTATTCTAGCTTCAAGAATGAATTAATTTCCGTGATAAATAATATTTACTTTTTACCTGCATCTCGGTCTGGATTATATCAAGCTCTCAGCACTTTTAGTGCGGTAATTGCAGAATTGTCAAAAAGCAGAAACTTTTTGAGTAATCGTATTGAGCTTCCTAACATTTCTGAACCTGTTTCTGACTATTTTTTATATTTGTCAAATATCTCAACAAAAATAAATAAAACTTTTTCTGCGATAGTTTCTGAAATAGAAAAAGATATATTGAAAGGGCAGGTTTTATTTAATAAGGAGACTAAAAAAATTGTATTCTCTCCATCAAATCTTGATATGGAATTGGATTTATCTTTTACTTCATCAATGATTTCTGAGATAGCACCAATCGTTGCTTATTTAAAATATATTATAAATCTGAAAGACGATAGTCGGATGTCGTTTTATATTAGAGAAGTCAAGCCAGTAGATCGATACAATATAATTTTTATAGAGGAACCAGAAGCACATTTACATCCGGAAATTCAAGTCAAACTATTAGAAATATTCTGTAACTTGTTGAATCTAAAAGTCAAAATTATTATGACTTCACACAGTAATTATATGTTTAATAAATTGAGTAATTTAATTTTGGATAATCAAATTGCATACGAAAAAGTAGGTTCATATTTAATGAAAGCCACTGAGTTAGGTAGCATTATAGATACTATTTCAATGAAAGCCGAAGAAGATGGGATAAAAGATGAAAATTTTGCTAAAATCGCTGAAATGTTATATGAAGAGCGAATTAATATTTATGATAAACTAAATAATCAAAATAATTGATATGCTGATTGAATTATTGTTCTATTCCTTAATAGTGGGACAAAAAGAAATGCTTACATTGCACCATGAAAAAATACGGTAATTATTTAGGTATATTTGCGTTAGTA
>JFJP01038264.1_pt1 | contig 27749 bp, 23 predicted proteins | sample 431651 | NCBI WGS metagenome assembly JFJP01 (sample SAMN02602958, study PRJNA72255) | Microbial mat metagenome, whole genome shotgun sequencing project. | biome: fresh water; feature: sink hole; material: water; isolation source: purple microbial (photo- and chemosynthetic) mats found in... | reverse complement strand
CGTTGTATGCCATGCTAAAAAAGGACACTTTACCAATTTATTAACTTTAATTTAATTATATGAAAGCTTTTATTTTTATAGGATTAGTAATGATTTTGTCATCTTGTGGGTCAAATGTGAGACAAAAAAGTCCAGAAGAACTTCGAATGGAATTGAAGATTTTAGAGCAATCGAGTCCGTTAGATTATGTTAAAATTGCAGAAGGGGCTAGTATGAATCCTAACCAAACTCGTGAAGCTGGTTTGTTCCGTGATGCAGAATATGATGGTTATATTTTAAATGGCGCAATAAATAATACAGCCACGATTGCGAAATTTAAAGATGTTACAATTACGATTGAATTTTTTTCAACTACGGAAACTTTGATGGAACAAAAGGAGCATGTTTTTTATGAATATTATGAACCAAATTCATCAAAAACCTTTTCATTAAAAATTGATCCACCAGCGGATTTTGATAAATTTAGTATTTCGATAAAAAGTGCTACTGCAACTGAATAATATTAGAAATGAAAAGAAATGTAATTTGGATTTCTATACTATTCTTTTTTTCAGTTACCTGCACCAGGGAAGATATTACTGAAAATAAAGAAATAAATGCATTAATTGTAAATACCCCATATTTACCGGAACCTCCTGCTCCTAAACCTCCTACTCAAATTGGAGCTAAAAGTATTATTGTTAATGAGAACGATATATCGTATGCATGTCAGGAAATAACCTACGATTATGCCAATAATATGGAACAAGTTATAGCATTTAATCCTAATGCAGGTACATTGTATCCTGGTTCCTTAGTGCAAGGTAAGTATGTTCGAAATGGAGAACTTGTATCAATTGGCTCTTTTTCGAGACAACCAATTACACTGACATTAGACGAATATGGTTTATCATCGGTTGTTGACAACCCTACTAATGCTTCCATTTCAAATGCTGTTGTTAATATGATTACACAAAATACTATTCCAACAATTGCAAAAATAACCTACAAACAATCGGAAGCTTATTCTACCGAGCAAGGTTTACTTAATTTGGGGATTGATTATACTTGGGCAAGTGGTTCAATAAGCCCAAGTATGGGAGTTTCTAATTCTCATCTAATTCACAATGTATATATTTATTTTCTTCAATCGTACTATACTGCATCAATCAATCAACCCGCCAATCCCTCTGATTTTTTCGGGGCTGATGCCAAAGTGACTGATTTAACCAATAAGATTTCTGATGTTAACCCCCTTTGTTATATTTCATCCGTTACATATGGCCGAATGCTTATTGCAAAAATATCATCAACTTCAACAATACAGGAAATGACTGCTGCAATTAAAGCGTCTTTAGGTGCCGTAAGTGGTCAACTCAAATATACCGAATCGGAGGTACTTAAAAATTCAAATTATGAAGTTTCTGTAATTGGAGGCAATGCCGAAGATGCAATGGCTGCGGCTACTCAGGGTATGTCAGGGATTGTTCAATATATAAATAATGGCGCAAATTTTTCAATAAATTCACTAGGTACACCAATTTCTTATGTTGTAAAGTACGCATCTGATAATTCAACTGTAAAAATGGGTAAAGCACTCGAATATACAGTAAAAGATAATTGTTATTTTGATCCCAGTACAGTCCAAAAATTTTCAATTTTTATTGATAACTTTTATATTAGGGCTGATTGTGATGCTGGTATACTATTTAATACCGGTGCAGGAGAGTTTACCTATAAAATTGAAATAAAGGATAATGATAAGATTATAAAAAGCATTATTTCAAATAATATTTTAGAAAAATATGATGGCCAATATCTTTTGCTTGATGCCGGCCCTTATGAATTAGCTATTTCAAAGCAGAATAATCATAAAATAGTAATCTCTGGTTGTTTATATGAATGGGACGACGATGCAACTGTTGTAACAAATCTAAGTTGGCCAAATATTGAATTTTCATACCCTTGGGCTACTATCGCCGATACTGTTACTACTTATTACCAACAAATAGATGCCGGAAATTCGTGCGGAGCTAAGCTTGAATTTAATATTAAAAAAATAGCACAATAGTACCATAAACCTAAAAACAAATTATCATGAAAAAGTTATTATTTTTCGTTCCCATCTTTATAGTATTTGTTATATCTGCTAGTGGGCAAACGACCTTGGAAGAGTATAATTATATAACAAAAGGTTATAAAGTACAAATTGAAAGCGGGCTTGACATGAAAAAGGGTTATACCATAAAGGATTATGGCAATTGGGGCTTAAATCATGGTGAAGAAACACGAGATATCGAATTTAAAGGACTTTATCGTACTGGACAAACTAAACCTTGCGCAATTATGTTGATTTACAAAAGAACTGATATTTCAAGTGGTGTGACTTGGTACATATGTATACCTAGTAATCAATCGGAAGATAGTATTTGGGAGTTATCATTGAGTTTTATAAGTGAGAATTGTAAAGATAACGATGCTTTAATGCAAACATTTATTTATGGATTAATGAAATTTACATCTGGACAATTGATAAACTAAAAAAAAGCACGGCATACAACATCATATAAATTTTATTGGGGCGGAATTGCGGATTTTAAAGAGCTTCGGATTTTAAAGAGCTTGCTTCTAATATAGCTCTTAACGTCTCGACAGGAAATCGCTTCGAAATCCCCAACAAAACTTATATGTATCGTTATAAGCCATTCAACACAAAATCGTACCATGACAGCAAATGACTTAAGAAAAATTGGAGAAGGAGTTTTTAAAGATGAATTAAATAAATTAGGATTTGTTGGAAATGGTTATACTTACAGGAAATCTGGGAATAATGTGATTTTTATCTATATTATTTATACATCTGTAGTTGGCCCTAGAAGTATTTTCTCTGATATTGGAGTAGTTTTTCCTGAGTATAAGGAATTACTTAATATGGATGATAGCCCAACTAATACTAGTAAAATAAGGATTTCTAATTGTCCATTTATGAAAAGAATTGGTTCTAATCAATTCGGAGCAAAAGGTTGGGTGTTTTCTGAATCAATGGAAGAGAATAAAAACATCTTTATAAGCTTATTGAAATTATTTACTAATAATGGAGTTGAATTTATCAAAGCTCTTGTAAATTATCCTCATCCTTTTGTTGATTTTACTGTGAATGATTTTATAAACGATACTTATAGACTTAAACTAGGTTCACCTACATTTTGCATACCTGAAATTGCAGCAAAACTAACAATTGATTTGTTGATTAAGGAAAATAAATTGCAAATTGCTAATGATATTCAACGTTGGACTGATGATTTAAAAACAACTACCGTCAACATCATATAATTTTTATTGGGGCGGAATTGCAGATTTTAAAGGGCTGGCTTCTAATTTAGCTCTTAATGTCTCGATAAGAAATCGCTTCGATACCGAAAGCTATCGGTACCCCAACAAATTTTATATGTATCGTTAGGCGGTAGTTTAAAAAAATGTACATAGTTGATTAATCGTTGTAGATTTATATCTGACAAAATGATTTACCATGATATTAATACATTCTACAAATCGTCTGATTTCAGAATTGAAAATAAATGTACAACCTAAAGATAATAATCATATAAATACTGGACTTGGTGATTGGTATGCAAACATATTTGACTTTAATAGACGATACTGTTTATTGTATACAAATTCAAAGACGCTGGTATCCTTTATTGTACCGGATTTATTAAAAAAAGATTTAAAGAACTTTCTTGATTTTTACATAAAAGGAGTGCAAGACATTTTGACTCATGCCGGAATAAATAAAGGTTTGATAGAGAGAATAATGGTTGAATATATTCATATACAAATTGTAACAACTGAATCAAAGGCAGTTTTAGGCTCAATGAATGATTTTGTTCAAGATTATAAATTTATATTTGGGAAAGATAAACACAGATTTATTAAAACAATTCAGCATTTCAATCAAAATATTCTTGAAAAACCAATGGGAGCCTTGAAATTTGCTACGCCACTTGAAAGAATGAAAGAGTTAATTAATGAAGAATATAAATAAAAACACCGCCTAAGCGGTACAAAATATTGGGGTTTTATTGGAATGCCAAGCGCATTGATCGCTGGCAAGTTTTTTCTATCGGTTGATAGGAATGTGACCACGAGCTCCCCAACATTCCATACCTCAGACGTTGTGTGGCATTCAACACAACACGACAAGCGGGATTAAATTCCCTTGCTAACGTAAAAGGAAAAGCGATGAAATGATTGTAAAAATGAGAATTTTATTAAAATTATATACAACTGATATTCAATGACTAAACTTTACGTTAGTCAAGATATTAAAAGTGCCCAGCAAAATGATAATTACTAATGAAACAGGATGATAATAAAAAAGAACTAATTGCTTCATGTGGTATGTATTGCGGTATATGTGATAAATATTTAGCATATAGTCATCAGATACCAAAAAAAGAGGCAAAGTTTGTCATTGTAAAGGTTGCAGGACTATGAATAAAAACTGCTCTTTTTTTAAACAGAAGTGTGAAAATGGAAAAATATATGAGATTGATTATTGTTTTGATTGTGATTTATTTCCTAGTAAGATACACGAACAATATTCTAAGAAATATGAAAAGCGAAATGGATACAATTTTTTAGATAGTTTAAATTTGATAAAAAAGAATGGAGCTGATTGGTTTATTGCTGAGGTAGAAGAAAAGCTTAAATGCGAGAATTGTGGTGACACAATATGTATTCATAACAAATTATGTTATTCATGTAATAGAGACAAATTAATAGAATAATCTAAAAAAATAATTGGAAATGAAATATATATGCTCTTTAATTACGGTTGCTGATATTGGAAAAGCACGAGATTTTTATGAAAAAATCTTAGGTCAGAAAGTCAAGTATGATTTTGGAGAAAATGTAACATTTGAAGGAGACTTTGCAATTCATTTGAAATCTCACAATCAAAAATTAATTGACAATAGAGAAATAAAAACAGGAGGCAATAATTTTGAGTTGTATTTTGAATTTGATGATATAAAGCAAATTGAGAAAAAACTGATTGATAATAACATTGAGTTTATCCATCAAACACGAGAGCAACCGTGGAGACAACATGTAATTCGGTTTTATGACTTGGACAGAAATATTATAGAAGTTGGCGAAACGTTGGAATTTCTAGCATATAGATTATTCAAAGAGGGTAAAACAATAACAGAAATATCAAAAATAATTACATTACCGACAGATTTTGTAAAATCATCAATCCAGAAACAAGAATTAAAGGAATATAGAGGTAGAGTTCCTGCCTGTGGATGCTTTTGTGGAGGATGTCCAACATACACAAGGGATAAAAATCCTTGTCCTGGAGCTGAGATTAACAGCAAAAGATGTGAAAGTTGTAAAACATACCATGTATGTTGCAAAGAAAAAGGGATTACGCATTGCTATGAGTGTAATGAATTTCCATGTCAGAAATTTAAAAGTTGGACTAAACGTTGGGAAAAGTATGGACAAAATTTTATTGAAAATCAGAAGATGCTGAAAATTCATGGAAAAGAAGGTTTTTTAGATTATTACAATTCAAAGATTTACGTGACGGATTGAAAAAAATACACCACACAACAAACGGTCAAAATTAATGCGGTCGGATATGGCAGATCGAAAATTTTTTACCTTTAACAGGCATATTTGGCGAACCATTATGGAATAGCTATTTATGCCGCACTAGTTTTACCGCCAACGTTACCCACTATTAAACAACAGAGTCCAAAAGTGCTAAAACACGTTAAACCTTTGGGGAAATATATTATCAAATTGATGTGTTAAACTTAATATCAGAATAATTATGAAATCTTTTACAATTTTTTTGTTGGTGTTACTATCAATTTCGAGTTGTAGTAAAAATGATGATGATGTTCAACCAACAACATCTGAATCTATGTATTTCCCTTCCAATACAAATTCTACTTGGGAAACTAAATCACCTTCAAGTTTAGGTTGGAATCAAAACACAGTTCAACCATTGAAAGATTTCCTTACTCAAAAAAACACAAAATCTTTTATGATACTTGTGAATGGAAGAATTGTAATGGAAGAGTATTTTAATGGTCATTCTGCAAACACTACTTGGGAATGGAATAGTGCAGGTAAAACCTTAGTTGCCACTACAACAGGAATCGCACAACAAGAAGGATTATTGAACATTAACAACAAAGCATCTGATTATTTGGGAACGGAATGGACGAGCATGCCCTTGGCAAAGGAAAACTTAATTTCTGTAAGACATTTACTAACAATGACAGCAGGCAATGATGATACAAAACAATATGTTATTAAACCCAACTTAACATATGTTGCAGACGCAGGAACTCGGTGGGCATACAGTAATATTTTTCAAAAATTAACTGATGTTGTTGCCAATGCAAGCAATAAAACTTTTGAAACTTATTTTAATGAAAAATTAAAAAGTAAAATTGGAATGGATGGATTTTGGGATTTTGGAACAATCTATACCATTTACCACAGCACAACCAGAAGTATGGCAAGGTTTGGTCTTATAGCATTGACTAAAGGAAAATGGAATAACGAACAAATTATAAATGAAACCTTTTTTAACGAAAGCATTGCAACATCTCAAAATATCAATCCTTCTTATGGATATTTATGGTGGTTAAATGGAAAAACTAGTTTTATGATTCCAGGTGAGCAAACAGTTTATCAGGGTTACTTGGTTCCAAATGCGCCTGCTGATATGTATTCAGCAATGGGAGCAAATGACCAACGAATTTATGTGATTCCGAGTAAAAAAATGGTTGTAATAAGAATGGGAGATGCGTCTGACCCTGTAAATCCAAATTTTGCGGTTTCAGGTTTTGACAACGAACTTTGGGGCAAAATAAACGCTGTCATAAATTAAACAAGCCTAATAACAACGAACCGCTAACACGCGGTCATAAAACATTGGGGGTTCAATGGTATGCCAAGCGTATCGCTCGCTGGCAAGGTTCTTGTTGGTTGATAGGTTCGAAGTCACGAATTCCCCAACGTTTCATACCGCCATCGTTGTGTGCAATTAAAAAAAACACCTATGGACAAGGGATATAGCATATTGATTTTAGTTGTTTGGAATAGCGTCATTGGATTTAGTCAAGATTTTAAATTTGAGTGGCAAGCTTTTCCTTCATTTTCTGACAAGGAATATAACATATTGGTAGAGAAAAAAGACACTACTAGCTATCTTACAATTAAAGAAACAGGGACGAAAGATTCAATATCTAAAAAGATAAGTTTTAAAGATTGCGATACATTGATTTCCTTTTTAGACAAATATGATTTCCCAAAAAAACCAATTAAAATAAGTATTATATATGGCCCTATTCTTCGAGAATATTTTGAAACAAAGCTTCTTCCAGATACTAATTGGTTTCAGGTTAATGGTGATTCTCTTAGGCGGGAATTAATTTGGGTACGAGAATTTTATTTTGATAAAGATTCTAATAAATGTTACAAGGAGTTTCAGAAAATTGATCATTTATATCATGGACATACCTATAAAGGTGAATATATCAAATCCAATATAAGAAAAACTTATAGTGTACAAAGTATAATGACTTCTGCCACGGATACAAAATGGAACAAAGGATTTTCTGCCATGGATTTCAAATTGAACAATATAATTTTCAGTTTTATTATCAAGTATGATAGTAACAATGATTACAGTCAACTAAAAAATATGATTGAGTTTGATAAACAGGGAGATAAAGATTAACTGCACACAAGCATTTAGAGACAATTATTCATTCCCCATCTCACTCTTTCTAATGAATTATGACTTTTTCTAAAGATAGAATCAACCTATGCCTTCATCGAATCCTTAAACCAGATTATATTTAGTATCATTAAATCATTCCAGGATTATTCCTGAGACATGGACTAAAAACATTTCCGAGCTGGAAGGATTGGAATAGTTTTTCGGAATATTCTTTATTACCTTGCATAGGTGCGTTTGTTAATAGCCATAAGTTACAAAATGGACCGATGATAGTAAAGTATACGACTGATTAACAGTTAACTAAATCAACATTTTATTAACATTAAGTAAAAAGATATACCTATATTTACCAAAACGGGCTAGTTGTGCAACAAGCACATCATATAAATTTTATTGAGGCGGAATTGCGGATTTTAAGTGTTTTCTTCTAATTTAGCTCTTAACGTCCCGACAGGAAATCGCTTCGAAATCCCCAACAAAACTTAGTGTGCCGAGAAGCAGAACTACGGCAATAAATAGGTTCTGCATGCTGTATTAGAGATGGTGGAAACAGTTGTAAGTTGAACCACCGGTGTCATCTTGCAGGAGAGGGCATCAAACCACCAAATGGTGCTGTGGTAAAGAGTCACGGTGCTGAGCGATTTGGAAAAGATAAGCCACGAGCTTATCAGGTATGGATAAAGGAGTTGAACGAGAGTGAACCGCTGATGAGGTGTCGAGAAGTTGGTCACCCCCTGTCAAAAGCTACGGAGTAAGTTACGGAGTTAAATAAGTTTAACGGTTACCTGTTTACTGGTTAAACGACAGGCGTCATTCAGGCGGCAAGAACTTTATCTGGGCTTTAATACGGAACTCGGGAACCTGCAAAGCAATGCCAAGGGAAATGCACAATGGGAACAACCCAGAGGCAGAAAACCGAAGTGTTTTGCAGAGACGGACTAACTTGTAGTAGCAAAGAAGTCCTTGTAATGAGGATGGAGCGAAGGAGTTAGGTTATACAGTTTCACAACACAGATCAACTTGCAAGAGGATGAATTTATGGAATGAGACAAAATCAGTACCGATAAGCCGCCAGATGGTATGGGTGGCTTATAAGAAAGTGCGATCCAATGGAGGGAGTGCAGGAGTTGATGCCGTAAGTATGGAAGAATTTGATTCCAAGCGGTCCAAATACCTGTACAAACTTTGGAACAGGCTGGCTTCGGGAAGTTACTATCCACCAGCCGTAAAGGAAGTAGAAATCCCGAAGAAAGATGGTAAGATGCGAAAGTTAGGCATACCCACCATAAGCGATAGGGTAGCACAAATGGTAATCAAAGATTATCTGGAACCAAGATTTGAAGAGATATTCAGTCCGAACTCGTACGGTTACCGACCAAACAAGAACGCCCACCAGGCGGTAAGTTCAGTCAGGGAAAACTGTCGAATGAACGACTGGGTAATAGATCTCGACATTAAAGGGTTCTTTGATAACATCGACCATGAAAAGTTGATACTAGCCTTAGAAAAGCATGTGCCCGAGAAATGGGCAATGATGTACATCAAACGATGGTTAAACATGCCCATACAGAAGAAAACAGGAGAAGTTGTTGCAAAAGAAGGGAAAGGAACACCGCAAGGCGGGGTTATTAGTCCTTTATTAGCAAACTTATTCCTGCACTATTTACTGGATAGATGGTTAGAGAAAACTGATCCTGCTATTAGGTTTGCTAGGTATGCCGACGATGCGATTATCCATTGCAAAACCAAAGCCCATGCAGAATTTACGTTACAGCGCATAAATGAACGAATGAAGCAATGTGGGTTGGAACTGCATCCGGAGAAAACAAAACTGGTCTATTGCCGGGACTACAGACGGAGAGATAAACATCCGGTAGTTAAATTTGATTTTCTTGGATTCTCTTTTCAACCCCGGCCAGCCATGTCAAAGAAAACAGGACGACTGTTTCTGGGCCATGATTGTGCCATTAGTATTAGCTCACGAAAACGGATATCCGACAAACTGGAGGAGCTGGAAATTATAAACTCCAGCTTCAAAAGCATTGTAGGCTTAGCGCAGTATCTGAACCCTTACATAAGAGGATGGGTAAATTACTATGGAAAGTTCAGGATTAATGAACTGTCCAAGGTTTTCCGGTTATTAAAGCACCGCCTTGTTCGATGGGCAAGGCAAAGGTATAAACGCTACAAAACAAGTATTAATAAAGCCTTTGAGTGGATAAACAGAGTGCGGGTTCAATACCCAAACTTATTTTATCATTGGCTATTAGGATTTTCACATTGAAGCGTATAGATTTGTATAACAAGAGCCGTATGAGGGGAGACTTTCAAGTACGGTTCCGTGAGAGGCTTGGGCTGAAATGCCCTTGTCTACTCTACTATGTACCGTTAGGCACAAACGGAAGAGCGACCTTACAACAATGAAACTTAATCAATAAAATGATAGCCAATACACAAAGCAAGAGTATTCCAGACCGTCCCTTCGCTTCCAAACACTTGCTTTCTTTGCTGTCCCTCACACCTTAAGTAAAGTTTTTTGTAAATTGAGAAAATTTTAAATAATGCAACACATAACCGATTTAGATAGACAATTTGAACAATTATATGAATTGTTTGAGAAAATTTCTGAAAGAAATACCTTTCTATTTCTTGGTGCAGGAAGTTCAGTTACTAAAGAAAATGGATTTCTAGGTTCAACTCTAATTGACTTTTTTCAAGACAAAAAACATATTGACTTAGGTATAAAAGACTTAATAACATTTGTTGATTTAATTGAAGCTAGCGAGGATTATTCAAGGGATGAATTTGATGAATATGTTGATGAATGCCTCAGAAAAATTCGGATAAGTGAGGAACACAAAAAACTAGCTTCAATGCCGTGGCGACAAATATTAACAACAAATATGGATTTGTTAATTGAGCAAGCATACCAAAAAATTGAAAACACACCGGATGAATGTTTTAAGCTAAAGCAAATTAGAGGGAAAAATGAGCTTCTTTATCAAAACTCAAATGATGAAGTCAAATATATAAAGCTAAACGGATGTATTTCTTCAAAAAAAGAATATCCTTTAATATTCTCAACAGCTGATTTTACTAAGAATCAACCTTTTTATAAGGCAGTACTTAACGAGCTCAAGAATCCATCCGATAACATTAGATTTTTAGCAATTGGTTATTCATTTTCTGACCCATGGGCAAATCATTTATTTGAAATCATTGAAAGTTCGGGCTTTAGAGATAATAGGTTTATGTACTTGATAGACCCTTATGTTTCAGATAGTTTATTGCCTTTATATGCAAAGAAAAAAATTCGTGTTATTAAGTCAACTTATGCAGATTTTATAAATAAATATAAAGATTGGGAAGAAGCTAATAACAAAAATTATTTAAAATCACGAAGAGTAAATTTTTCAACAGCTCAAGAAAGTGATATTAATTTAAATTCAAGAATTTTATTAAGATTGTCTGACGGCTTAGTTCAATTAAATTCAAATACTCAGCCTAAAAAGTTTGTGTCTAAGAAGGAATTCTATATTGGTGAAGAGCCTAACTATTAAATAATAAATAAAAATTTTGATGTAGTAAAAAAAGAAAAAATAAAAACTGTCAAAAAAGAAATATATTCAAAAATTGAAAATAATAACTCCAAATTATTGCCTATTTTTTTTCTGACAGGTTCTTTTGGTACTGGAAAATCTACTTTTGCATACAGGCTAATAGAAAAAATTATTACTGACTCAAATCGGGGGAAATCCGTTGCATTTGAAATATTGGATTCAACTAAATTACATATTCCAGATTTAACCGAATTATTTCGTTCATGCAGAGCAGAAAATATTATTCTATATTTTAATTCCATAGAGATTAACTATATTTTCAAATCATTTCTTGATTTTAGGAATAAGTTAAGTTTAGAACAGTATAATCAATTCAATATAATAATCATAACCTCAATCAGAGAAAATATCCTGATTCGAAATCAAATAGACAAGGTTATAACTAATAGTCACATTATAAATATTGACACAGCTCTTTCAGAATCTGAATGTATTGAATTAGTGCAAAACCTTAAACAATGTCAATTATTGAATTATAGAGATGTACAAGAAGAAAAAAGATTTATTTCTAAAATACAAAATAACTATAATGGTGATTCCTTTATTTCATTAATGGAATTAGTTACAGATAATCATCATGTAGATGATTTGCTTGGAGCTTATAAACAATTGAATGAATTAGCTAAACAAGCGTTCATTTATACTTCAATGCTCTATCAGTATAATATTAAAATGCCGGCAAGTTTGCTTAAAAGTATAATTTCAAAAGATTGGCAAGTCTTTCGAAAAGAAGTAATTGAAGTTGAAGGCAAGGGTATTCTCTTTCAAGAAACTTTTGATTCTCACTCTACTGAGCCTGATTTATATTTTAAAACAAAGCATCCTATTATATCTAAAAGATTAATTGAGATGATATTGAAACATAATGATAGGTATAAACATTTTCAGACCATCATTTCACATATTATACCAGGTTCGACTTCTTCATTAATCGCGACAAGTCTATTAAAAGAAATAAGACATAGTGAACACTTAAATCCCACTCAAATTAACAAGCTATATGATTTGGCTTTTATTAATCTTGGCGAATCGCATCATTTTATTTTGCATTATGCAATAAATCTACAATACAGAGGAGCGATAAAAGATTTAGAAAAAGCAGAAAAGCTTTTAACTTATGCTGATACACTAGTTAATTATAGAGATAGTAAATTGATTCATCGAAGAGCGGTTATAAATTTTGAAATGGCTAAACAATGGTATCAAACTGAGAAAACGGAATTAATCAAAACGGAAAGATATTTAAAAGATGCTCGTGAATTATTTGAAATCAAAAAACTAATTGACCCTTGTTCTTCATATAGTTATTATGAATTAATAAAGCTTGAAATGTGGTGTTTGGAAAAGTTAAATTTAGACGAGGAAGACAAACTAATCATAAGAATAAAAATTGAGGAGAATTTTGATATCGCAGATAGAACGGTATCTGATTATAGGTATCATATTTTAACTCTACAAAATGAATATCGTCAAAAATATGTTTTCAAGGAAAACGAAACAGAATATCTTAAATATTTAGATGAGTGTTATGATGATGCTGACTTAAGACCATTTGCATTAATTTTATTATTCAACTTCTATTTACAGAATTACAATTATGAAAAATGTCAAGAATATCTCGCTGGTCTTGAATATTATAAAGATTTTGAGGATGTTATGAAATTATTATTCAAATATTATGGCCGTAATTTGCACATAATGAGCTATCGTCTTAAATTTTTTGAATTAATTAGAGAATATCCCAAAATTGAAGATTCTTTTACTTTAAGATATAATTATTTTAATGGCATTGCTGCAGCATATAATAAGGATTTTCGCTCAGCTTTTGATTTTATATCAAATATAAAAGACAGATTTAATCTTTTAAATCCAGATTTTCAATTGCCTTGGAAAGAGTCTGATTCCGAAAATATTCAAACTTTCCAAGGTGTTATTGATTTGAATAAAAAAGGATTCAAATGTATTAAGATTCCTTCATTAGCTAACCAATTCTATTTAATTAAGAAGAAAAATCATTATACAATTGGAAAGGAATATAATGTAAACCTATACTTTTATTTGAACGGTATAAAAGCAGATATTATTAGTGAAGTAAAAAATGAGGTTAACTAACATGTCAACTCTCACCATCCCTTCACTGCAAGGCACATTGGCAAAACCCACAAGGCTAATGTTGCAACCAAATTTTGCCAAAGAGCCTTTTCGCCCTTCCCGCTCCATCCCTGAACAAAGTAACTGTGTTAACTTGATAGATAATTGGATTGAGAATAATAACTGCCAGTGCCTAACAGAAGTTAAAAGACAGCAAAAAGGACAATTTAACTTGTGGTAGACATTCTTTATTTTTAAAGTTTACCACATTCCTTGGTTAGCTACCCCCCTTGAAAAGGATATTGCTTTGCAATGAAGCAAAAATGTTCGGGGGAGATAGGTAAAGCAAGAGGGAATCATGCAGAGCATGATTCGTCTTGATTGAATGGAGTTCAATGTCTTTAAATTCAGCATTATATGAATTATAAACAATTATTAACAATTGTTTTCGCAATTGCGGCAATTATATATATTTGAAAATCATTAATAATTACAATTATTTACGCAATTGCGCTCAATTAAACTATGAAAACGACTCTTACTGTAGATGCCGATTATGTAAAAATAATGAAGGACCTAACCAAGGAATTTGAGTTTGAAACCCAGCAAGAATTCTTTAACTGCATGGTCCTGTACTTTAAAGAAACGGGCATTAACCCAAAAACGAAGACAAAATCCACCGCGGAGGAACTTTCCAAACTTCGGACTACGGTCATCTCTTTTATAAGAGAGCAGGAGAAAACCAAGCTCGATCCGATCATTTTAAAACTTAACGAAACCTTTGATTTTTTGCTAAACTATTACAAGCATGAGGCAATTACCAAGGAAGATATAAAAGCATTGTCAAATCCGGTAATTCAGAAGGCGCAATCCACCCCTTTACCTGTTTCAAAGATTGAAAACCAAGAGGTTCAGAATGAAAAATACCAGAATTTGACCAAACAGGGGTCGGCTCACGAAACGGAAGTTAGTGTACGTTAGCGTGAATTTATCAAATTCTATTTCGTGAGAAAGCGATAAATGGTAGCAGGATGAGCTTTGAATATTTTTGCGACCTCCTTAACAGAGTTCCCTTTTTCTAGTAGGCTCTTTATAGCGCCTATTTGGTTTGAGTCTAATTTTGGTGGTCTGCCAAACCTCACACCTCTCTTTTGGGCTGCTTGTCTTCCCGAACTGGTTCGTTCAACAATGAGTTCCCTTTCAAATTCGGCTATGCCTGCAAATACAGTAAGAATCATTTTACCTCCAGGAGTGGTCGTATCTGCCCAAGTTTCTGATAAGGACCTGAAATTAGCTTTTGACTCAGCAATCTGATCACAGATTGCAAGTAGATCTCTTGTAGACCGAGCCAGTCGATCTAATTTCCAAACAATGACTTGATCATCCTTCCGCAAATGATCCAACATTCGCAGGAGTTCTGGTCGCTTCAAATGTGTTCCTGAAACTTTTTCTTTATAGATTTTTTCACAACCGGCTTTTTTGAGTTCCTGAAGTTGAATTTCAAGATTTTGATCAGTTGTGGAAACCCTTGCATACCCAATTTTCATAAGCGGTCATATTTCTTTGAATATATCCGGCAAATTTCGCAAAAGTTATCGCAAAATATTATAATTATGCAATTAATATTTGCGAAACACCAAACTCCCTTAAAATAAACAATTTCGGTTTAAAGGTTTGGGGTTCGCAAAACTTACAACATTTGCAAATCGTAAGCATGCCAAGACGCCAAATTTTAACAGAAAGCGAACGTAACGATCTCTTTGCAATTCCAGAGGAAAGAGAAGATTTGATAAGGCTATATTCCTTAAGTGAGCGTGATATCTCCATGATAGATCAAAATAGTAGAGGAAGCGAAAACCGATTAGGATTTGCGATACAACTCTGTTATATGAGATTCCCGGGCATAATCCTTCCTGTTGGGCAACAACCTCTTTTATTATTATTGAATTATATTGGTTATCAATTAAATATAGATCCACAACTATGGAGTAACTACAGTGAACGATCTGCGACCAGACGAGAACATGTGTTATCATTAAGATCTATCTTGGATGTTGAAGTATTTACAACTGCCAGTCATTATGAATTAGCTGTTGATTCATTACAAAAAACAGCATTACAAACAGATAAAGGCATCATATTAGCCAATGAGCTTATTGAAAATCTTAGATTAAAAAAAATCTTACTTCCAGCGATATTTACTATTGAAAATATTTGTGCAGAAGTTATTACAAGAGCCTCCAGGCTTATATACCAGATGCTCACAGAACCTTTGTCCAGCCAACAAAAAGATCAACTTGATACATTGTTGTTATTACGGGAAGGGACAGGGTCAAGTACATTATTATGGCTAAGACAATCTCCGGCAGCATACAAAGTCAAACACATTTTGGAACACATTGAAAGGCTCAATACAATTAAAGATTTAGATCTACCTCCTGGTTTGGAAAAAAGGGTTCACCAAAACAGATTACTTAAAATTGCAAGAGAAGGTGGGCAAATGACAGCCCAACATCTAGGAGATTTTGAAGTTACAAGACGCTATGCTACCATTGTAGCTGTTGTAATAGAAGCAAAAGCGACATTGATTGATGAGATAGTTGATTTACATGATCATATAATGGGATCCATTTTTAACAGCGCAAAAAATTCACATGAAAATGAATTCAAACGTTCGGGTAAAGCTATAAACGATAAAGTGAGGCTTTACTGGCGTATTGGCAATGCATTAGTAGAAGCTAAACAAACAGGAGAAGATCCTTTTTCCTTAATAGAATCAATTATTACGTGGGATGAATTTACAAAAAGCATAACTGAAGCAGAACATCTGAGCAAACCAGAATCATTTGATTATTATAATCTTGTAGGCAATTCCTATTCACAAATACGTCGCTATATCCCAGCATTTCTCGAAGCTATTGAATTAAATGCTGCTCCTGCCGCTAAGGATATTCTTCAGGCTGTAGGTGTTATTAAAACTCTAGACTACACTAAAACGCGCATTATTTCCAGTGATGTCCCTACAAGTTTTGTCCGTAAACGATGGGAAAATCTAGTATTTACGGAGGATGGTATCGATCACAGGAACTTTGAATTCTGTTTGTTCACTGAATTAAAGAATGCTTTACGCTCTGGTGATATATGGGTGAAGGGTTCGCGCCAGTTTAAAGATTTTGAAGAATACCTCTTACCTGTGGATAAATTTAAAACACTCAAAGAAATAAAAAAAATACCATTAAGTATAGATATAGATTGTGATACATATTTGAATGAGAGGCTTTCCGTTTTACATCAACTATTGGAAAAAGTAAACCGAATGGCTGAAAATGATGAATTGATTGATGTAAGTATAACTGAAGAAGGATTAAAAATATCCCCAATTACTAATTCTGTTCCAAAAGAAGCAGAAGCTTTTTTGACCAAGGTATACAGTTATTTACCCCGAGTTAAAATAACTGACTTATTAATGGAAGTGGATAGTTGGACGGATTTTACTGAACATTTTACACATTTGAAAACTGCGGAACCAACTTCAAATAAAACGTTGTTGTTAACTGCAATATTATCGGATGCAATTAATCTGGGGTTAAGGAAAATGGCTGAATCAACACCAGGCATTACGTATGCAAAATTGTCCTGGTTACAAGCCTGGCATATACGAGATGAAACATACTCATCGGCGCTGTCTGTTCTTGTGAACACTCAACTCAAACATCCATTTGCAACTAATTGGGGTGAAGGAAAGACATCTTCTTCGGATGGACAGGAGTTTAAATCCGGAGGACATGGCAAAGAAAGGGGTAGTGTCAATCCTAAACTTGGAAGTGAACCAGGACTTCAGTATTACACACATGTCAATGATCAATATATACCCTTCCATACCAAAGTAATTAATTCTGGGGTACGTGACGCAACCTATGTTTTGGACGGATTGCTATACCATGAATCTGATTTACGAATAGAAGAACACTACACAGATACGTCAGGATTCACAGATCATGTATTTGCTTTAATGCACCTGTTGGGATTTAGATTTGTCCCACGAATCAGAGATTTGAAGGACACAAAATTATACATCTCTGGTTCTTCTGATAATTACCCGGCTCTAAGTGCTTTAATCGGTGGAAATATTATTCTTAAACATATCCCTCCTAATTGGAATGATGTACTGAGAATGACAACTTCAATAAAACAAGGTATAGTTACAGCTTCATTAATTGTGCGAAAAATAGGGAGTTATCCACGGCAAAATGGTTTAGCAATTGCTCTACGTGAGCTAGGTAGGATCGAACGAACAATTTTTATGTTAAAATGGTATATTGATCCTCAATTTCGTCGGCATGTTACTGCTGAGTTAAATAAAGGAGAGTCGAGGAATGCCCTGTCTAGAGCATTAAGTTTTAACAGGTTGGGTGAAATTCGCGATAAAAACTTTGAAGATCAAAGATACCGGGCTAGTGGACTTACTTTGGTAACAGCTGCTATTGTACTTTGGAATACAGTCTATTTGGATAGGATCATAACCGAAATGAAGGAACACGGTCACCAAGTAGATGAAAGACTCTTACAATATCTATCACCTCTTGGATGGGAACATATAAACCTAACCGGAGACTACGTATGGCTCCAAAATAAACAACCTAAAAAAGGAGAATTCAGACAGTTGAAAATTTAATCAATCCTTAACGTACACTAACTTCCGTTTCGTGAGCCGACCCCCTATAGAAATTTTTGCCATCGATAGCACCCGCATCAAATGCGTAAATATCGAGTATCATACCATACTCTTCTTTCAACCATTGATAGAAACTGAGGTTGATGAGGGTTTGTTTTTCGGTGGCGCCTTCGTTGGTGTTATTGATCCACGAAAAGTATTGCGAACGCGATGGTGTGTTCTCATCCGCTCCTGGGAAAAATTTCTTTTCCTGTGCCATAGCAGGTTTCAAGCCTAACATTATGATGCAAAATCCGGCAATGATTTGTTTCTTCAGCACGGTATTCGGTTATAGGTGTTTTTTGATGGTTATTGGTTAATATTCAAACAACGATTCAACCGCAGGTTGGATTCAGCCCATCCACATCGGGACATATCGACACTGTTTTTTTTTATTGCGTTGATAAGTTTCTGCATAAACGATATTTGGTATTGAGTAAAAAGTATTAAGTAAAATTCAATACCCGTTAAGGGTATTTCTGAGATACAAATTTACCTTAAAATTCAACCATATAATACATCGTTTTTGTCGCTGCGCCATCGAGGGTTAACCCTCCATTAACAGGTCTTATCTGATTGGAGGTTTTATGTCCTGTATGGTCCAGCATGGTGCATTTCGGCATTGAGTTTCCTTTAACTAATAAACTCAGCTTAACCGGTTCGAGCAGCATCGGCGCTTTTCCATTGTTGAGCAGCTGGGTGCGGTCGTCGTTGTACTTCATATCGGTGTTGCGCGCCCTGGCAATGGTGGTTACCAGCATTTTACGGCTTTCGCTGATGGTTTTGCCTGGCTCTGGACTGGTAATCAGAATAACTGCAAACTCATTATCAGTTGATAAACTTATTTCGCCCAGGTCGAATTTCTTTCCCTTGGCAAAACCCACCAGGCCTTTGGTGCCGGGGGTGTTAATGGTAAAATAGCCTTTCCCTTTCTCGCTCCACGTAAGCTCACCTGTGTTGGAGGTGACAGTGCTGTCGTTCCAGAGCTGATCGATATTTCCAGTCAACTCGATCCGGGAATTGGCGGTAAATGTGAGTACTACCCTTCCGGCTGCCATCAGCTGCAAAGGGAATGAACCTTCGATCGACTTGCGGTCGTAATCCTGTTTCACCACATCTTTGAATGCAGTTTCGCCGTTCTGCATAGCTTTTAGGTCCACATTCCGGTTTACCACAACTTTCCCTTCTGTAACATCGTTCCGGTAGATCATTCGAGCCAGAGCAGGATAGAGAGCCAGCTGCGTTGGTGAGGTGGCATTGTAAATTCCACCTCCAGGTGTTTCAATGGTGGGTGAATAATGCGGGTAATCGGTAGCAAAAACGTACGAAGCATCCCAGCCATGAAGTCCCATGCCGTAAACAGCCACTATGGGAGCACTTTCGGCTGTCCATTCATTTGGAATCAGGCTCATCCATTCCGAAAAAACAAATGGCCTGTCGCGTACCTGTTGCAATCCGGTGCTAAACAACCCCGAACCAATGTGCGATACCATAGCCGAATTGTCGATCACTCCCGGCGCAAGATTGTGCCCTTTTCCGCCACCAAAGTAATTGTGGCGGTCAATCATCCCAGTAAGGTAATCGGCATGCAGGTTTAGAAGATGCGATAAGCCAGTTCCCGCTTGCCAGCAGCTTGCCACAAGCGTTCCTTTATAGCCGGTTTTGCGTACCGCATTTTCAAATTTTTTATAGAATTTTACCTGCTCTTCGTATAGAAAAGCTAGTTTATCTAGTATGTGCTGTTTTACTTTCCGGTTTTCTTTAATAGCTTGTTCGTATTCCCAACTGAATAATCCATGGTTGGGCTGAGGATAGATGGTTTCTTTCATTAAACTTTCACCCTCAGCTATGCCTTCGTTGTTCCAGGCTTTTGTCAGATTTGCATCGTTATTATATTTCTGCAAAAGCCATTTACTGAATTTTTTACAGAGAAGAGCATTGTAAGTGGGGGTTTGTTTCAGGGTTTCCTCAATGGCTGACCAGAAAATATTGTCTTCGTTCTGAAATTCGATAAAGCTAAGAGCAGGATCGTCGGCATAGCGTAATCCGGTAGTTGGGTTAATATGGTTGAGAATGTTAACGGTAAGCTCAATATTCAAATCCTGAAGATCGTCGGCGAAGTTTACCAGTGCCGAGGTGGTTTGGTTCAGATGAGACCAGGGGAATTTGGTGGCGGCTAATTCATTATAAGCTATCAGCCGGGTGCTGTCGCCCGGACAAACCTTATGGCCATATATATGCGACCAACCATAATAAACCCCGTTGTTCCGCAATTCGTTACACAGGAAATCGAAGTTCTTCCACTTTTCATTGGTAATTACCGTGGAATGAATTCCATCGGTTGCATCCCAGGTAAACTTATGAAAACGCACCGCATTAAATCCGTACGAGGTGAGGAATTTCGACCACCGTATAGCTTCTTCCGGGGTCATAAACGGCAACTCGCTGGCAATGTTGGTTCCCCAGAATTTTATAGGTGTTCCATCTTCAAACATGAGTTTGTCGCCTTTCATCTGAACAAATCCATGTTTCCCGGCCGGTTTATGGAGCCAATCAGCCATCGATAATTCAGATGATGTAAGATTATTGGATGGAGAAAACGCAAACCAGTCCTTTGTCGCCTGAGCGGAAAGCAGAACAGGAAATACAAGTAGGTAAATTAAAATAAAGTGTTTTTGTGGCATAGTAAAATCTATTTAGCTAAAACAGTAATCAGGTTTCCTGAAACTCGAACAACAGTCAATATTCCTCCATTTGAAAGAGGTTTCCAGCTCCAGCTGTCAATCTCCCTGTTAGAGCTTTCGGGTATATTGTTGTTATTGAGAAGAATGGTTACAGGCTTTTGAGTAAGTCGTATTATCTCCTCACCTTTTTTATCGAATGTTCTGTAATTAATAATTANNNGGTTTGTCGGTACAACAGGTTCCAGGAATTTATTTACAGACCCTGGGTATTCCATGAGCTGGATAATAGAAGTGGAGTTTAACAAATGATTCTGCCTGGCAGGAGCAAGTTCAGGATGGTAGGCCATGGAACGGAGGAAGTGGCGAATGTAATCACCATAGCCGTCGGTCATCCACACCTCATCGCGTGGGTAGCAGTTCTTTCCATCGTTGCCCACCATGTAGGTGGCCCAGCTAAGTTGACGGATGGCATTGTTCACAGAAGTATTGGCGCCGGATAATGCAGAAAACTGCAGTTCGGCTGATGCCTGGCGGGAGCTGTGACTGTTGCCCGGAGTCTGATAAGCTGTTTGTTCGTTTACCACAATTACACCATACTTTTCCCACTCTTTGTTTCCAAGTTTCTGGTAAACCCAGTCGAAAATGCCCTGTACTTCAGTTTTCCAGTTGGGGAAATATTGAGGATGGTTCATGATAAATTGAGCAAAAGTGATGGCGTTAATCTGAGTATCGCTCCAGCCCGGTATATCTTCGAAAAAAGGTCCCCATTTATTTGTTTTTAAGGGATAATTTTTCATCCAGGCCAATATGGTTTCGAATGCTTTTTGGTAGCTTTGGGTATCTCCTGCTTTCAAATCGATTAAATGGAGTAATAGTTCTAATGTAGGAGCCCAATTACTGGAATAACTGCTTTGCTGAGTAGTTTCATTGTTACCTGAATTGTGTTGTAGCTTGCCAATTTCACCGGTTATTGCATTTACCTTAAAAGGAAGAGGAGAATTATCGTTATCTCCCCCTTGTAGATGCAATACAAGTGTGTTTGCAATATCTGTTGCAGCTTCCAAATACCGTTTTTCAGTTATATTTGGCCAGGGAAAAGTGCTGGTCATTTTGTGTAATTTCACCAATTCAAGCCCAAACGAGCCAGCCTTGTCAGGTTGAGTGAAACCAGGACCAATTACCATATCGCCATCGTAAATTCCTGAATAAACAAGCGCATTGTATGGATAAGGAATGTTAGGCCATTTTGCATTGGCTGGCGAAAGTGAATGAGTGAGGTAGTAGTCGGCAATAAACTTCATTTCTTCTTTCACAGCTTCATCGCCTGTATAACCATAAAGCAGGTTGAAGGATGACAATGCCATGGAAAACTGGTCGCCGCCAACTCCACGGCGGTCGTTGAAATCGCCCCGCCATACCTGATGGTTCATGTAATATGGTAATCCATTCTTATCCATGCGCATGGTATTCCAAAACTTCCAAGTGGCGTTAATTACAAAATCGAACGACTTTCCTAAATCGGGCGAATACCAGGGAATGATGGTTTTATCAGCAGCATTTAATTGAATAGGATGGTATAACAATTTTTCGGGAGTAATAACCGTTTTAGTTGTAGTTTGTGCTAAAAGTTCCTGGTTCTGCAGTAAAGCGAACCCAATTAAAACCGCAAGGATGAAATTTTTCTTTTTCATTTGTTTACTTATTTAATGGTAACATAACAGGTTTAAATACGTCGATAAAAACGACCTCATATCCACCCTGACTAAAGAGCTGAGCGATGAATGAACGTCCAATCTTACAGGCGCCAAACAGAACTAATTTCTTTTCAAGCTATTTTAATTTAAATGGAATATTTTTAATCATTACTGCTAGAAATCAACCTCATATTTCATATCAACTGGCTCCCAGTAAATCTGCATGATTTTGATATTACGGATACGGATTTTGCTGCAATACGCCTCAAAACCAACCTTGGTGTATTTTTGGTTGTCAATCGGGTTAGGATCCATCGCTTCGAGCAGCAATTTCCCGTCGGCAAGTATAAAGCATTGTCCATCAATGCTTCCTGCCTGAATTTTATACAATTTGCCGGGCTCAAAGTTAAACAGAGGCGTACCTACCATAAATTTATAGTCATTGGATTTTTCAATTCCCACCTTCCCGGTCCACCAACCCTGCAATCCTGCCACATAAGCAATGCCTCGCTGATCGGTTTCCGGAAGCCATTCGCCATTCCACATCACATTAATATCGTGCGATGAAGGCAGAATAGTCTGTGCTTCAAATTCAATCAGCACGTTTCCGGGGAAATCCTGTTTGAGTATGGCCATTCCAGGCCAGTTTCCGGGGTTTTCACCAATTAACCATCCATCTTCAACTTTCCAATTGCTATGATGAACAGTCCAATCTTTTGAAAACTCTTCCTGAGTAATTGCTTTATTGTATAACACTTTAGATGAATCTACCCGGATTGTTTTTTTCATCAATGCAATTGTGTTCACTGTTTCTGATTTCATTTTATTGTCTATTTTATTTTGTTGGCATCCAAACAGAAAACCAATAACCACTATTAGAATCGAATATTTAGTCATAGTATAAGTTAATTTAAACCAGTACCCAATAAGCCTGCAAAAATTGAAACCGAAATAATTAACCCAAAATCCTGTTAATTTGATAATTTGGAGACAATTTCAATTTGTTTATCAAATATTGGTATTTCATTTAGTTGCTGATTGATTTTTCCATTCGTTTCAGTAAAAATATAATAATAGGATTTCACATCGCTATGTCCACTAAGAAAAACTTTTAACTCATTTTTTTGAATATTGTTTTCAATTTTACTAAGCTTTGACGTTTTGGTGGCGCGCACAATTTTTAGGGCATCATCGGTTGTAAGGTAAAGTGGGTTGTATATTTTCATTCCTTCGGTTATCAATTTTATCTCCTGTTCCCACTTAGAAGGTTCGATTAAATATATAAAATCAGTTTCATGGGTAAATAATACAGCCATCGCCATGCTGCCTAATGCTCGGGATAGTTGCCGGATACCGCGGCCTGCAGAAGCGTTTACATCATTGTCGGGAGCCCATTCGTAACCAGCGTCATCCCTAATCTCGGTAAAACAGTTAAAGAAACGGAATCCGTTGATATTGGTAAAATCGGCATAATACAAAGGGTTATTGCCCCTTAATGTCCTCGATGCATTATTGGTGCTGGTGCCTGGCTTTTCGAAATACCGGAAAGGCCCTTGCATTACCCAGGGAACGCTGTCATTCCATGGCATGTCGATGGCTTTGTTCTGCGCTATAAAATTCATGCCCCAGTTTTTAGAAACGTGCTCAATCACATTTGCCCCTGCTTCATACCAATGGGCAAGAAAATAATTTGATTTGGGCAATGGTTTATTTTCGTCGTACCATTTATCAACGGCATCCAATCCTTTTTTTGCTTCTTCATTGCTCCAAGGCTTATAATGCTGATGATCAAAAAAAATAAACTCATCATATTCTTTTTCACGTAAAGGAATTGCTTTTGGATAATAATAAAAGTCGGTAAAATCATGCTTGATTTCTTTAAAATACTTTTGGAGAGTTGGGTCTTGAGTTCCACGTCCGGGAGGTCTGCCAAAAGCGTGTGGTGAAGCAGTAGCCTGCCCGTTTTCGATATAGGTTCTTAATTCCTTAATAGCCGAAGGGTTCAGATTGTATATAAACAAGCCCAGCCAAGGTTTTAATCCATATTTGTTGGCTGTTTCAACCCAATATAGAGGGGTGTTTTGCCAAAGTTCACCCCTTCCGGCTACATCATCTACACGCATGGTGATGATTGGTGGTAACCCGCGTATGACAAAAGGCTTGCGTGCAGCCCAAACCATTGAACGCCATAAACAATCGTCCAATCCACCTAATGGCCCGAGTACTTGGGTATCCATCCAATCATTTGATGCCCAATGCACAATATGGCCATTTCTTAATGGCTCTGTCCATAAAAAAGGTTTTCCTTTGATAGAAATCAACACATTGCCCTGTATGTTTTCATAAACAGGAAACGCAAGGCTGTCGAACAACTTTAGTTTAAAAGGCGAAAAATGAAAAGCGGTGATGTAATTGCTGTCTGAAGTAAATAACAGGGTATCTGCAAATGAAATTTCAGCATCATTCGGCATATTAGTAAAAAGTCCAGGATCGAAACTAAGCAACCCCGATCCTTCTTTAGCCACTCCTGAAAGTGAAATCTTCAGGGTTTTGGCCAGGACACCATCATTTTGTGCAATGTTTTTGTGCGAGATGATTATCAGGCTATAGGTTTCCAGATTTTTGGGCAGCTTTTCTCTGGCAAGGTCAAGTGTATCAAATGGAATATCAAAATGAGCCATATATGGCATCAGGTATTGCCTTGATTTAATTGATTCCGGATTGTTGGAATTTAAAATGAGCAAAACCTGCCGGCCATTATTTAATTCCTTTTTACATGCAGAAGTGACAATCAGGAGCAGCGTCAGTAAAACAACAAATTGTTTTTTCATGGTAAAGGTTTAAATGAAATCTAAATTATAATTATTGAGTCCACTCCGAAAATCCTGAGTTCATTGTTTTTCAACTTTCTAAACCCTAACCCCTAAAGGGGAACACGTTGAAAATAAATGAACTGTTTAGTAGGGTGTCTAAAAAGTCAAAATAATACAATTAGAACACGAAGTCACAAAGACACAATTGCTAAATTTCAGATATATATAATTCGTAACTTTCTGTCTTCGTGTTTAAAATTTTCACTTTTCACACAGCCTCTTTAGGGTTCTTGACTTTTTCGGGGTAGGCTCATTATTAGAAAATTACTTGAACCTACTCCAAAAATTAAAGAATCCTAATCACTGCTACAAACCATGAATAGAACCTTAAAAAATACTTTTACCAATACGTTTCGAGCGATTGGTATAAATTAAGATACCTGTTATAAACTGCTTTATATTGCTCATGCAACATTTGATTAGGCACAAAACACGATTGGGATTTTACCGATAAACTGCATGCAGAGTGAAGATCGGCAAATAAACCAGACCCAACCCCTGCAAGCAATGCCGCTCCTGTAGCAGCATTATCCGAAATCATTAGTGTGTGCACCGGTACGCCAGTCATATCGGCTAAAATCTGAACCCAAAGTGCACTTTTCGAACCACCACCAAGCACATGGATATCGCGAATGACAATTCCCTGTTCTTTCATGATTTGCATATTCCGATTGACCATGCAAACAACCGATTCTAAAATAGCGCGGGTAAAATGAGCTTTTGTCATCCCCATTTTTATTCCGGCAAATACTCCTCTGGCTTCGGGATTAAATTCTGGAGAACCTGCACCCATTAAATGAGGCAACATGACTAATCCATCGGCTCCAGGTGCAATTTTTGCGGCTTTTTCAACAATTAAATCATATACATCCAAACCTTTTTTTCGGGCTTTTCGGGCTTCGTCACAACAAAACTCATCCCTAAACCATCTCAAAACCATTCCTGCAGTTTGTCCATATGGAAGCAAAAAAAACAAACCATCAACTGCATGGCATTGGCAGGGTAACTTCAAGGCATGGTTGGTTACCGGATGTTCCATAGATACGCACATGGCCATTGATCCCCCAATTGTCAGGGTAACATCGCCCGAATGAATGCTTCCGGATCCAATTGCTCCTGCCGGATGATCGTAGGCTCCGGTAACACATTGTGTGCTTATAGCCAATCCTGTTTCCTGAGCTGCTTTATTGGTAAGAGTTCCAATTGAAATACCTGATAAATTAATTTGCGGCAATTGATGGTCTGATATTCCTATGTATCCGAGCATTTCAGGCCACCAAACTTTTTTGCTGATATTAAAATAAAGCGTTGACGATATCAAAGAATGCTCGGTATGATATTGACCAGTCATTTTATAAAGTAGGTAATCTTCAACCAACAAGTATTTGAAAGCTTTTTGAAAAGTTTCAGGTTCATTTTTTCTTAACCATAAGATACGGGTTGCAGGCCAGGTGGGCACTACTTCGGGCTGCCCGGTTATATCCATAATAAGTTTGCTGCCGAATTTATCTTCAATTTCTTTGGCTTCGATAGTCGATCGGTTATCGAGCCAAACAATAGCTTTGCGAATAGGATTACCATCAACATCAACAACTATAAGCGTTTCGCCTTGACTGGAAAAAGCGAGTCCTTTCACCAATTCAGGATTTACTTTTGTTTCAGCCAACAACTCATGGATTGCCTTACAGGTAATGTTCCAATATACATCCGGATGAACTTCGCAGGTATCATCCGGCCCTGAATCAAGGGTATATTCCTTCATCGCCGAAGCCAGAACCACACCAACATTATTCAGCAGAACACTTTTAACAGAGGTTGTTCCGACATCAATCCCCAGCACAAAATTTACTTCACCCGGTTGCATGAATGTTGGTTTACTAATCTTTTAAATTATATTTCACCAGCACTTCTTCCGGCGACAATCCTCTCTTAACCACGTCGCAGAGCGCCGCCTGAAAAGCAAATGGATCAGCTACCTGAATGGCATTCCGCCCGAAAACCACGCCACGTGCACCGTCTCTGATTTCGTTGGCTGCAAGCTGGAGCGCCTGAATTTGCAAAGGTGTTTTTTCAGCACCCAGGCCAAGTACCGGTACCGGGCAACTTTCTGTTACTTTTTTGAAATCATAAGTATTAAATGTCTTAATCATATCGCAGCCCAATTCGCTCAAAATACGGCATGAGGTATAAACCTGCTCGTGCATTTGCTCTTTGGTCAGCTTGTCGGAGTGGGTCGGGAAATATTCACCAACAACAGGAATTCCATATTTTGTGGCCTCATTTACCAATCTGCTATAAACTTCCACATTTCGGGTATCCGTTTCTT